>ERZ1740065.136-NODE-136-length-33226-cov-13.053661_pt1 | contig 33226 bp, 29 predicted proteins | sample MGYA00581738_ERZ1740065 | MGnify/ENA primary metagenome ERZ1740065 (study PRJEB43018, sample SAMN04849749) | marine metagenome | isolation source: floating plastic debris | place: Pacific Ocean | collected 2008-09-01 | study: EMG produced TPA metagenomics...
GTCCAGTCATATACATCGCTGTCCAGTCATATACATCGCTGTCCAGTCATATACATCGCTGTCCAGTCATATACACTGCACACTCCGCCAGGCCTAACGCGAAACCCAACGAAAATACAACTCCAAAAACTGCTGACATTAGCTATAGAAGAGCAGGCAGCCGAACCTTGAGCACAGTGATCTTGGCTCTGCCCATCTCAGCCTCAGCTTCAGCTGTCTTCTCTCGCAGCAGCTGGTTTTCCCTTTCCAGTATGTCTGCCTTCTGTGCCAGTAGTTCTGCAGTTTCCTCTGACCTGTTCTATGTTGAGTAACGTTCCACTATCAGCAGATATTCCTAACGTCAGTAGTTATCTCCTCTTACACACAGCCTATCTCTTACCAGCGCTGCCCGAGTCAATTCGATCTCCTCCTGAAGCTGTATCAGGGCCTGCTTGAGGTCTTTGTTCTCCTGCTGCAGTATCTCTCTCAGTGACTGCTCCTTACTCAGTCTCTCCTTCTCTTGCTACACACACCAGCGCAGTCAAATCATCTGCACCAGTGGTCCAGGAGACAAATATTGATAGATCGGAGACTAACCTCCTTCTTCAGGCGCTGCTCCTTGGCCTGTGCCTTCATCTGCTGCACTTCAAGGCTGTCTGGTATCCTCCGGCGCTTGTAAAGCTTGTGGTTACCTTCGCACAACTCAAAAAGCTGCAAAAATGACATGAGCACGTTCGAGATACAGTCTTGTGCCAGCTCCGCAGATGACAGCTCACCAGGTTGTTGGTGCGAAGATCCCGCGAATAGAAAGTCAGATCATCCTTATGATTCTTGTCGAAGGTTTTGACTTTGAACTGCATTACAAAACTCAGATAAATGAAAGGGAAGACAATAAGGATAGGTGGTGTAGACTAGATGGTACGGGACGAGGTACCTTCTTATCGGTGTGAGATATGTGAGTGATCTCACTCCAGGCAAAGCTGATTGTTGGGGTCAGTTTGTTCTCTGGCATGAATATATGAAGGCCCAGAGCGTTCACGCCCAGCGATATATCAGTGTTCTTCTTGTTCTGTAAGTATCAATTAGATTTGCAATGAAAGCACTGCTTTCTAGTGTTCATGCAATAAATTACAGCGTACCACCTTTATGTAGAAATAGGAGAACCCAAACATTTCAAGATCTTGGGCTATCTTTAGGTATTCCTTCTCTGCTTCATCTCTAAAATCCATGGATCGTATTTAAAAAAACTTCAGGGCCATAAATCAACGATTCAACTAGTGACAGCCCTCAACCACCCAACCATTGTACGAGAGTGTGTAGTCATGAGAGCAGTGAGAGAGAGAGAGATATATATATAGAGAGAGTGAGAGGGAGCAGTGACAACAGCATGATAGCTTTACTAGGCGAGATAATGGAGAATGAGCAAGGGGAGAGAGATGCAGGTACCTGCTCAGGCCTTTATGATCAGAGTACCATATCTTAATCCTCTCCTCCCACATCTCCGCGGTCATTTGGTACTGGTCGATGACCGACTGGGGCAAGATGTCACACACGTTTAATGTACCAGGTACAAATGTACTCTCATCATAGTCACCGAGCTGAGAGAGGAGCAGACGTTGGCAGCAATGGCAGCGGCAATGAAAGAATGAATGAGATGAAGGGTAACACTGACGAGAGCCTGTACAGCATAGGAGGCGAGGAGCACTGAGGCTTCCGGGGCACAGTAAATGTTCATCGATATGATATCCTGTTTGACTTGGAGGAAGAAGAGGTGCCGAGTGATCTCCTGAATCAACTCCTCTGAGACGTCCTCTGGGTAGAACTTAATAAGAAACCAGCATTCGATATCCTGGTCAGACGATCCATCCATCATGCATTGCTCCACGACCTGCAGATAGACAAGAAATACAGCTATTAACTTGTAACTCATTCAGCAAACTAAAGACTTAAAACCTCGCCTGAACTCATAGAAACGACGACATGTCAGGTGGCATACTCTCTCTACAGTGCAGGAAAGGAGGTCATTACTCAGTTCATTCTCAGAAGGCGAGATATACTCACACTTTTTAATACTCGTAGCTTCGTAATAATGACAGAGTTTCCAGGTTTCGGTAACCTCATATTACTCACTTTCTTATGTCTTTTGAGCCAAAATCTGTCGTTATTCCGGTCTTGATGTTCCAGATCAAAGTACCAGTGTTCGCGCAAACCGATAGTCCTGCTCACCATGTCAAACAGATCCTGACCTGTTGATCTATCCTAAGAGACAAAAATTTGGGTGTGCATAGGTAACCTATCAGTTGAGCAACCCCAGCTAGGTGTAACTTACTGATATATGAAACTTGAGTTCAGCTTCCATGGTGTGAACAGTTATGGGGATATTAGGACCTTTTCTTTTCGCTGACATTTCGCTGACAGTTCAGTGTTCCTGAAATATTGGAGACTCGTCATAAAATTGAAGCTAAAGTGTACATTATGCATCTAAGTACAAGTTATTCTCACCAGGTCAACGAGAGAAGACAATTCAGACTTTAGTATCACCTGTCACATAGCTTAGGAGTAGCAAGATCAGAATATTGGGCTAGAAAGCAGCATAACTCTGCTTTCATTACCCATCAATATCAATTCTATATCATATGGTAGTTAAAGCTACGTTTGGTAGGAGCTATGAGAGCAGTAGGCCCCTAATTACTTCAAAATTCTCTTCCTAGGAGACGCGATAAACGACCGCTCGAGGGAACTCCGGAAGTCGCTCTCGACGGTTTGATGGGAAAAATTAAAGATTTTAGGTTTTATGATATATCTTTATAACTACAGGGTCATGATATTGAGTAATAAATTTACGATCCTATCGGTTTTATAATTTTTTGGTGCCGTGGTGTTAGTAACCTGATAGTAACTTTATGGAGTGAGAATTGGCGGGTAATCGTATCTTGTACGCAAGACTGCCGTGCTTAGCAAGCTTTGACTGAAAACCCATCCTCTTCTTTAGACAGTCTTCGTCCAGTCAGTGATATGGACCGCTTGCTAACACCTGGAAGTTTGAAGGTATGTATGTAAACGAGGATGTAGCTCATTCAGGCTTGAGTTGTCACTGTTTTAAACTGCTCAGATAAAATTACGCAGTCATCTTAGCAGGTGTTTGGTCAGAATTCTGTGTTTACATGTCTTGTCCCGTTGTCCATTTGTAGAAACTGGTAGTTGATGAGCTACCAATATCTCAGACATTCCAGCCGGTACTGCAGATTTTGGGACTCAAACAAATCGCGAAAGGCGGTGCCGGTGTCAGGTACCGTGTTCTTGTTCAAGATGGAGTGCATTCTACATCCAGTCAGTTATTCTTCTCACAATCATATTCGTAATCTTTCAGATCACTCGTTCGCTGATTCCTTTTATTTTGCATTATCAGGCGCCATGCTGTCGTCTCCATTCACATCGATGGTGGAGAGTAAAGCTATAACGAGCAACTGTTTGATCAAAGTCACAGACTACACACTCTCGACTCCTAGTAACAGTAAAAAAGTGCTGTGTATCACTCAGCTCACAGTAGTGAAGACGGGTGAAGAGGTCGGACAGAAACTAGGTGACCCTGTACCCTTGAAATATGGTGAGCAAGGTGGGGATGCGCCTGCTAAGGATGGTGAGGATTCTATTTGCAGTAGCACATATTGGACCAGTTCACCTACAACTTCCTGTAGGTACTAATTGATTTTATTTTACCACATAGCTAATGGACAGCCTGGTAACACTACCACAGCTCCACTACGAGAGACCAACAGCGCCGGCTCAGGATTCTATGGGTCCAAGCCGCAATCAGCCGTCACTCAGAGTCTTCAGGTCAAGAAACCAGTATCAGGGTCGCCTGGCACCCCTGGCGGTGGACCTGTCCGAATCTATCCCATTGCCAGCCTCACTCCATACCAGAACCGGTGAGTGTGTGCCATCGTGTTACGCTGTGGTGCCCATGTGTGTGCCACTCATACTAGTCGTGTTCCTCATCAGCTGGACAATCAAGTGTCGTGTGACGCAGAAAAGCGGCGTGCGCACCTACAGTAATTCGCGAGGTGAAGGAAAGTTCTTCAACTGCGTCTTCTCAGACGAGAGTGGTGAAATCAAGGCCACCGCCTGGAAGAACGAATGTGATGCCTTCTTTGATTCAATTGAACTCAACAAGGTATGTAAATTCGCTTGCCATTGGCTCGTTGCTACATGAACCCTGAATGGCTGAGAGTGATGGCTGTTTGCGTTTATCTAGGTTTACCTCGTGTCAAAAGCTCAGCTCAAGACGGCCAACAAGCAGTTCTCCAGCGTGAACAATGACTACGAGATGAACCTGTCGGCAGACACCCGGATCAATGTCTGTGACGATGAGGAGGCAGCCAGCGTACCCACCATGCAGTTCTCCTTTGTCACAATTGAGGACTTGGCTAAGAATGCGGTCGGAGGTCTAGTTGGTGGGGGTTACGGCGCGTGCGACACCAATCTCTTGTAGTATCGTGGCTGCTCCAGTCTATGGTGCTGTTTGTTGATTGCAGACGTGTGTGGTGTGGTGATCAGCATTGGTGATATAACAACTATAGTGGCGAAATCATCTCAGCGAGAGTTAATGAAGAGGGACATCGAGGTGGCTGATGACACATGTATGTCAGTCAGGCTCACCGTTTGGGGTGACGAAGCCAAGAACTTTGCCGAGCAGACGGGCCAGGTGGTGGCGGTGAAGGGCGCAAAGATCAGTGACTGGAATGGGCGGTCGCTGAGCCTGCTATCGTCAAGTCAGTTGATCGTCAGCCCTGACTGCGCTGACGCACATCGACTCCGGGGCTGGTATGATAGCAACGGCTCGAGTGTACAGTTCAGAAGTTATGCCAGCGACGCGTCGTCTGGGTCAGGCGGCAGCAGTGAGTCATCACTTCAATTGGCTGGAGCCATTGCAAGAATTGTCTCCCCTTATAGATAACTAGTGTAGCCTCTGATCCTTGTTTCAGGTCAGTCTAGGGACTGGAAGACGTTGGACTGCATTCACTCTGAGAACTTGGGTATGGGAGACAAACCAGACTACTACACAATGAAGGGCTTCGTCGCCTTCATAAAGAAAGAAAACTGCATGTATACAGTAAGTATGATTGCTATAGCGGACGTGAGTGCAAGTACTGCGAGTAAGTGTAAGTAACACGCGTGTCTATATAATTACCAATCCCTGCAGGCGTGTGCGTCTGATGGCTGTAACAAGAAGGTATTGGACAATGGAGATGGCACCTACAGGTGCGAGAAATGTAACAAATCCTCGCCAGAGTTCAAGTTCAGGCTGTTACTGCAGGTTAGCGCCACTCTCTCACTGCTGCTGCATTGCCATAGTTACGGTAGTAGGCTGAGTGGTCTGACTATTAGTGTGTTTGCCATGCAGCTCCACGTGGCCGACTCTATGGGCTACCACTGGGCGACCGCGTTCCAGGACACGGCTGAGAAGATCTTGGGCAAGACAGCTGAGGAGATGGGGAACATGAGAGACAACGAGGACATGTTTGACTTTACCGTCAAATCAGCTCTCCTCAAGCCTTACCAGTTGACGCTCAGGAGTAAAATGGAGTCATACAACGTAAGCGGATACACGAGTGGTTTCAGTTTTATAGTTGTTGGCCGTGGTGTGACAATTCCATTACTTGTTTGTTTAGGATGACACACGTCTGAAGACTGTCATTGTGGAAGCAAAGGACCTTGACATTTCTGCGTATAACAAGCGTATACTCGCCGATGTAAAGAAGATGATTGCGCAGTGAACTGCTGTATTCTAATGTTGTATTGAATTAGTTATGTTGTCTCTACATCCAGCAGTAAAACTATGTTATTTTTGACAATTTTATGCCTCCCATCTAATATACTCGACTTTCGTAACTCGCCACGCCGTTATTTTCTCTTAACACGGGATTTTCTCTTGTCGTCAGAGAAGAGTGGCTGGCTGAAGAGCCCCACTGCCTCTTTCTTTGTGATTCTCTTGGTAGCCATGTCTCTCAGCACTTCTATGTCGATTGGTCCACTGCAATCGTCTGCAGCCAGGCCATTGGCTGAGGCGTCATCTCTACAACCAACCACCTGTCATACTGTGTCATGTAGCCTCATACCATCACCTGATCACGTACATGCTAGGTGCGTTGACACTTGGAGTCATAGGCTTTTCCACAGCCATTAGGAATATCTTCGAGGTTCCCTTGGGTCTGATCCTGTGTATACTACGGGGAGTCTTGAGCAGATTACCGTTATGGTCCTGAGGTGAAGAAGCGCTACGCTGTCATACGTCTGTATCACCACTGGTTGATTGTGGCATGCTGGGATACTTACTGTGTGCAGTCCCACGAACCTCAGGATACAGATGAGCTCCAGAAACCTCTGCTCGATGAGGCCGAGGCAGGTGGTCAGGTTGCCAGGGGTTACCTTATCCTCGAAGCCGAGGCCTATCATAGACGTCTCCGTACTGCAGCTGATCGTACGGAAGAGAGTGTAGATCGTGCTGCAAATCACCTCCAGCTTCTCATCTATTGCTGTCAGCCTCTCCACTTCAGCCTTCAGTTCCCGCTCTAGCTGAGATTTCACTTTCTACAACAGCACAGTACTACTACACAGGTACTCAATAACTCCAAGTCGACCATCTTGGTCAGTGCCGACAAACCTTCAGTTCAGCAATCGTTCTCTCACAACCAGTAGACATGTTGGAATCCTCCTCCTTCAGCCGTTTGATGTTGTCCTTGATATGCTGAATATCATCTCGCAATTTCTCAACGTCGTGACTCAGCTCACTGACATAATCGAACCTGGAACAGCCGTACGTCTGCAATACTGAACTCGCCCAGCAACCGTACAATCTCTCCAACAGTCACCTGGCAAAGTTCTCATCATCCTTGGCTGTGAACTCATTCACCACATGATCAAGGTCATCATGTCCAGTGACCAACTTTACACTGTCAAACAAGTCCTCATACTTCTGCACGTGCTGAGATTCACCGTACAGCGTTCTTTCCTTGAAGCCTGTGGAGTTGGCAAGAGTATGTGCATTCGGTACTAGGAGACATCCATGTTTGCTGAAAAATCATAATTGATGCGTACTCATCCTAGCCCTCTTTTCAGCCTCTTGGGCCTTGTACCTCAGCCTCTCGTTCTCCTTCATGTCCATAAAGTCCTTAGTTTTTTTATCATGAGCTATCATCCTCTGTAGAACCTTCATCTCCGCATGAAACAGGCTCTCATCTTTAGACGATCTCTCCTTCAATGTTTTCATTTTAGTCATCGCTTCTAACCTATTAGAAACAAAGATAATTCCCCAATTCACATCAACGGCATCTAGGTGGAATCAGAGATGTCGGAGTTGTGTTACCTCTGCTCGTAATGGCTACTGGCCGCTTGTGTCACGCTCATGATCTTGAATTTGTAGAAGGATATTTTCGCGGTGAATTTGTTATACAAATTCTCATAGACCTTCTTCTCCTCCACCAATAAGACTATATCTTCCTTCATCTGCTTATTATTGTGCAGTTTGGAGCAGAAGACTTTAGTAAGCTAAAGTGAGAACATAGTGATGAAATCATACAATAATAAATAAAATGATACAATAAAAATGTAATAAATAGATAGTAAACAAGTAGATAACTATCTTCACTATCAACAAAGGCTATCATTTTTATAACGGAGTCAATTTGTTTACCTTGTTGACAGTGTTCTCAAGACGAGTCAGATATCGTTTCACATTTATCGCTTGTTCTCGCTCTCCTATCTCTCCACCCATCTGTTTCCTCAGAGATGCCAACTCTTTCTGGCAGCTGTCAATCTTAACACGAGTCATCGTGTTACCATGCAGCTGCTCTCGTGTTTCAGAATCAAATTGATGCAAAAACACACCTTCAGGTCAAGGTCTCGGCACATGGTCATTTCAGCGGACACCAGTTGGCGGTAGTCACCGCGAGCATCTAGAAGGTTCTTGAGATGAAGGGTGTTGTTTATGTCTTTTTTTGTATGATAGTTGCCGTATGCGACAGAGAGAGTTGTACGCATCCGTCTGTTATCTCGCGCCAATAATTTTATTTCATGGCTACGAAAGCAAAGCATAAGATAAAATGAATATATCAGATCAAAATATCACATAGAGATCATACCTTCATCGTTCAGTCATATCAAAAGCACAATTTTCCCATCATGCCTCAACGATACGCCATGCAGGAATTTTCTAAGCACTCATAGTACTCCTTACAAGCTAGTGCTGCTAGTACTAGCTGGTTTCAAGCATGCGCATTGCTCACTGATATACCGTGATGTCATTGCAATCAGATCTCAACATTGTATATTATCCCATGTAAACTTTCCCTAGAAGTTACTCATGTGTCTGAGAATGGTAAACTCTCTCACACTGATACAAGCCAAATACCCATACAGGCATTAGTGCACAGGCTTGTCTGCTGATATCATTTCTACAAGACTCCCCTCAATGAATTGTTCTACCCATGATTGTGCGAGAAAACAGGTAGACACCATACAGGTAGAGCGTGAGGTAGATACAGGTAGAGCATGAGATGGATACAAGTAGAGCATGAGGTAGATCGACTATAAAAAATTGATAATTAAGTAGAGTTCACTTTTTGTAGAAAATAATATAATATTGCAGGAACCCATACTTCCAGCATCTCAGGTTCACAAAGGATACGAGCATAAGTTCTCACAATTATCACACGTTTGAGTGAATATGAGTCAGCCGTTACCCTTGCTTCCTCAATACTGAGGTCACTTCCTGAGAATAGCGCCTTCTGTCATTGTGAACGGTACGCAATGTTCGGCTGAGCCTCTTATACTCCATTTCTTTCAAAGCCACATCATCGTGGTCCTTCTTTTTGCCAGTACCGGCCAGTCTGAATCTCAGTCTTTGTCGGGTGATTCTAGTCATTATTTGCTCCTGTAACTTCTGGAAAATAGTGTACAGCAATTCTAACAGAACTAATCAGCTGTATTACCCTGCATGCCATGTCATACCCGCAGTGTTGCCAACTTTACGCTTTTCGGCGCAGATCTACGCTTTTTCTATTGTCTACGTCTACGCCTACACTTTTCTAAATATTGCCCTGTTTCTACGCTTTCGCACTCTGAGCTATCACCAGTGTTGGCAAATCTACGCTTTTTTACTTTCTAAGGCAGCCAATTTGCCATAACAGGCCATTCAGTCGCTTTGTATGTGGACCACAGGTCCACAGAAACTGATCATTTTGATTTGGTTAGCAGATATGCACTACATTAGAGGCAATGGAGTGAGTTTAAAGTCAGCAGGGAATGTTTCTATTTTTAGATTAGGAAATCTACGCTTTTTTGCCATTTGAGGTTGGCAACACTGCATACCCGTATATTTCAGTTCATTAAAACTGGAAGGAGGTAATTGAATTTAGCTATACAACAGAGCAGCTGACACATATTTTCATGAATTCGTCAATAAATGGAGCAATGGGAAAAAATTACTTATATTGAACCCAATAAACATTACACGCATTGTTACAAACCGGGGTACAGTTTTAAAAAGCATAATCAAACCACTGTCTTCCTCCTGTCTGATAGAATCAATGCCATATATTTTAGCCTAACGGTGAAAGCAAGGGAGCATTGGGAGTTTCATAAAATAGTGATGAATAAAATCATACCTCTTTGGTAGATGAGTCGCGTCGGTGTAACTATGCAACACAATTTCTGCTCCCGACATCGCGCGAGACTTCGGAGAATAAAAACGTGCGCATCACAGCGCCATACCATCTCTGCGCTACCCTTCTGTCTTTCACTTCAACAACGTACTAGTAGTATTGCCCGAATACGAATATATTGATTGTTGGCAGCATGCACTAAATAAACAATCCAAATTCTCCTTACATCTTAGTGAACTAGCATTAAAATGAGAGGGGGATATACCCATGCGCTTCTCTAACTAGCAACGCGATTGTGTACCATCCAATCCACCACACGTGAAGTGAAGCAAATTGGTTCTCTGTGATTCAAATACCATCGGCTGATCATGCCTTGTATCGATCAATCACGTCAAATCAGATGACTTGTTCGTGATGTGACGATCGCTACCGGTCAACGATCGCTACCGGTCAACGAGCGCTACCCATCAATCCGTTGTCGTGGTTGTGTGTTGTAGCGCTCCTATCTAGAGGCCAAAAGGTCACTCATGCCGGTTGACGCGAGAGACGCTGTATGCACCAGCGTGATACTAGTAGCAACAGTGGTGCGCCAGACCGACTGAATGTGAGGTAACTCTGCTCTGTTATTGCATCAGTATAATCATATATGATGTAGACCTCATTTCTCTGGGGGTTCCAGTATTTCAGCTATTGAAATAGATTGTTGAAATTGGTTTGCTAATGCCAGTGTGGGGCTTATTATCGGTTGCGCTGAGCTGAGCCGTGAGCTCAAACATAGCGTAATCTTATCTGTAGGAGGTATTTTGGTCTGACTCGTCGCAGCGTGTGACTACCTACCAGCCATGACTCCCAACTAATTACTCCTTACTACTGCATATTGATACTGCTGGCTACAATAGATTATAGATGTGTATCATTCATTCGCTACCTGTTACACGTACATGTTACTTCTGTTGTTGATTGATTGCTACTGTACTGCTGTGATCAGAGTTACGATACTCAAAACCTTTGATGCACTTTCGCATCGGTTGATTTTATGTTGTAGTTGCTGTTGCCTACTCCACCTCAGTCCTATAGAAAATGGCAGACGCATTACAGTATGTGTACACGGCGAGTGTCAGATTCATGGACTCAATCCGCAATGAATCTGACCCCCGCACTAGACAATGGCTCATGGTGAATGACTCACCTTTCCATGTATGGATGTGCAGCGCTGCTTATTTGGTTTTTGTGTGGATTGGCCCGAAGATCATGCAACGCCGAGCGCCATTTGAGCTGCGTACCTTCATGGTATTTTACAACGCAATGCTAGTCGCGTTATCAGCGTATATCGTGTTTGAGATATGGAGTAGTGTCTATGAAAACGACTACAACTTATTGTGCCAGCCGTTTGATGTCAATGAAGCCCACACTATTCCTTCAGAGATGAGGATAGCAAAGGTAATCTCTGGCACTGTTTCTAGGGGGGAGGGGGAGCAGGGAGGCAGTGCGAGTCGGAGACTGATAATAATGTTGTCTTGTTGCAGGCGTTGTGGTGGTACTTCTTCTCCAAGCTCATCGAGTTCATCGATACAATACTCATGGTGCTACGCAAGAAAAATGATCAGATCACATTCCTCCACGTCTTCCATCACGTATCCATGCTCAACATCTGGTGGTTTTCCATCAAACTCATCCCTGGCGGGCAGTCGTGGTTCTCAACTTCCTGTAACTCGTTAATCCACGTCTTCATGTACACGTACTACCTACTCAATCAGTTCCCCGGTATGCGGCGCCATCTTTGGTGGAAGCGTTACCTGACGCAGATGCAGCTAGTTCAGTTCCTTCTCATACTCATCAATACCTCATATATCTACCTCAGTGGCTGCGAGTTCCCCCTCTGGTCCACGCTCATGCTGATTTCATACATGTTTCTGATGCTCACCCTATTCGGTAACTTTTACTTGCAAGCGTATATTAAGGGAAAACGTGTGAAAACCGATAAAAAGAGACAGGATATCAAGTCTAGCTGATGGATCATAGTTACAATAAGGTGCAATGATTTATTTAGATTGTATGTGATGGGCAATACAATGGATATGTCTGATTTTACTATACCTGCTCGTATTTGCTCTAACATGACGTGAGAATAAGTGTCTGTCTGCGCACCTGTGTACTCCGAGTGATGTCTGCCGGTTGCAGATTCCAGATTTCAGAAATACCATTCCCTTCCTCCCAGCTAAGAATTGGAGAAACCTGAAACCAATGCTTAGTTTGATTATTTATCTATAAGGACAAGATTGCCTCTATGATAGCTGTATATGTCAATATGCTGATGTCTCCATTTGATTAATGAAAATGCCGCTTGGATAATACACTAGTACCTGGTGCTGGTAAGGATGTGGAGGGGCACATGTGTGTGAACACCTGTGACTCAATGTGGCCGTTGCACTCATGATGCTGCATTTATCAATCAACAGTATTGGTTCTCATCTAGTCGGTAACTATCAATAGCACCGCCATCAAAGGCTCGTTTGGTGACATTGTCAACTCCACCCGATGCACACTTGTCCGGATTCCTCGTGATTTCGTCAAGAGTCGTCCTCCCTTGATTATCACGTGACTTGGTCAAGGACGACATGATGTCACCATACCTACCTACCTCTTCTGCCCAACTCACTTTGGCGATTACTAGTACGAGTTTCCTTACCCTCTCAACCAGTGACGACCCCCTCAAAGGAGAATACCTGTATCTTACCTGCTGGGTTAAAGTACAAGGAATGAATGTAATATTTGATTGTTGTCAGAGCAGAAATGGATATTGAGAGAACGAAGCTGGAATACAGCCCTCTCAACAATCTTTCGAGTGGAGAAGAGCTCGAACAGTTTACCTTACCTGTTGCCGTCAACACAGATCGACCCAAGAGAAGGAAGAAGAGGAAAGAGTATGACTCTCTCCGAACGCAGTCAATTATTCACAATGACCGAAGTAGTCATAGATGCACGCCTTGCATGTGTCTGACGGCAGTGACGTTCGTAATGCTCATAGCAGCTGTATGCGGTCTTGCTATTCTCGTATACCAGCTCTATCTACAAGTCGACGAAGCTCATAGGAAGTACGTATTGTCCCAGGGTACTCTCAAACAATATTCATCGTCAATGAGCAACTTGCTCTCTCGCCTCGAAGTAGTGGAAAACTTTCGGGACCATAACACACAGCAGATGGACAATATAACATCTCTTTTACATTCTAATATTGACACCATCAAAGCACTGAAAGCAACAGTGAAGGCTGTCCAGCAGACTCAAGATGAGGAGAGCAAGAGTAGTGCAACTAGCGGTTTAGGTGATGTTGAACAGAAACTTGCTGAATTTGGCAGCGATATGTCTAGCCTTCAACTTGGTATAGCGACTCTACAACAAAAAGAATTAACCGTTGAAGGGAGGCTTGATGATATCGATAAGGTTGTATCTAAACTCCAAGAATCGACTACATCATCTCCTGTCTCTCCCTCTGGTAATTCATAGTTTTCTTGCCATATTTTCTTCTGAAATTGCTGGTTATTTATCAATCTCATGTTTTACTGTATTTAGCTGGCAAGCTCGGTGCTTCACAAATCCAGGCAACGATTCAAGAGATCAATGGAACCATGAATACTAGATTCTCCATGATCACGTCTCTGCTCAATTCAGCCGTACAGAATCAGTCAGATCTTTACCAAATGATGGCAAACGCAACGTCACTGATGCAAAATCAACTACATTCTACTCAACTTGAGATGCAGCAGGTGAGCCTCCTGACTAGCAGGCTCTATGATTGTATTTTCTTAGCTGGGCGTCAATTACACTATTTTCTTTTCAGAAACTCGATGACTTGAATGTAACGCTTACTGATGCTGCAAACTATCCCAAGAATGTTGACCCTAGCGTCAGCGATGTGCAGCCTGCCATGCAGAAGGTTGGCGAACTTACTAATCGAGTGGATCAGCTCGAGGCTTACGTCAGGGACGTGTCTGCCAAGCTCGATGACAAGATCACTCTGCAAACGGAGAACCAAGTGGTAAATTTGACTGTGAGTAAAGGTCTGGAGGATATAATCACTCGCGTCATCCATGACAAACTGTCGACTGTCAAGGACTCCGCTGATCGCGTCGCTCTACATTCTGCCGGCCTTGAGGCTAAGGTCATCAGGCTTGAGTCCGACGTTCAAAAGTTGCTTCCACTTCTGCATCCAAAACCAAACTCACAGGAAACCACTGGTTCTCCAGTCACATCGTTCCTCAATTTGACCCCAAAATATGCGCCATCCTCCTCGATAGTCACATCCACAACACAAAGCTCTCCAGCTACTGACTCTGTCAATGAATTCCATACCTCTCAAAGTGATGAAGACCTTATTGAGAAAGTATTGAAAGCTACACAATCCCCAGTCGAACAAACTACATTTGACACTGAAGGCTGACATGTTTCCTCATAGTAACATCATCTCTGACACTTCCCACTTGATGTTTCTGTCATTTCTACTTACTAGACTCTTCTCTGAGACATGGATATGGCAGTGATTGCTGAAAATTTCCTTAGTATCTCTTGCTAGTGAAACACTCTTTGGTATGAATGTGATGTGGCAGTCATTTGTAAATAAAATTTATCACAAGCAGAAATCCGTCAACTGAATTTTGCGAAACAGCTTTATTCCATTGATGAAACATTGATACTGCGAAAGTAACCTCAACAATCTGTTTTGGAAATTTAAATTTGTGGCTGGCATGTGGTATCACAACATCGGGTGAGATATGTGCGACGCAAGCTGTTCTTGGTATACGTTTCACGGTTATGGGATTTGTCTCCCCCGATAGAAAACATTTTACAACAATTCGTAACAATTCCTTATCAGAGGATTTTCTGGTAGTTCCTATCGCAAATAAATATTTATTTTCCCCAAAATTGGTTGATTTAAATTTTAAATATTACTTTTTTTCGGTGTTGCGTTTTTTGGGAGATTGTTTGATACCTGCGTGACGTCAGGATAAGGTGAAATCTGGTGTAGGTCATACTCTGAGACCTCTGACTCGCTTTGCAAGTACCTGCCGTCTCTTCTTTTCCTTAGGGGCACTCTATTTATCAGCCCACTGATGGGACTTTTGTGAGAGATGGCAAAGAACACTAAAAACGGTCATAATGTTCCGAATTCTTCTTTGATCGAAGTCAAAAGCAAGGTAAGTTATGCCTGTTGCTTCCCCCACTCGCCGCTCACCTGTTGACTGCAGCTGTTGAGAGCAGTCCTAACGTGAACGGAATTTGAAACATGGACAATTTGCCTGAAATTCTGTGTTTACCTCGCTAACAGATTTTAACTTTTCAATTATTCGTGTGGTAATAAGCTAAGCCAGCCACTCTTATTACTGGTATTGTTGTTCTGAACCTGTATTGTCCTTATCAGTATCTTATGATCGTCATACCACCTTCAGAGAGGGAGTCATTCCTTACACGTAACAATATTTGTAGAGAGAAGTCATGGTTTAATTGGTACACATCTTGTCTCGAGTTCTTAAAATAAGATAGTAGTGATGTGAGCTGAAAGTTCGTTACAGCGTGTGTAGTCATTGTAGTGTTCTCGTCGTATCGTGTTACCTATGTGTTATTATATATCGTATTATTGGTCACTTGAACAGTACTGCTGTCGCCCTATATACTCTCTAACTATAACTAACTATCACCTTCAACTGACACAAGCTTCTGCGTTGTATTTTACAGTTTGACGCCGAATTCCGACGATTCTCTGTTGACAAAAACAAACTGACAAAAGCAGCTCAATTTTACGACGTACTGAACAGTTTGCACAAGTTGAAGGACATTCCTTTTCTGATCACATACACGGATAGCTATGGCGATCAGCTGCCGATAAACAATGATGACAACTTTATGAAAGCCTTGGATACAGTCAAGGGCCTGCTACGCCTACAAATACAGCGAAAAGGTTTGCTATCTCATTTGTACTGGTATAAGTATCTGACATCAACAGTAAACAACAGAGTTTATGACGGTGATGTCATGCGAGATATGCTGATGCCTTATCCTCTCGCAGGCTACTGATCAGCTAGTAGGAGTGAGCAAGTTGAGTTCACTATTGAGTCACGCTTGGCCTCACGATGAATCATTAGCCGATGACCATTTTTCCTAGTCATGTTTTAGTTATCTTTATTGTTCTAGTAGTGTCTCACAGCGGCTTCGCTGAAAGAGTATTCAATTTCTAATTGAACTCAGAATCAGTACTTATTTGCTTTTACTTGTCTCAGGCGAAACACCTGAGAGTGGATTCGGCACAATACAGAGAAAGAAAAAGACACCGATCACAAAATTCATCGGACAAAATGAGCGGACGCCACCGCGAAAGAACCACGTAGCCATTAGCTTTCCTGAAGATTTCCGTCGAGTGTCCGCCATCATAGACGTGGACGTTGTGCCAGAAACTCACAGACGTGTGAGGCTCATGAAGAACGGCTCTGAAAAGCCTTTGGGTTTCTACATAAGAGATGGAGTGAGTGTCCGAGTGACGCCACACGGCCTCGAGAAGGTGAGCTAGCTTACATCTTGCTAGTCTTTTGTTCAGTTCCGTAGTTTTGTATCCCAGAAATAGCTGAGGTATTTTTGCTGTTCATTTTATCATCCAAAACTGAAGTAGATTATTGTTTCACTACTATTGCTTTGTGGTTGTGGGTGTGGTCACCAGTGTGGGCGTGGTCACCAGTGTGGGTGGAGACAAATGAGTGAAACAAGAATACTGGTCTCAATTTAGGCTCTTCAATTTTTATACTACCTGTTAGATGATCTCGTTTTAAAATTTATAACGCTTTAGGACTAGTTTAGTTGTAAAGGGAAATTGAAACTGCACACGGCCCATGGTACATGATCTCACGGGCTCCAGTAGATTCTAACGGAGGTTAGTGTTTCAGGTCCCTGGAATATTCATATCTCGGCTGGTTCCCGGTGGTTTGGCCGAGAGTACGGGTCTACTCGCAGTCAACGACGAAGTGTTAGAGGTCAATGGTATAGAGGTCACTGGCAAGTCGCTCGACCAAGTCACAGACATGATGGTGGCCAACAGCTCAAATCTTATAATAACTGTGAAACCAGTGAATCAGACAAACACTCTGGCTTCACACTCTGCCCGCCATCACCCACACCGCAGGTCTGGCGTGTCTGTCGGATCTAACCAATCAGCAGTCAGTATAGACAGTGATGAGGTCAAGGATCTTATGCTCAAAGATGATGAGGACGACGACGTGAAAGATCATAGTATAAGCAATGATGTGGAGAAGGCTGGAGGCTCGAGTAAAGCAAGTGATGACCAGTCGGATCTGGTGACCTTGTAACCCAGGTCACGCCAGGTAGCCGCTTCGCTATTTAACACGACCACGCTCCTCATGTCTTCATTTTTCTCTACCTTTCTCTCTCGACTCCGGATGCATTGCACTCATGTTTTTATCACTTGAATTTTTGTGACGCTACATACAGTTGGCTGCAGCAGCAGCAGCGCCCCCTGTCGGGCAGCTGGCTGAAGAGTTTTATTATATCTGAGAGAGCTACTTGGTGCTTGGTTGATGGAAGGTGGTTTTTATTATTGCTATGCACCTCTATCTTTCTACTTTGATAGACTGATGTCGCTGTTATGATTATATATACACATGTTCGCACTTATCGTAGCATCACTGCTTAGTTCCATATCACTTTTGATGTATCATGCATAGTTTTTAATCAACTATAATATTTCTTTTAATCAAGCTGTTTACACTTGTATTTCGATAGCTGACACTGTAATTTTCGCATCTACTGATAAATACATACAACAATCATAACTGTCGGCCCTATAGTCCAGCGCCATAAAGCTGGAAACAGCATTCTGTTTCATAGTTGACTTTTCTGCACCAAGCAAGGTGGGCATTGCAGACACATAGTTAGCTTAAGATTCACTATTGTACCACACTTTTCCCACTAAGATATTTTACTCAGCTCTTGCTCCTCTTTCATAGCGTACCATATGCAATGGATGAACGCATCTTGACAATCTCATACTGAGGTAGGGTTCCACTACCAAATGGCATTCTTAGTGCCACTCCCTACTGAGTGCCCTTCCCTACTGTGTGCCCTTCCCTACTGAGTGCCCTTCTTTACTGTGTGCCCTTCCACTACTGCTCATAAGTCAGTGAAAGTGCCCAAAATTGAATTCAAGCAACTTAATTAGGATGAAACTAGCGGAACCATCTCCAATCCAACAACTGGTTGTACATGCAAGTTTTTGGTATCGGAGTTGCTCACTCGTTCAAAAATGTTCGCATTCTTCTGGATCTTGGTTGAGCAAATTTAGCGCGAAAAATATAGCAACTTATAATTTTACTCTTAATTTGATTTGCCAGAATTCATTAAAATCTTCCAAGATATATGCTTGTTTGATTACTAGCGGTCCCTGCTTTGAGAGTAAATTGTTCGGCGATATCCTGCCGTCAGTGCGATCGCCGGTGGCTGGTGAATTTTGTAACGGCCGTATCTATCTGTCACAATGCTTCGTCGATTTCTTCAAAGTTCTGTTGCAACATTTGTGAGTAGTTTCCTCTCATATTTAGTGCAACACATATATGATTATGGTGTATTAGATTATGCAAACTTTAATGCCCTTACTGACTTGACCGTGACAAGTTGCAACTCGAGTTGTATAATTATGTATGTTATTCGGTACTTACTCTACAGATTTTTCTGTAGGGTTGCATACTTACTTATCATCTGACTATATGTGTATACGATCGTCTCATGTACAGGGCAGGAGGCGAGTCCATGGCTCTTCACCTGTAGCAAGCGACAAGCTGTTTGTGGTATGTACTATTTCGAACTATTCTGCCTTGATATGTGTGATTATGTTGTCTTATCCATGTATATGTATCTTTTGAATGCAACATGCATGCACTCATTCATATCAATTTTTCAGTTTTTCATAAAGTCACCATGCATCTGAGTGACCATCTTAATATGCGTTTTAGCACAGAGATACTCCAGAAAACAACCCCAGCACCAAGTTCGAATTCACTGCTGAAAACCTGAAGGTGAGTAGTTGGTTGAGACGAAATTATTCTGCTTAGTTGGCTGAATTATAGCGCTATTACTGTGTCATATTTCAGAGAGCGCAGTCAATCATCAGCAACTACCCTAAAGGACATGAAGCAGCTGCATGTCTCCCCCTACTTGACCTTGCACAACGACAAAATGACAACTGGCTGCCCATCTCTGCAATGAACTATGTTGCTAAAATGCTTGGTATGGCTAACATGAGGGTGTATGAAGTCGCCACATTTTACACCATGTATAACAGGTAGGACAGATCTGCTATCTATAAATAAATGGTGAGTGCTTTGGCATCGTCGTCAGTCAATGTGTCACACTGCTTTCTCTTGGTAGAGAGCCCGTCGGGAAATATCACGTACAGATATGTACAACAACACCATGTATATTAGGTGGCGCAGGCAGTGATGTGATACTGGAAACACTGGTGAAGCGCCTAGGTAAGCTGCGTTAGATATGATTTGCTTGCTACCTCGCTCGCTTTGTCGTCATCCATGTCTGCTGTTGGTTTACAGGTATCAAGCCAGGGGAGACGACAGCTGATAAGAAGTTCACACTAACAGAAGTAGAATGTCTCGGAGCCTGTGTAAATGCCCCCATGATACAGATCAACGACGACTACTTTGTTAGTAGTTTGCGCTGCTGTCCACTCTGCCCTCCACCAACGGTCACCTCCGCCCTCGGTCACCTCCGCCCTCGGTCACCACCGCCCTCAGTCACCTCCGCCCTCGGTCACCTCCGCCCTCGGTCACCTCTGCCCTCCACTATCGTTTGTGTTCCCTCCCTCTCCACTATCGGTCGCGTCCCCTCCCTCTCCACTCTCGATCGCGTCCCCTCCCCCTCCACTCTCAGTCGTGACCCCTCCCCCTCCGCTATCGGTCGTGTCCCCTCCCTCTCCACTATCGGTCGCGTCCCCTCCCACTCCACTATCGGTCGCGTTCCCTCCCTCTCCACTATCGGTTGTGTTCGTTGTATTACAGGAGGATTTAACTGTTGAAGATACAAACCAGATCATAGATGATCTTCTTGCTGATAAGAAACCCAATTCAGGCCCTAGGTATGCGGAGTTGTCTTCCCTTTACATGAAGTTGCACGATACTTCCCACATTATATCAACTACTTCATTACGTTGGTGTGTTTGTATATACGAGATAGTCATTGGTAGAATAGTCGCATAAGTTAACTTTGAAGAATGATGAGTTCTGAAGTATGACGCCATACGTGTCAATCAATGTATTTGATGAGTCAAGTACATCAGTTTTCCTACCCTAAAAATTTGTTTTACAACCCAGATTAGTTGATCTGTTTGAATAGTGAGTTAGAGTATATACACAAACACAAGTATTTAGTACACCAATATCGTCACTCAACGCGATGTGAGACTGTAACCACATAAGAGTTGTCTTCCCCTTATCTTCTTGTACAGCTGCTGATAATGACAGTAACATTGCTGTGGCTTACAATGACTGCTGGGTTCTTGTTTCAGGAGCGGTCAGAATTTCAGGTTCTCATGTGAACCAAAGGGAGGCCTTACCTCACTCACAGAACCTCCCACAGGACCAGGCTTCGGTGTCAGAGACGATCTATAGCTCCGGCTTACACGTCATCTCAGACAGACTCCCCTAAAACACAGCCTCCTGCGTTGCTGTGGCAACCATTCTAAGGCTGACTATCCTCAATGAATTACATCAGAGACCGACTGTCATCAAGCCAATCGTCCACGGATAGACTGAGTGGAATGGAACTACTCGCTTTTATGCTAAAAAGTTTATTTACTGTGACTTGTTTTCTAACAGGTTGAGAATAAAGAGAATGTCAGTGTGACTGAAGCCCGTGGTGTCTGTACAGAGAGGGGCGGGGCTGTGTACAGGGAGGGGCGGGGCACTCAGCACTGGTATACGATACTGCCTGCTGCATCCTTAAAGTAGTAGTTACAACCATAGCAGAAGTTTTCCACACATCGTAGATCCTGTCTCGGACACTTCATCTTGGCGAACGCACATGGTGACACGAAGCAGCTCACCTTGTCCTTGTCATCGCAGTCAATGTCTGGCAGCATATTTGCCTGGCATAACGCGACAGCGGCTAAAACTGAAGAGACAGCTATTGCACTACAGCCATACGGACAACAAATAGCGCCAAGGAGTATTGAATCACTACACACACCACATAGGAGGAGGATTGCAGGAGCTCTCATCATCAATGATTCTCTGTACATAGTGAACCTCTATGATAATAGGGGCCAGTCATGTGACCCTGAGAGACAGCACCTGAGAATGAATATTATCACTTGGCAGAAGTTGAGTCATTGTGATATGCCATTGCGCTATCAGTCAATTTCCCTTGCACCAGTTGTGTTGTATATGAGAGGATTGCTGAGTTCGTATAATATGTGGGTAGGGGTGTGTTACTGGAGATTGTCACAGCATGGCAGTAACTACAACTAGTCATCATAATATGGTGGTACACTCTATCGGATACATGACTCGCCTCCTACACAAACCATGCCATCTTGCAACATTGAATCAACAAACGCCTCTTTCTCTAGATGCCAGTCGTATTTATTCTCCTTCAAGAATTTAACAAGTTTCCTGTTTCTCATTCGTTACTTTGTGACGATAGAAGTGATTGCAGCCACCACAGTAGTTGTTGACACACTCCACCTCTCCTTCAGACGGACAGTCCACAAAAAGGCATGGCGGCATGAAGCAGTGGTATTTCTCTTTGTCACTGCATTCGTCGTTGAGGGAGAATACTCCCATGGTTAGCGCCACCAGAGCTGCAACTGTTAGCAATACATGTATACACACAGCACAGGTGTCGGACCCACATGGCAGAGAGAAAGAATGTCACATTACTTACGGGTGAGCAGACACACAAAAACCTTCATCATGCCAGTAAGAGCGAAAGAGTGTGGAACTATGAGCGGCGCTACGAGTGATGATCTTATATACCGCCGACTGACAGTCTGGTGTTTTTAGGTCATCCGATGTCATACACCAGCAGAATACAATTGTGTTGTAAAGGGAAGGGTAGCAAGTCTTGCCAACATGATGAACTACATGTGATTTGGCAATGATTGGTCATGCGACTCATGTATGCAGTGCGTTGGTAACATATTTTACATTCAGTGAAAGGTCAAAACACTGGCCTATTACGGAGGTTATGTATGATTCAATAGGTCTCCATCCATAATCATCATCCTCTTCCAGTACAAGCCTGGGCTACCCCTTGCATATATGCAGTACTGGTGACCGTAACACGTTGAGTTTTACATATGAGTGGTTCTCCTGTGTCCTTGTGTACGCAGTAATGGTTGCGGCAGTAGCAGTGATTCTTCAGACAAACAGCCATGGATTCTGGAAGCCATTCGTAACCAAAGCAGGCAGACGTCCAACACGCCACCTTTACTGAGCAGCTGTTGTTAGAGTTATACTCCACCAGGCAGTCGGCAAGTGAGACTGAACGTAAGAACCTACTGTTACCAGTTGCACGTATGTCATCATGTGCCACCAGAATACACACTGATGGTAAGGAAGGTAAGCATTCTCATTACAGATAGCATCCTGCTCTGAATAGACTGCTGGATGATCCTCATCATGGGGAGAGGCTGGATGATGGACAGACAGACAGAGTCGCACAGATCTATCTATCATCAGCATGTTGTGGATGGAGCTCAGCTGATTTGAATTTTGGCTCAGAGGAGCAGATTGACAAGGAAATGGGGTACTGTGTGCCACCTGCGTCTCCTGAGGGAGGTCACGTATGTGTAGCAATGAACCAAACCGTAGTAATTCTGGCTCTGGCGTAATATGTCATAAAAACAGCAAACCCAAGAAGATGAAATGATTTCAGCACCGCCAGCCTTCAGTCATACGCCAATGAGGCTGAAACACTCTCAGCAATTGGAGAGATTGAACACATTTCTAAAACATTTGAATTTGGTATTTCCGTCAGCAAGCTTCTCATCAGATACAATGATGTTGTAGCACTAGTAACTTCCTTTGGTTTAGAGGGTAGATCCACGTCAGCTTGAAATTCACTCTACACTGTAGTGTTGACTCTAATTGTTACCATTGTTTATGACATCTGTGGTACATGACTATAAGTAGCATTGGTTGGAGTAGAGAAAATTACCATATTTCTCATCTTTCTCATGACCAGACAAATACACCACTGCTGTTTAGAAATATGATCATATATGGATGACAATTTGGAGGACCAAAAATACTGAGGATTCAGGTTTTCTGAACTTTGAGAAGCCGTAACTCAACCCCTGCCTCCTACAGCTAAGATTGTGTCGTATTTGAGCTCGGCACATCAGGATCACAAGATAACCTATTTCAGCTTCAAGTTTTGGCATAAAAATTATGGGAGTCTACCAAAAACTGTGGTATAGCAGTCATCTATAAATATGAGCCTGATCAATAGCTGCACAGACAGGTCCCGTCCTGTCAGAGGATGATGGGGGAGTAGGGAGGAAGGAAACTAGGGAGGGAGGAAACAGAGGGTGGAGAGAGGGAGGGGATTTTAGAGCACTGTACGCTGGGAAAAGGGATGTAAAATTCAATACAGAACTCAAAGTAAAAAGTGCAAATGTGTTTTATGTCCAAGAATTTCCCAATGTACAGTGAATGCTTAGATCTCAAGTAATGAAAATCATCTACTGAGTGGGTGAGTACAGAGACAACCAAGTCTCTCATGTGCACCTCACGGACAAGACGTTGCTATTGTGTTCAGCCTCCTCTTCATGTTATGTTACTGTCAGGATGCATATATCCTACGCCTGAGATGCTCTTCTACCACAGTCTCACATTGTCTCAACTAACAAGGATATGACGCACTGACACACACGGGACAGTGTCAATGTCAATGATAATGTCAATGTCAGCAGCAAAGGGATAGACATACTATAGCAAAACTAGACGTATGGCATACACAACTCTATTTGGCTGTTTCATATTCAAGATAATAATTGTACAACAGCATGATGTTATGTTTACAGCTCTTACTAATGCAAGCATGCTGGTACATGGGGTATACCCAATGATTATCTACATGTATGTGCTGCTGCATGATTTTTGAAGATAATTTTACCAATTTTTGTGCTTCTGATTTATATCTTGCTGTAAGGTCTTGGTGATTCATTATTGCTGTGCCAATATATTAGATATAACAACACTCTCAGCTCAATCTGTGGATGGCTGTGGAATGCACACAGGCTCTATCTGACAAGGCTTTTATTCATACCCCATACAATGCCATAGACACCGTTAGTAGGCCTGTACATACACAATGCTCATACTCACACATGCACATTATTGTGTACAGTTTCATTCCACCAACAGGTCAACAGAGCAACAACAGCAATACAGACAGTGTACCATGAATGAGTTGAGAGTTGTCATTACCCTTCAGGATGATGGGTAATACGCATGGCACAGCAGCTGATCGTGAGCTGACCCTAGTAATAGTGAACTTCAGCAATTATAATTGCACCAAAGTGATAATATAGATATACAGTATAGTACAATTAGTACTACAGCAACTATGTACCCTATATATATACATATATGTCATATACAGCCCTATATGGAACGATAGCTATGGGAGTTGCATACTCGTGATTCTGATCGCTCACAACGACTGTGAAGGTCGCATTTCTTTTTGTTACCTTCTAGAATTAGACTGAGATCTATTCAGAATTCTCGTGGTTATGGTGAATTTTAGAGATTCTCTCTAGTTTGTTGGCGGAGTTGAGCCTACCTGCGTACTGTAGTTCGAAGTTTTCAGACTACGTAAGCATGGCGAGTGGAAGTCTTGCAGCCAGGATTGCCCAAGAATTTGCCAATTCTGCTCCTGAGTTTCCTGATCCTGAAGAAGAGCTTGGTATCTTTTCGTAGCATGAAGTATAGAGCGATCTTTTAAACTTTGTATTGGAATAATACGTCGATCTATTGTCATTGATTAGATATTGGTGCTCCACTCACCTCGGGAGCTGTTCAAGAGGATGGTGACAATCAACTACCTCCTAACCTATCCAATTTACGAAAGAAGACTTCGCATCTGCTTGCTGATGAGGACGCCAAATATGCTGGGAAAACTGTACGTGTCTTGCTAATTTTTATGATTGCTGCACGCAGTAGTTAAGACTTTTTCCGTGTGAATGTAACAAGCCAAAAGCATTTTTGAGATTCATAGTCACACTTTTAGGTCAGCCGAAAATCGCTTTTGGATGAATGGAGTGATGATTCAGATTTGAAGAGTAAGAGTGTCAAGAGTGACCAGGAGGAATCTGATCTGAATTTAGAGTTTTTTACCCCTGGGAAAGGTACCAATACAAATACTACGCTCAATTCCCTTGTCTGGTCTCACATTTCCTCATCTATGCTATCGGATATCTCAGCTTTTTGTGTACATCAAGTTATTTAGAATTTCTAACCATCTTGTAGACAATGGTGTAGATGAGGATTCTGCTAGCTCGTATGAAGGCTTGGGCAGTGGGAGCGATGACAGCCATGAGGCTGAAGATGATGATGGCAGCGATGACAGTCCTGCCAGTGATGACGATGATGACCATCTTTACGACATGGATCTGTCAAACTTGTCAGTCATATATTTGTAGTTGTATATTTATTGCTATAACTACGGTCGATGGTGTTTCAGTGGTTTATCAATTTTTAGTGCTGCCAAGTCTTCGGGTACTGGAGCCACTGGGAGTGATGGAGACGGTATATATTCCTACTAGTGCCACATTTCTTAAAAATAACTAATCTTGATTAATCTTCCGATTAATATTTTTAATCTTGAATTAATCTTATTTTGATCTTGTCACTACAAACCAGTTTGTGAGCTATAGAATTCACAGCAGTATTGTTGCTACCAGCTGCAGCAGCTGTCGGTGACATTACTGTCTTTGGTGGGTCATTAGTGGTATTCAACTGCACTGGTGTTGAGTTTGCTTAGACAAATATGCAATCATACTTGCTCACAGATCTTTGTAGCGTATTATTTTTGGTTTAGCAGTGAAATTTACCCTCAAGCTAGCCATACAATTAATCTAGTGGTATAAAATTAATCATCTGAGCCATTAATCTTAGTTAATCTTAGAATAACTCAATTAAAATGCAGCACTAATTCCTACAGTGTATATCTGTGAGAATATCGAGAAAAAAACTACAGCATATGAACGAATTTAATTATTTTGTAGCCACTCGATAGTTGCGAAGAGAGGTTTAGTTTCACACCAACCAATGTCCTCGTGTTCAGTCTAGTATTTGGATTATCAGTGTCTTGCTCGTTGCAGCTGTAGCGTGATGTCACACAACCTATTTTATTAGTTACAGATGATGATGACACGGAAGGCGTGACCAATATCAAACAGCAGGCAGTGGATGATGTCAGCCGTGGACAAGCTGTTCAGAAGCAGATACGTGAGTTTGTGTTACTGTCAGGCCGCCATTCAACGGCTCTTCATCCAGACTAATTGTCTCTCACCCCACCAGGTATCTGGGAGTCTCTGCTCGAAATCAGAATCGAACTGCAAAAACTTATCAATGCCAGTAACCAGCTGCCACAGTTTGACCTTTGGCCTCAGCTGACTGAGTCCTCTGACTCTCAGCATATATCTCACAGCTCCCTACAAGAAGGTAACAATATATCTTTGTCTCCCCTCCCTCCCTCCCCTCTCTCCCTCTCTACCTTCTCTCCCTCCCTGTCCATTGCAGAGCATTGGATTTGCAGAGAGAACCCCTATACCATCTCTTTCTCTCTCTACCATGCTCCGCGTTACTGAATACATGTAACATGTCCTTGTAGTGGAGGAGACATGTGCCGAACTGGTATCTGGTCTGCTACAGCTACAAGACACTCTGGATGGAAGTAGCCGTTCAGAAAAGTAAGCTCTTCATTTACCTTAGTCCAGTACATGTATTTTTAACCGGCAATTTTACTCGGTATCACCTTTCTCAAATCCATTGCCACCTCTAGTAGCAGCGCTTATCTGGAGTTATCATCTCACTAGCCATTGTTCTGGTGGAGACGTTACGTTGTTACATATAGAACCATATCAGTCAGGCTGCAGACTAGTGCTGCTAATACTACAGACTAATACTGGCCGGTGTCTGCGGCTGTCTGCGAGTGTCTGCAGGTGACTGTCACTGTGCCCCTCTGTACCGGTTCATTGAATCGACACTGCGTGTCAGAATGAGCTCAGTGGATCTGTCTCACTGCTGTTGTCTGTATGGACTGTTCACATATGTCTGCTGCAGTAGCGCCCCCTGGAATTATAGTAGAAGGCGTAGAGGAGGAGATTGATGAAATATATAAGACATGGGTAGAGCAGTGCTTGATCAGAATAATGGAGACCATCTAGTCAATGATGATCGCCCTGAATTCGACTCGCACTTTCGATTTCTCTGTGACCATGTTTGTTATTAGTTTGTTAGTAATTGCGACGTCACATGTACTAACTTGACATTGTCACTTGATCTATGTACACGCAGTGAGGGTTTTGTTGTTTGTGTACACATTCCAAATCTAAACGGGACATGTTGAAGGAACGCTCCGTTTACTGTTACTTTCACTGGGTAACTTGCATTATTTTTGCCTATGTAAGCACTCAAGTATTGTGTGGAAAAGTGATTGGAATCCCTTTAGAATACTCTGCCCTGCCATGGAATACTACAATAATGATCAGAATCAGCAAGACTTTTGAATTGAGCTTACCAATTCACGTACCGGCTCGGACAGCAAGTGGTCTTCCTCTCAGCCGTAATGGCAGCTCTGTGTGAAGACGACTGTTTGTACACATAAAATTCTCTTCGCCCTGCCAACATTCAGAAATAGCCTTCATTTCAGGTTCACTTGTTCAATGCTCATACAGACACGTCAGTATACATTATCGATACAACGATGTACTAGACTAGATGCCTCCGACAATATAAGTACTGGTAGCCAGGCGATTTTCGTCTGAAGCAGAGGTGCTCACTGCAGTCATAGCCCTGTGATTAAATTATTATTTGGAGACATCCTTTTATTATTTTATTTATATATTTATTTATTTTATTCCTATTATTTATTGGAAAAGGCATATATTTTTATTATTTTTTACTATTCTCTCCATTCAGTTCACTGAAAAGGAGTTGTGAAGGTGTGGAGGATGAGATTGGCAAACGTTTTAAGAGGTCTCAGCCACTGCGAAATGATATAATACAAAAATGGGATGATAAGACTCGTCTAAACATTACCTCGAGTCATCGCAAGTCTCATGATGGTCCACAGGCTACGCTGACGCAGATAGATCAGGTAAGACTCTTACACCATGTGCCGACTGGGTCGCCAGCCGATGCACGTGTAATTCTAGTCTTTACGACCAGATTCTACTGGACCGGGACAGGCTTACTCAGCGTACCAGGATCAGGCGCAACGCTCTCTGCATCATAGGAAAATCCTCCACTAACCAGCCTGGCAGTGACCAGCCTGGAAATGACCAGCCTGGCAGCACGCCTTCGGACTCAGCACCAGCTGATAAGCATCTTCAGGTGAGCTGCCACGAGTACAGTACAGAAACCACTTTAGACCTACATCATGTCTGACGTCTCCTGAACACTCGAATACAAACAGCAGGGCAGCCGGATGAGCAATTGGCCAGCAGGGATTCACCGTATCCCAGCTGCTGTAATCTTGTGCTCTTGTCTGTAGGATGGGACTTCAGCAGCTGATGGAAAGAGCACAAATAACCTGGATGCTGAGATCTTTAATGACGATGACTTCTACCAGCAGCTGCTCAGGGAGCTCATCGAGCAGCAGGCCAGTAAAAGTGGTGACCCTATTGCCATGTCAAGGTCAGTGATCTAAATACTGCTACGACTAGCTGGTCACAGTTGATAACTGGCTGTCCTTCACAAGTTCTCACATCTGAGGTGTGTCAACTTATATATGCCTACTTCCAATCTATTATTTCGCCAGGAAATGGCTGGAGTTCCAGGCCCTCCGTAAAAGGATCCGGCGTACAGTGGATACTCGAGCTAGTAAAGGCAGGAAGTTGAGGTGAGAGCCTGTCACTACCGGTGGCCATGCTTTGGTAGCAGGGATGCAGACAGAGAGACAGACAGATGTTATCTCTCTATCTCTTATTCATTAATATGGACACTGTTTACTCAGAGCATGTGATACTACCAACTGATAATGCAACCAGTCTTGTAGTAATTAGCACCGCTTCTAAATCGAGCCTTCATTCATTACTCACTGCTTCTTCTGTGTTTGTATTCAGGTATAACGTCATGCCGAAACTAGTAAATTTTATGGCTCCATTCACACCACACCAGGACTGGGATGAGGATAGGAAGTATGTATATCCATGTTTGTGCCTCTGCTCCCATCCGTGCCTGTCCTCATGTCTCTCTACAGTCACATGACCGCTGTATTTGTCATCAACCTCAGTTGTGATTGTAGCCAGTGAGTCATTGCAGATGTGCCATGAATCTGCTCCCTAGTCACCAACACTGTGCCACTGTCAGCTAATGGTGACGAAATATCCGCTCTGTTGTAGGGATGAATTGTTCTCATCTGTCTTTGGCCAGAAGCCTCAGTATGATGTCAAGAAAGTAGAGTCTTCTGATGTAGTTATTTTTAGATAAAACTTACCTAATATGTACTCAACTGCTATGTATTTAGTATTTACTGTATATACTGAAGCCCCATATTGGAAACTTATATTTTCAATAAATGATCACTGGGTCACACTAACATAGAACTCAACGGTTTTCACTACAGAGAATTTTCTGCTATACTATTACCAAGGGAAATGTGTTGGCAATATATATTATGATGGTTTTTATCCAGCCATATGTCAGTATGATTGTACAATTGTGGTCGTGGTTGTGACTATACCTATGCATTGTGACCACATGCGACCTGTTTTGTGATCAGGCGGATAATAAACTAATCCTCTTACTGAAGTAGTTATTAACTAACTGTTATTATTCATATTAGAATTCGCTGAGCCACTGCTGTTTACTATGATGACGAATAATAGATGATTCATCTTTCGTCTATGACGGCTCGCTCAGGGGGGCGGAGTACGTATCGCCTTATAAGGCTAGTTAGCCCGAGATCGAGATTATCCGCAAGTGATTTCCTGGTTATCGACCAATCATATTCATGTCAACTCGCCGGTCACCCGCAAGGAGTAAGAAGTGGAGTTGACTGTAAAAGAAACCATTTTGCTTCGTAGCCGATACATTCCGTGCATCACGCCCGACTCGAACAGTTTGACTTGGCTGCATATATCTTTTTTCTGCTCACTGAAACTCAGCAACAATGTCAGCCCGTCCACCAAGCCTGATGCTTGCGAGTGATAAGCTTGAAGAGTTGGTTGAACAATTTAACACGGTATGTATCGAAAGCTCGCCGGGTATTGTGCGGTTATTTGTTTTCCGCGACTCAACTCGACTCCTGTGAAAAAAACCTGTCATGATGATCACCGTTTTTAGCTGGATGCAGATGGTAACGGATTCATCACTGTCAGCGAGATTGGTAAAGCTTTAGAAGTGGTTGGCCACAAACTGCCTGCGTTTCAAGTTCGCGACTTAGTGAAAGAATTTGATACAAACATTAAAGATGGAAGGATTGACATCGAGGAGTTTAAAATGGTGAGTATTGTGTCGTATCCTGCAACTAGTTGCTGCCTTCAAGATATCAATGCTAGTGTATATGGCTGATAGATCAAACCAGCAGCTGTCAGCTGATTTAGATGTGGTGATCCGAGGTCTTGAGGCCTATTTATATAACTTTGAGCTCAACTGTTGTCGTGCATCGATTGACGGGCCAGTCCTAACCGATCGTATCTACGCGTGTCTCTGGGCTTCATGGTGTTGCGAATAGTAGCAATCGTGTCACTGCTATCTCCCGTTCGAGTTAAGTTGATAGTATGTGCACAGTAGAATATGCTTGAGAGGCATATAGAATGTTTTCTTATCTCATCACGATGATGAAGGACAGCTGTGGCAGGACTTGTCAAACTATCTAAGTAGCACACAAGTGAATCAAGCCTTTGAAAAACTTGTTACAGATGTTTGCTCAGTTGGAGGAGATGAGGAACATTGGCAGGAAGTTCAAGAAGCAAGTGAAGGAGAGTGTTGGAGTGAAGCACATAGCCGGCACAAATGAAGCGTCTAGCGAGGGCACCACTCATTCCGTCAAAGACAACGAACTTAACGGATTTGTAGACTGGATCAACAAGTACGTTGTCCAATGTAACTGCATGAGTGTGACTCGGGCACTAGCTGAGCTGTTGACTTTTGCAACTGCATATTTGGCAGCCCCACTGCTAAACTATGCAAGGCAGCCTTGGTGCAGCTGGCTGTCTCTGTGAGCACGATATCAGTTGGCAGTGTTTTTACATATTACCATTGCACCATGGTGATAGCATTAGTATGCTAGAGCCAGCTAGCTCCCAGACATCTTACTGCTGCTGCCTCAGCAAGGCTCATTGATTCCCTAGTAGCCTTCATGCAGTGTGCACTACCACAATCACATATCATCAACTAGTGTGTGTCAAAGCGAGCAGTCAGGCCATCTAATGTGGCCCCATTATTACCGCCTGTGATAGCATCAACTCTCTCTTTCTCTTTTGTGTTATATCAACATGGCGGTGATTGTTGAGAATTCAAACTCATTACATGGGCAGTAGGCGCTGTCATCATTAGCGTGGTGTACAATAGCAGTTTGAGACTGCGCATCTCGCTCGTCGAAGGAAGTGAGCTGGTGTTCATAACAAACTGCTGCACTGTTGTAGGTGTTTAGCCAATGACGAAGACTGCGGCGCATACCTGCCATTGACCCCAGACTCAGATGACCTCTATCGTAAGACGCAGGACGGCATCATTTACTGGTCAGTAGTGACATACGAGTGGAGGATAAGCTGCAATTCGTTCAGATCCCCATCAGCAGTTTGAGAGCGATAGCAATCTATGGATTAGTGCGAGTCATGAAGTTACTAAGTCCTGTTTTTTTGTAGTAAGATGATCAACTTGTCAGTGGCTGAGACAGTAGATGAGCGAGCTGTCAACAAGAAAAACCTCAACGTCTACAGGAAAACAGAAAACCTGCTGCTGGCCATCAACTCGGCTCGGGCTATCGGCTGTAACATAGTGAACATCGGGGCGGGTGACCTGCTAGAGGGAAAGCCCCACCTTGTACTCGGCCTGCTGTGGCAGATCATCAGGGTTAGTGTACTGGCCGTAGTAATACTTCCTCAATGAGTGATACACTCAGGTCGGGTCGGGCAACCAGGAAGTGGAGAGAGGGAGAGAGAAGTTGTAGTGAATTGTAGAGGGCACTGCTAGTTGAGAGACATCATTCAGTAACTTACTGCGTCAACACTGCCACTCTTATCTCTACGTACCGTGCTTTTGTTTACTGCAGATTGGCCTGCTCAGTGAGATAAACATAGCGCAGCACCCTGGTCTCGTCCTGCTACTTGAGGATGGTGAGACACTCGACGACTTGTTCAAACTGTCGCCCGAGCAGATTCTACTGCGCTGGGTTAACTACCACCTGAGGAACTCGGGCTGCGGCCGACAAATCGCCAACTTCACCTCAGACATCAGTGACAGCGTGGCCTATTTCCATCTTCTGTCGCAGATTGCACCCGCAGACGCCGGCGTCTCCACTGTTGGGGAGCACGTGAGTGTTACCCCTAATCTCCTATTAATCTCATCAGAGCAGATAATCCAGGTTATATGGAGAGGAATTATCCTCGTGATCACAGACGAGAGATCCAGTTCAGAGGGCGGAGCTTATGCTGCAAGAGGCTGACAAGATCAACTGCCGCGCCTTCGTTGGCCCTCACGACGTCGTCAAGGGCAACTACAAGCTGAACTTGGCCTACGTAGCCAACCTGTTCAACACTTACCCTGCTCTGGAGAAACCAGACGATGCTGAGTTCGAGTTCATTGAGGAGACTCGCGAGGAGCGAAGTAAGTCACATTCTCACATTGCTTTCCGGTATTTATCTCCTCTGACTGCTTATAATAGCGGTGGATGTTTGACTGTAGCCTACAGGAACTGGATGAACAGTATGGGAGTCAATCCCTTCGTTAATCGTCTGTACAGTGACCTCTCGAGCGGCCTCGTGATATTCCAGCTCTATGATATCATCCAGAAGGGTTCAGTCGACTGGAATAAGGTTCATAAAGCGTTCCCTGCTTTGAGGAAGGTATGTATACAGGTCTAGTAGAGTCTCTCTGAATATCTGCGCCCAGTCAGAGGTGGTCAGTGTGTGTCTCCGTCACCAGGTATTTATGATGATTGAGAACTGCAACTACGCAGTGGATCTTGGCAAGGATATTCACCTCTCACTCGTTGGAATCGGTGGCAAAGATATCTACGATGGCAATCCTACACTCACCCTTGGTAAGCCTTGTCCCGTACCTCACTCTCCCTCCCTCTCCCTCCCTCCCTCCCTCCCTCCATCCCTCTCCCTCCCTCCC
>ERZ1740065.137-NODE-137-length-33193-cov-8.474410_pt1 | contig 33193 bp, 33 predicted proteins | sample MGYA00581738_ERZ1740065 | MGnify/ENA primary metagenome ERZ1740065 (study PRJEB43018, sample SAMN04849749) | marine metagenome | isolation source: floating plastic debris | place: Pacific Ocean | collected 2008-09-01 | study: EMG produced TPA metagenomics assembly...
GCTCTGTCGAATGCCGGACCTGGGTCCTTCTTGCTCCCTGGCGCGATGTCGCTGTGCCCGACGATGGGTGCTGCCGTGAGCGTCTGATAGGCGGCACGCAGCGCCGCGATGAGTGCCGCAAGCACAGCGTACTGCGCGTCACTGTAGGCCAGCGTGTCGGTGCCTTCGAGCTCGATACCCACCGAGAAGTCGTTGCACCGTTCTCGCCCGCGGAACACCGACTGACCCGCGTGCCAGGCGCGCTGACCGAACGGCACAAACTGAACCAGACTGCCGTCTCGGCGCACGAGCACGTGCGCCGAAACATAAAGGGCTGCGATCAAATCGAAGTACGGATGCGCGGCGGCGTCGAGCTGATTGCTGAAAAGCGCCTCGATATGGGTCCCGCCAAACTCGCCGGGCGGCAGTGAGATGCCGTGCACCACGATGAGCTCGAGCTGGCTGCCCACGGGGCGCGCGTCCTGGTTCGGTGAGGGACATTGCCGGGCGGGCGCAACAAGTCCCGAGCCCGGGTCAATCGTGAATTCGGCGGTTTGCGCGGCGTCGTACATGCACCTATGGTGTTGACCGGCCGCGCGCACTGTCAACACACATGCCTGTCAAACGTCTTTTCGTCGATCAACCCATTGCCGCCGGCAGCACTCTGGCGCTCGACGGCGCCGCCGCACACTACCTGGGCCGCGTCCTGCGCGCGCGGGTTGGCAATACGGTGCAGGTCTTTAACGGGGACGGCCGCGAGTTCGCGGCGGAAATGACTCGAATCACGCGCGATGCCGTCGTGCTCGATGTGCACGACGCCGTGGCGGCCGCGCCCGAACCGCGCGTCGCGATCACCCTCATGCAGGCACTCTCGCGCAACGAAAAGATGGACCTGGCCATTCAAAAGGCGGTGGAGCTTGGCGTGCACAGCATTCGCCCCGTTGCGGTAGAGCGCAGCGTCATGCGCCTCGATGACACACGTACGGCCCGTCGCACCGAACACTGGCAGCAGGTTGCCGTCCATGCCGCGCAGCAGTGCGGCCGTGCCGTCGTGCCCGAGGTGCACGCGCCCGCAACGCTGGGCGATGCGCTCAACGCGAGTGCTGACGTTGGATTGGGCATTGTCGCCGATCCCCAGGCCGCGCAATCGCTCGGCGACTGTCTGGATAAGGCGGGCGATGGTGTCGATGCGGCCCGCCTGCTCGTCGGCCCCGAAGGCGGCCTGACCGCCGACGAGATCGCGCTCGCAACAACGAGCGGCCTGCATGCGGTACGCGCAGGTCCGCGCGTGCTGCGCACGGAAACGGCTGCGCTGGCGCTTGTGACGGTGTTGCAGTGGCGTTTCGGCGACCTGGGTGGCGCCTGATCAGACCGAGATCGGCGCGTCCTGTGCCTCGACGAGCTGCTCTTCGATGCGCTCGAGATCGGGGATCAGCGGGTACTCGTTGATCATGCGAACACGTGTCACCACGGGCGCACTCTCGTTGAAACCCGCGCTCGTATCGACCTTGATGACATCACGATTGACGCGCACGAGTTGCGGGAATCCCTGCGTCAAGATGCCGTAGTAGGCGCTGCGCAGTTCCGAATGGGTGGCATGAAACACGACGACGCGCGTGCGTGTCGAGCTGTCGGGCAGGCCACGCCCCAGCATGGCCTCGAATGCCACCACGGGTACCGTGCGGCCATTCCAGTCCAGCGTGCCGACGAGCCAGTCGGGCGCGCCCGGCACGTGCTCCGTGCGTGACAATCGAACGACTTCGGCAACACAGGCGCGCGGCACGATGAGCCGGTCTTCGATGAGCGGTACAAGCAGGCTGTAGAGTTCTTCGGCGTTGCTCATGACACTACTCCGCCGGTCGCGCTGCGGCCGTTTCGAGCTGCTGCTCGATGGCCTTGAGCAGCTCGAGGTCCTGGTAAGGCTTGCCGAGATAGTCGTTGACGCCGATCTCGATGGCGCGCGCCTTGTGCTTCTCGCCCGTGCGCGATGTGATCATGACGATCGGCAGCTCGGCGAAACGCGTGTCATTACGGACATGGGAGGCGAACTCAAAGCCGTCCATGCGCGGCATTTCGATGTCGAGCAGGATGACGTCGGGTGTTTGTTCCTGGATCACGCTGACAGCATCGAGCCCGTCCTTGGCTGTGAGTACGCGATAACCGTGCCTGAGCAGGAAGCGTTCGGTGACGCGGCGCACCGTGATGGAGTCGTCGACCACGAGCACGAGCGGCGCCTGCTCGGCCTCTTCGGCAGCGTCGCGAGGTGCCACAAGCGGCCGGTGCAGTCGCACGAGCGACGGCATGTCGAGAATCAGTACGACGCGACCGTCGCCGAGGATGGTCGCGCCCGACACGCCCGTGATGCCCGAGATCTGCGGGCCGACGGACTTCACGACGATTTCGCGGCTGGCGAGCATCTCGTCGACGAGCAACGCCGTCGAGTGATTGCCGGCGCGGACCAGGATGATCGGTACCGCGGCCTGCTCGTCCTCGAGCACCTGGCCACCACTGCCACCCACAAGCGGTGCCAGGTGGCGCAAGCGATAGCTGTGCTCACCGTAATCGAAGATCGCGTCGGGCTCATCGAGCATGCGCTCCACTTCGCTGCGCGGCAGGCGCGTCACGCCCTCAACGGTCGGCAGCGGCAGCGCGAACACTTCCTCACCCGCGCGGACGACAAGCGCCTGCGTAATGGCCAGCGTGAACGGCAGTCGAATCGTGAAATTGGTGCCCTGCCCGGCCAGTGAGTCGATGCGCAGGGAGCCGCCCAGGCGTTTGATTTCGTTGGCGACGACGTCCATGCCGACACCACGTCCTGCAGCCTGGGTCAGCTGAGCGGCCGTCGAGAAGCCAGGCTCAAGAATGAGGTCGAAGATCGCATCGTCGGGCAAGTTGACGTTCTCGTCGATGAGCTCGCGCTCTACGCCCTTGGCGCGGATCGCGTCGACATTGAGGCCGGCGCCGTCATCGGACACGTCCATGACCATCTCCGAGCCCTCGCGATGGAGGCGGATGGTGATCTGACCCATGGGCGGTTTGCCCGCGGCCTGGCGCGAGTCCGGCGACTCGATCCCGTGCACAACGGCGTTGCGCATCATGTGTTCGAGCGGCGGGAGCATTTTCTCGAGCACCTGGCGATCGAGCTCGCCACTCGCGCCCTCAACGGCCAGCTCGGCCTGCTTGCCGGTCTCGGTCGCGGCCTGGCGCACAAGACGTGCCAGACGCGGCACATGGCGTTCGAACGGCACCATGCGCGTGCGCATGAGGCCGCTTTGCAATTCGGTGGTGACGCGCGACTGTTGGGTGAGCAACGTATCGGCTTCACCCGCGACGGACTGCAGCAGCCCGCGCAGGCTGTCGACGTCGTTCGAGGTCTCAGCCAGCGCGCGCGATAACTGCTGGATCGTCGAGTAACGGTCGAGTTCGAGCGGATCGAAATCCTCGCGGCCCCGCTCCTCCTCGTGGCGCGTCAGAATCTGCGCCTCGGTTTCGATCTCCATGTGGCGCAGCTGCTCTCGCAGGCGCGTTACCGTCTGGTCGAGCTCGGCCAGGTGGAATTCGATCTGCGACACCTGCTGCGACAGGCGGCCGTGGTAAATGCTGATTTCACCGGCCGCGTTGAGCATTTCCTCGAGCAACTTGGAGTCGACGCGCGCGACCTCGCGCCGTTCGCGTGTCGGCTCGCTCCTCGGCAGCTTGCGACCCGGAAAGGCGACGACCTCACCCTGCGGCGCAGCCTCGGCTTCGGCTTCGGGTTCGGGTTCGGGTTCGGGTTCGGGTTCGGCGACCACCTCCGCATCAACGTCCGATGGCGTCTCGGCGTCAGCACCCGCAGCATCGAAGGCCTCCAGGTCCGCCGCGTGCCCGGCGCTGACGACGTCCGTCGTATCCGGGTCGAACGCCGTGTCGCTGGTTTCAGCCGAAGGCACTGCTGCTTCTGGCTCCGTGCCGTCTGCAAACTGGGCCGCAGCATCGTCGATGAGCGCTTCGAGAATCATCGAATGCTCGATATCCGAGCCGGGCTCCGTATCCACCGGATCGTCGGCGGTCACAATCTGCGTGACCCGCATACTCTCCTCGTCGGCTGCCGGTGTGTCTGCCGCGATCGTCGCCGCGTCGTCGAAACCCGCTTCGGGTTCCGGCTCTGGCTCTGGTTCCTGCTCGGGCTCGGGCTCGGGCTCGGGCTCGGGTTCGGGCTCAGGCGCCGAAGTCGTCTCCGCCTCGGGCTCGGAATCCGGTGCCGCTGCCGTGTCGCCGCCGAACAAGCTGCCGATGTCGATCAGGTCGCCTTCGGTCTCGCTGCCACCAATGGTCTGCGTACCCACGTCGTCGGCATCATCGGATTCGGTGGCCGCCGTCGTGATATCGATGAGCTCGTCGTCGGCGAAGCCACGTTGCGGCGCGGGCTCGGGTGCCGGGCGAATTGCCGAGCGCGCCGTGAGGTCGCTATCCGGCAGGGATTCGAGCGCGGAGGCGAACGCCGCGTCACCAATTGCCGCAAGCCGCACCGTCCCCTCGAGATTGTCCATCTGCGCAGGCTGCTGGCCCTCGAGCACGAGCTCGCGCATCTGATGCAACGTGTCGAAGCTCTGGCGCAGCAGCTTGTCGATCGTTTCGTTGGCCGTGATGCGGTCGTCGTCGAGCGCAATCAGCAACGTCTCGAGTTCGTGGCTCAGATTGCCAAAGGCGCTGATGCCGGCCATGTTGGCACCGCCCTTGAGCGTGTGCAGCAGGCGTTTGAGTTCGGTCAGCGCGTCCTCGTCACGCGCCTTGGTCCAGAGCTCGAGCGCCGTGTCGACCTGCTCGAGCACCTCGCCGGCTTCTTCGGTGAAGATCTCCGCGATCTCAGGATCAAAGTCGGGCGCATCATTAAGCGGCTGGGCACTGGCCACGACCTGCGTGCCCACGAGCGTCGCGAGGACCTCGGTGGGTTCGTAGCTGGTTTGTCCCGGCGCATCGTCTTCGTCGAGCAGCGAGGTTTGCTCGTGTACGAAGGCGGCCGTCTTTTCTTCGATCGCGCGCACGAGCGGATGGATGTCGATGGCACCCGACTCCGGCGTGTTGATCGAGTCGACGATGGCGCGCACGGTCTGGCTCGCGCGGCGCAGCAGCGTAACCGCATCAACGTCGAGCCCGGCACCGCCGTCGTAGATGCGGCGCACCATCTGGTTGAGCGCGCCTGACAACGGCACCGCACGTTCGAGCGTCGCCGTGTTGATGCTGCCGTGCAGCGTGTGTGCCGCGCGGTGCAGGGCATCGCTGACAGGCGCGGGGTAAGCGCCGTCTTCAATCGCGTCGATGAAGTCGTCGATGATCGCCAGGTAGCTGCCCGCCTCCTTGGCGAAGATCTCGTGCAGCACGGGATCCATCTCGAGCCCGGCCTGCGACGCCGCGACCGACTCGCGCGAGAGCTGCGGCGCCATGGGGTCGCCCTCGGCGAATGCGATGGCCTTGGCGGTCAACAAACCGATGTCGACGTTGGGCTCCTGGCCCACTTCAAGCTGTTCGATGAGTTCGGGTACGGCCGCCGCCGCTTCACCCACAAATTCGACCATGGCCGGCGTCACGGCCAGCGTGCGGTTGATGACGCGGTTCAGCAGATCCTCGACGTGCCAGCAGTATTCGCCAATGCGCTCGGCGCCCACCATGCGGCCACTGCCCTTGAGCGTGTGGAACGACCGGCGCACGGTGATCAGCGAATCGACGTCGCCCGTGTTGTTCTGCCACTGCGGCAGTAGGCGATTGATGTTGGTGACCTCGTCCTTGGCTTCCTCGATGAACAACTCGAGCAGCTCGGGGTCGATCTGCGTGGCATCGCCGGCCACCACGGGCGCATTGATGATCTCGGTGTCGTCCGCAATGGTCGCCGTGCGCGCGTGCTCGGGTTCCTCGCCAAAGTCCGGCTTGGCCGTAATCTGGGTCGGTTCCATGAGCGGGTGCGGGTCGCCCTGCAGCGACTCGAGCGACTTTCTGACCTCGTCGAGCACGAGCAGGCAGGACTCGGCGTTGTCGAGCATGTAGGCGGGTTCCTTGCGGCCCGCCTCGATAGTCTCCATGTAGTACTCGATGCTCACGAGCGCGTCGGCCAGGCGGTCCTGGTGGTCCGTGGCCAGCGTGTGGTTGGCCGCGCCCAGGTAGACCTCGACGAAGTCGGCCAGCCGGTCGAACACGCGCAAGGCGCGGTCGAGTTCGAGCATACGGAAGCCCGACTGGATGCCTTCGAGCAGCGCCGGTGCCGCGTCGATCGCTGCGTGGTCGGCCTTGCCAGCCATGGTCTGCGACAGCGTGTCCTTGATGCGCGCCAGGTTGACGATGCACTCGCGCATAACCGCGCGGCGCACCTCGCCCATGTCCTCGGCGCCCTCTTCCACGATCGTGTCATCGGCTGCATCGGCCGGGCGAACCAGTTGGGTCAGACGGCGTTGCAACGAAGACTCGACATTGAGCAAGGTCGCCGCGATGGCCAACAGCTCGTCAGACGTGGCGAGCTCGGGCGTCTCGTCGATGAGCCCCTTGAGTCGGGATACTTCGGCCAGCACGCTCGAGCGTTGCTGCCCAAGCCCCAGCACGCCCAGCGTGTCCGAGATCTTGGACATGAGCTCGATCTGCGGGCGCAGCTTGCTGATGTCGGATTCGCCCGTGCGCACGTGGATGTCGAGGACGTCCTTTACGCTTGCGAGATCTTCACGGATGGCCGCCGCAACGGTCTCCATGAGCGCAACGCTGGGTGCCGCCAGTTCCTCGCGGGCACTCTCGACCTGGGCCTCACCTGGCAGCGCGTCGTCGAGCGAAAACGCGGTGCGAATCTCGCGCACCTTGTTGCCCGGGTTCTGCACGCGCGCCACGTAAAAGAGCAGGCTGTTGAGCAGGTCCGTGATCGGGTCTCGATCAAAGTTGCTGATGCCCTCGTCGATGACAGCCTTGATGCGGCGATCGACCTGCCCCAGCAGACGCTTGACGGCAACCGACAGCTCGAGACCGCCTTCACGGAGGCCTTCGATGACACCGCCCACGACCCACCAGAGGCGGTAGACATCGTCGCGGTCCGCAGCGCGCTCGAACGCGAGCGACATGTTCTCGAGTTTGGCCAGGTGGCGTTGCGCGCTCTTGGTGTCGCTGCGCAGCAGCCCCAGCAGTGCAACCTGGAAGGCCGGGCGCACCTTGCGGGACAACCGCGAGAAGTCCTCGCTGGGCTCGGCACCGCGCTGCGCCACCGTCACCTGGTCGGAAGGCGTGCGGTTGAGCAGCAGGATCGTGGATTCGGAGAGCAGCGGACGACCGCGCACGGCGCGCAGGTCGTTGAGCATGGGCAAGAGCACGAGCGCGATGTCACGACCACCCGCAAGCATGCGCTCGAGGTAAGCCGGCAGCTGCACCATGGCGCGGGTCAGCGCGTCGAGACAGTCGGCCAGCACCTTCTTGTCGCGACCGGGCTGGAGCATGAAGCGGCAGACCGCCTCCATCTCCTCGGTGAGCAGTGCGCCGCCATAGATCTCGACAACCTTGAGCACACCGCCGGCCTCGTGCAGGTGCTCCGCACAGCGCTCGAGCGCCTGACGGGTGCTACGGCCCTCGACGGCGTCTTCGAGCATGACGCGCGCCTGATTGACCGTCCTGCCCAGCTCCTGGCTGACGACGTGAAACGCCTGCTGAACCTGGCTCACTGGCCCCCCGTTTCCCTCTGCATTCCCGTTTCTACTGCTAGCTGCGTGACCGCCGTGTCAAAGCACGCGTCAGCCCGCCGCCCGCTGATCGTCACCCGCCGCCTCATCGTCGCTGGTGCGCGCGATGCGCGTCACGCTGGCCGATTCAGGCAGTCGGAATCCGGACACACTCTTTCTCAGCTCGCCAGCCAGCTGGGCCAGCTTGGAGATCGACGTAGTGGTCGCCCCCGCCGCCTTGCCGGTCTGGCCCGAGATGTCTTTCAGCGCCACGGTGCGGCGGTTGATATCCGTCGCCACCTTGGACTGGCTTCTCGCCGAGCCGTAAATGTTCTGTACCAGCGAGGCGATCTGGTTCGAGACCTGCTCGATCTCGTCCAGCGCCGCGCCCGCGTTTTCGGCCAGCAGCGCACCGCCCACCACGTCGGTGGTCGAGCGTTCCATCGAGACCACGGCCTCGTTGGTGTCGGCCTGAATCGTGCGCACGAGCACCTCGATTTGTTTCGTGGCGTTCGTCGAGCGCTCGGCGAGACGCTGCACTTCGTCAGCAACCACCGCAAAGCCTCGGCCGGCCTCGCCCGCCATCGAGGCCTGGATCGACGCGTTGAGGGCCAGGATGTTGGTCTGCTCGGCAATATCGTTGATGAGCTCGACGATGTTGCCGATTTCCTGCGAGCTCTCACCCAGGCGCTTGATGCGCTTCGAGGTCTCCTGGATGGTCTCGCGGATCGTGTTCATGCCTTCGATCGTGCGCCGTACCGCGTCGCCGCCCTTGTGCGCGACGTCGACCGAGTGGCGTGCGACGTCGGAGCTTCTTTCGGCGTTGCCCGAGACTTCCTCGATCGAGGCTGTCATCGCCGCGATCGACTCGGTTACCGCGGCGATCTCCATCGCCTGCTTCTGCGCCGCCCGGTTCATATGTACGGCCGTCGTTTCGGTCTGGCGGGTCGCCGAGTCCACCATCGCGGCCGTGCCGTCGATCGTGGTGACGAGTTCGCGAAGCGCCTCGATGGCGTAGTTGATCGAGTCGGCGATAGCACCTGTGATGTCTTCGGTGACGGTGGCTTCAACGGTCAGGTCACCATCAGCCAGGCTGCCCAGTTCGTCGAGCAGTCGCAGAATGGCCTGCTGGTTGCGTTCGTTCTGGTCGGCCTGCTCGATGGCCGTGCGGCGCAGCTGACCGTCCTTGAAGTAGTCGACGACGAGTGCCAGCACGACGAGCAGCGCCACGCCCAGCAGACCCAGCGGCAGCCAGGGCATGAACGGCGCGATGTACTGCATGGGAAAACCGGCAGCGGCATCGGGTGCCAGCGCCGGCGCTGCGGACTCAAGCCCGCCCAGTGCCGCGCCCGCCCGCGCGAAGGACTCGGCGTTTTGTGCGAGCGTCTCTGTCGCGGCGGCAATCGTCAGCGCGTTTTCGGCGATGAGCCCGGCCGTACTGGAGTCCGCGAGTACGGGCACATCCAGCGTGGCCGAGTCGCCGGCCAGTGCGGCTGCCAGTTCGGTCAGGCCCGCAGCGGTGGCGACAAGCTGTTCTGACGTCACAACGGCCGTATCGGGCGCGCCACGCAACGCGGCCAGGCCCGTGTCAACAGCAGCAATGGTGGCCGAGAGTTGTTCGATGCCGACCGGGCGCTCGCCGAGTGTTTCGATCCGCTGGCGTACGGTATTCACGGCCGTATCGATATCGGCCGTGGCAGCGTTGACAGCTCGGATGGCGGCGGCTGATGAGACGACGGTGCTGGCCTGCGTGGCCGTCGAGCCCTCGAGCGCGCCACTGCCCGCGATCGTGGCCAACTGGTCCAATGCTGCGTTGTCGCCGCTCAGTGCGCGATTGGCCTGTACGGCTGCGGCCAGACTAGCCGTGTCACCCCGGTCGGTGCCCGACGTGGCGCTGAACCAGATGATGCCGGCAACTGCGGCGAGCAGGATGGGCAGCAGAATGGCTGCGGCCCCCAGAAACTTGGATTGTCCTTTGTGCTTGGCCATACGCCCGCGGTCCCGTAATGCTGCAGCTCTCGCTACGATCTCTGCGGCCCGTCGGCCGCCTGTAAAAACTGTTCACTGTCGAGCAGCTGGTCAAATGCAAACACCGGCCACTCTTCACCACCGCGCCGGAACACACCTGCCCGGTACCGATCACAGCGAATCCGGGTCTGGGTCATGACGTCGGCGTACTCGCCCTCGACAAAGCGCCGAAAACCCATCACCTCGCCAACGATCACGCCCGCGTTGACCTCGCCGTGGCTCACGCTGATCACACGCGCCGTGCGCGAGCGGTCCGTGCGCCCGCCACCCAGCAGCAGCGACAGGTCGATCAACGGCAGCAGCTGTCCGCGCAGGTTGGCGATACCAATCAGCCAGCGCTTGGCGCCCGGCACCCGGGTCACAGCCTCGGGGATCATGAGCACCTCACTCACCTCTTCGCGGCTCGCGACAAAGCGTTCGCCGTCGATCGAGAAACCCACGCCCACCCATTCGCTGCGTTGCGCCGCCTCGCCCTGTCCGGCGACAGCTGCGCGGCTACGCCGCTCCATTTCCTGGAGCAGTTCAAAAGGTCGGTCGGCAAGCGCCTTGAGTCGCGTCGCCGTCATTAACCGCTGGCGAGCTGCGCCCGGATCTTGCCGATCAACGCGTCTTCAGCGACGGGCTTCACGAGGTAGTCACGTGCGCCCTGGCGCAGTGCCCAGATGCGGTCAGTTTCCTGGTCCTTGCTCGACACGACGATCACGGGGATCGCCGCGGTCGCGTCGTTCTTGGCGAGCTTGCGCGTGGCCTGGAAGCCGTTCATGCCCGGCATCACGACATCCATGAGAATGAGGTCGGGCTGCTCGCGCATGGCGGCTGCGATGCCGGCACTGCCGGAATCCGCCGTGGTGACCTCGAAACCGTGCTTGTCGAGCATGTTCTGCACGACGTGGATCTCGGTCGGTGAGTCATCAATGATCAATATGTGTGCCATAGGCCTGCACCGTTGCGCCTGGAACCGTTCAGCTCGCGATCTGCTCGCTGATGGCCCCGATCAATTCGTCCTTGGTAAACGGCTTGGTCAGGTAGCGCTCGGAACCGACGATGCGACCCCGTGCGCGGTCGAAGAGACCATCCTTACTCGACAGCATGATGACCGGCGTATCGCGAAACGCCTTGTTGTTCTTGATGAGCTGGCAGGTTTGATAGCCATCCAGCCGCGGCATCATGATGTCGACGAAGATCAGGTCCGGCTGGTGATCAGCAATCTTGGACAAAGAATCGAAGCCATCGACGGCGGTGTACACCTCACAACCTTCCTTGGTCAGCAAGGTCTCGGCGGTACGCCGAATCGTCTTGCTGTCGTCGATCACCAGGATCTTCAGTCCACGCAATCCTTCAGCCTGTTCGCTGCTCACCCGCGCGACCTCCGTTATACATAAGGGTCATTGTCCGCACTACGTCACGCCGGTGGTGTGGCGTGGCGCACACTTTGAATGTTTCTGACCGAAACTTTTAACATATTGCCACAGACCCCGCCCGGCCGCCGCTGCGTCTCGGGCCCGCGGTATAGTCGCCGCTGCTGCACCCACGGGTGCCCCGGAATTCGAGGCTGATGAACAACACAACACGACATTTCGGCGTCGTCATGGACCCGATTGAGAGCATTACGCCGGCCAAGGACACCACCTTTGCGATGATGCTGGAGATACAGCGTCGCGGGCACCGTCTCAGTGTCATCGGCCAAGGCGATCTCTACCTTGAGCAGGGCGTCGCGCGGGCGCAGGCCACCGCGGTGACCGTTCGTGACGACCCCAACGACTGGTACACACTCGGTGACACCGAGGATCTGGCGCTAGACACCGTCGATGTGCTCCTGATGCGCAAAGATCCGCCCTTTGACATGGAGTACGTCTATGCCACCTACGTGCTCGATGTTGCCGAGCGCGGCGGCTCCCTGGTCGTGAATCGGCCGCGGGCGCTGCGTGACCTCAATGAGAAAGTGGCCACGGCGCTGTTCCCCGAGCTCACACCACCGACACTGATCAGCCGCGACATGGACCGTCTGCGCGCGTTCGCCAAGCGGGAGGGACACGTCGTCATCAAGCCGTTGGACGGCATGGGCGGGCGCTCGATCTTCACCATCCGCCCTGGCGACCGCAATCTCAACGTGGTCACCGAGACGCTCACGGATTACGGCCAGCGCTTCGCCATGGCGCAGACCTTCGTGCCCGAGATCACCGACGGCGACAAGCGTGTGCTACTTGTCGACGGCGAGCCCGTCCCACACATGCTGGCCCGCGTTCCCAACGACGAGGATGGCCGCGGCAATCTCGTGATGGGCGCCACGGCCGATGCCCGCCCCCTGGGCGACGTGGAACGGCACATTGCCGACACGGTGGGGCCCCTGCTGGCGGCGCGCGGCGTGCTGTTCGCGGGCCTCGATGTCATCGGCGACAAGCTCACCGAAATCAACGTCACCTCGCCCACGGGCGTCCGTGAAATCGACCGCCATTTCGGCAGCAACATCGCCGGAGACCTGTGCCACGCCATCGACCGGCACCTCGCGGCGCGCTGAGGCCGGTGACAGGCGGCGGGCTGAGCCGGCGCGGCGTGCTCCGCGGACTGGCCGGGCTCGCGGCGATAGCGCTCGTCGGCTGCAAAAACCGCCCACAGAAGACGACCGCCCGTTTCGCGCAGTTCGGCACGCTCGTCGACATCACGATCTGGGACCTGCCGCGGCCTCAGGCCGAGCGCGCGATCAGCAGGCTTCGGCGCGACTACGCCATGCTCGACCGGGACTGGTACGCCTGGGGTGACGGCGAGCTCGGTCAGATCAACCGAACGCTGCAGCGCGCGATCGAGGCACCGCTATCGGCACCGCTTGGGACACTGCTGCAACAGAGCCTGCAGCTGTCGGCGGCGAGCCGCGGCTTGTTCGATATGCGTATCGGGCCGCTCGTCGAGTTGTGGGGCTTTGCAAACGCCCCCACCACGGCCAGCGGCACAGCGGCGCCCAGTGACGCCGACATTCGCGCCGCACTCGACCGCTCGAGACTTCATGTCGATGTCTTGAATGACCGACCTGGGTGGCGAGTCCGCACCGAGGCGCCCGGCGTGTTACTCGACATCGGCGGCATCGCCAAGGGCGATATTCTCGCGCGCGGCATGGCGCGCCTGACCACTGAGGGCGTATCGAAAGCACTCATCGACGCCGGCGGCGATGTCGCCGTCATGGACCTTCAGGGCAGCGCAGCGTTTCGTGTCGGGATCCGACCCGCCCGCGAGGGTGAAGCCCTGCGGCTGCTCGAACTTAGGCACGGCGAGACCGTGACGACCTCAGGCGACTATGCGCGCTACCGCGACATCGGCGGTCGTCGCTACGCACATATCATCGACCCGCGCACAGGACGCCCCTCCGAGCAGGCCCGGTCCGCCACCGTTGTGCATGAGGAGGCCGCCAGGGCCGACGCGGCGGCCACGGCGCTGATCGTGGGCGGCGTGGCCGCATTCGAAGCCATCTGTGACGCAATGCGTGTCGACACGGCGCTATTGGTCGATAATCAGGGTCAAATACGGGCCACGCCGGAGATGCAGGCCCGTCTCGAAACGATCTGAGCATGATGAGCACGAGCGACACCAGCACGCATACGGTACTCGCCAAGGACCTGCTGCCCGTGGCACGGGCGAGTGAGGACCGTCTGCCGCCCATGATGTTCGTGGCGACCCTGTTCTATGCGCTGGTGATCCTGGGCGTGAGTTTCGATATCGGCATGCTGCCCGACAGCTCGGACGTCACCTCGCTCGAAGTCACGATCGTCGCAGCAGACTCCAACGCCGCCCGCCCCGATGACGCGCAATTCCAGGCGCAGAACAACCAGCAGGGCGCGGGCAACACGACAGAACGGGCACGCGCCACGGCGGCACCCGCCGCGCCGGGCCAGGTCCCGGTACCCATGGAACGTGTGGGCGAGGTGCAGATCGCCGCATCGCCCGGCGAAGAAATTCCCGAACAGGTCTTAACGACCACGGCCGACGCCGCCGAGCAGGCCTACCGGCCCGAGGACATCACGGAGCAGCCCGATGAGGTCGCGCGTGTCGCCCAGGCACTCCCGCAGGGCCTCGAGGAAACACTGCCGCTGCCCGTCGACGACCTGCCCTCACTCATGGTGCATGACGAGAATCCCCGTCATCTGATCGTGAGTCTGAACGTCGCGCGTTCGGACATCGCGCCTTACGTCAGCAACTGGAAGCAACGCGTCGAGCGAATCGGCACGCTGAATTTCCCGCGCGAGTTGCGCATTGACGGTCTCACGGGCGACCCGCTGATTGCCGTCACGATCCTGCCCGACGGGTCGCTGGACCAGATCGAGCTTCTGCGGTCATCGGGCCACGTACCCCTCGATCAGGCCGCAATGACGGTGCTGACGCGTGCCTCGCCGTTCGCCGCTTTTCCGCCCGAGGTTCTGGAGAACTACGAACTTCTGACCATTCGGATGAATTTCGAGTTTCGCGGTGGCCGGCTCCGCGGCAGCGCCTCGGTGGCCGACGACGGCTGACGCCTTGCGCGCCCGCGCAGGCGCGGGGGATACTGATTTCATGAGTGATTTTCCCTCATTGGCGGGCCAGCTCCTGATCGCCATGCCGGCGCTCGACGATCCGCATTTCGAGAACACGGTGACGCTGATCTGCGAGCACAACGAGCACGGTGCCATGGGCCTGACCATTAACCGTCCGCTTGAGCTCACGCATGGCGAAGTGTTCGAGCAGATCGCCGCATTCGACGAGCTCCCCGACGCGCGTCGCAACCAGCAAAAAATTGCTGAGCCCGTGCTGCAGGGCGGACCTGTGAGCCTCGAGCGCGGCTTTGTCCTGCACCGTGACCGTGGCAACTGGGAAGCGACCCTCGATGTGGCCGAGGGCATTTACGTAACGCTGTCGCGCGACGTGCTCGACGCCATGCTCAGCGTTGACGGCCCCACCGACGCGACCATGGCGCTCGGCTACGCGGGCTGGGAAGCCGAGCAGCTCGAGGAGGAGATCAAGTCGAACGCCTGGCTCACGACGCCCGCGACGCCCGCCATCGTCTTCGATGCGCCGTTCGATGACCGCTGGGATCACGCCACACAAGCCATCGGGGTCACACGCGAACAGCTTAGCGGCCCGGCCGGGCATGCCTGACGCCACCACCCTGCTCGCTTTCGATTACGGCGCGCGGCGCATCGGGGTTGCCGTCGGGCAAACCGTGACGGGCAGCGCCAGGGAGCTCACAACCCTGACGACGAGCGGCGACACACCTGACTGGCGTGCCATCGAGTCGCTCATTGACGAATGGCGACCGGACCTGTTGCTGGTTGGTCTGCCACTCGATGACGACGGCGGCGAGTCGCCGCTTTGCACCGAGGTGCGCCAATTCGCCGCGGAACTTGCCGAGTCGGGTCTGCCCGTGCAGCTCATCGACGAACACCTGAGCTCGCGCGAAGCCGAGTCCCGCCTTGTGGCCGCGCGTGCCAGCGGCCGCAAGCGCCGCCGCGTCGTCAAAGGCGATGTCGATGCCCTGTCCGCTGTCGTCATCGCCGAGCAGTGGCTGGCCCAGCGCGACCTCGGGCGGCCGCGGGCCGGCGGTGCTAGAATGCGGCCCGCTGCGGCCACCGGGCGAAAATCGGTTGCCGCGCGCAGCGACACATCCGATGACGACTCTTCAGGCAACATCACCGGCTGACGCCGGCGACGCGATTCAGTGCACGCCCGACGGGCGACTGCGTCACCTGTTGTCGTTGCGCAGTCTGCCGCGCGAACTCCTGTTCGACATTCTCGACCGCGCCGAGCGTTTCCTGGCCGACACGTCCGAGCCGGCCGTGCGCAGCACGACGCTTGCGGGGCGCACCATCGCCAACCTGTTCTTTGAGCCCAGCACCCGCACGCGGGCTTCGTTTGAGCTCGCCGCCAAGCGGCTCTCGGCCGACGTGCTCAACCTCGACGTCAGCACGTCGTCGCGAATCAAGGGTGAGAGCATTCTCGACACCATGTACACGCTGCAGGCGATGCAGTGCGACGTCTTCGTCGTACGCGACGCGGCAGCCGGCGTGCCCCGCATGATCGCCCACGCCGTGCGCGATGGCGTCGCAATTCTCAACGCCGGCGAGGCGTCGGTGTCGCACCCGACACAGGGGCTGCTCGACCTGCTCACGATCCGGCGCGCCCGCCCCGACCTCGAGAGCCTCAAAGTCTGCATCGTGGGTGACATCGCACACTCGCGCGTAGCGCGGTCAGCTGCCGAAGCGCTCACAATTGCGGGCATCAGTGAACTGCGCCTTGTGGCTCCCAAAGCGCTGCAACCCGAAGCCAGCGCCTTCCCCGGGGCCACGCTGCACAGCGACCTGGCGTCAGGCGTCGCCGAGGCTGATGTCGTCATGGCCCTGCGCATACAGCGCGAGCGCATTGACGACGCGGGCGACATTCCCGACCCCAGCGACTACGCGCGGCGGTTCGGGCTCTCGGCTGCGAATCTCGCACCGGCCAGCCCCAACGTGCTGGTCATGCATCCTGGCCCCATGAACCGCGGCATCGAGATCGATGACGCCACCGCCGACAGCGCCCGGTCGTTGATCACAGAGCAGGTCCGGAATGGCGTCGCCGTACGCATGGCGCTATTGGAAATGGTGACGGAGACGCACCTTGGACTGCGCCGCTAGGCGGCCAACCAGCAATCAGCCGAAGTTGATCTGCGCCTCGAGGTTGGTCCTCGAGTCCGCATGGATCAGCGCTTCCTGCAGCGTGATCTCGCCGCGGCGGTAGAGTTTGAGCAACGCCTGGTCGAAGTTCTGCATGCCCTGCTCGCTCGATTCCTGCAGCGCTTCTTTCACACCGACGATGTCACCTTTTTCAACAAGCTCCGAGATGTGCGGCGTGTTGAGCATGAGCTCCACAGCGGCCACACGCTTGCCCTCGCGGTTGCGCACGAGGCGCTGCGAAATGATGGCACGCAAGTACTGCGACAAATCGACGAACACCTGCCGCTGCTGCGCGACAGGGAACATGTTGATGATGCGATCGAGCGTTTCGGGCGCGTTGTTCGAGTGCAGCGTGGCAATGGCCAGCTGGCCCGTGCCGGCGATGTCGATCGCCGCCTGCATGGTCTCCACGTCGCGGATCTCACCGACCATCACGACGTCAGGTGCGGCGCGCAGTGCGCTGCGAAGCGCCCGGCCGTAGGAGCGCGTATCGAGCCCCAGCTCGCGCTGGTTGACGATCGACTTCTGGTTCGTGTGCAGGAACTCGATCGGATCTTCGATCGTGATGATGTGCGAGGCCGATTTCCGGTTGCGGTGATTGATCATCGCCGCAATCGTCGTTGACTTGCCGCTGCCCGTCGCACCGACCATGAGAATCAGGCCACGCTTGTGCATGATCAGGTCGCCGAAGAGCGCCGGCATGTTGAGCTCTTCGAGCGTCGGCATCTCGGCGGTGATGTAACGCATCACCATGGCCAGGTTGCCGCGCTGGTGGAACGCATTGACGCGAAAACGGCCCAGGCCGGTTTCGGACACGGCGAAGTCGACCTCGAGGTCGCGCGACAGCGCTTCCATCTGTTCTTCCGTCATGATCTCCATGGCGGCCTGGCGCACCTGCTTGGGCGTCAGTTCCATCTTGTTGACGGACATGATCTTTCCGTCGATCTTGATCTTGACGGGTGCGAAGGGAGCGAAGAACAGGTCCGAGGCCTTCTTCTCCACCATCAGCTTGAACAGGGGCTTAACGTTCATGATCGTAGCGCCGGGCTAGAAGCTCATGGTTTCGCCCGACTCCTCCTCCATGATTTTGAGGCTCGCGGCCTGTTCGGCCGTGAGCCCTCCCTCACGCTTGGAGTTCAGGCGGATGTTGAGACGCAACTCGTTCTTGGAGTCGGCGTTACGCATGGCGTCTTCGTAGGAAATAATCTCTTCTTCGTAGAGCTGGAACAGCGCCTGGTCGAAGGTCTGCATGCCCAGTCGCGTCGACTTGGCCATGATTTCTTTGATCTGCGCGACATCACCCTTGAAGATGAGGTCCTTGATGAGCGGCGTCGCCAGCATGATTTCCATAGCGGCGACACGGCCCAGGCCGCCTTCGCGCGGAATCAGTCGCTGCGAGATCAGGGCCTGCGTGTTCAGCGACAGGTCCATGAGCAGCTGCGTGCGTCGCTCTTCGGGGAAAAAGTTGATGATGCGGTCGAGCGCCTGGTTGGCACTGTTGGCGTGCAGCGTGGCCAGACAGAGATGCCCCGTCTCCGCGAACTGAATGCCGTACTCCATCGTCTCGCGGTCGCGAATCTCACCAATGAGGATCACATCGGGCGCCTGACGCAGCGTGTTCTTGAGCGCGTTGTGCCAGTTCTCCGTGTCGACCCCGACTTCGCGGTGCGTAATCACGCAGCCCTCGTGCGGGTGCACGTACTCGACGGGGTCTTCAATCGTGATGATGTGACCGCGCGAGTTCTTGTTGCGGTGGCCGATCATGGCCGCCAGCGTTGTCGACTTACCCGAGCCGGTACCACCGACGATGATGACGAGCCCGCGCTTGTTCATGACCACATCCTTGAGGATGGGCGGCAGGTCGAGGTCTTCGAAGGTCGGGATCGTGGTCGTAATCGTTCGCAGAACGGCACCCACGTTGCCCTGCTGCACGAAGGCACTGACGCGGAAGCGGCCGATGCCCTTGGGCGCGATGGCGAAGTTGCACTCGCGCGTGGCATCAAACTCACGCGCCTGCTTGTCGTTCATGATCGAGCGCACGAGGATCGAGCACTGATCGGGCTTGAGAATCGAGTCACTGGCACGGTGGATTTCGCCGTCGATCTTGATCGCAGGCGGAAACCCGGACGTGATGAACAGGTCCGAACCACTCTTCTCCACCATCTTGCGGAGCAGGTTCTGCATCAATCGCGCGGCTTGTTCTCTATCCATCGTTGCCTCTCTGATTGCGGCGCTGGCGGTGGCTTACGCGTGCCGTCAGAAATTCTCTTTGTTGGCGGCCCGGAATCGCGCCTCTTCTTTCGTAATCAGACCCTTCATCATGAGGTCCGTTAAGTTCTGATCGAGTGTCTGCATACCGGCCGCCTGGCCCGTCTGGATCGCCGAGTACATCTGCGCGATCTTGCCCTCACGAATGAGGTTTCGAATGGCGGGCGTGCCGATCATGATCTCGTGAGCGGCGATACGACCGCCGCCGATTTTCTTGAGCAGCGTCTGCGAGATCACAGCCTTGAGCGATTCCGAGAGCATGGCGCGAACCATTTCCTTCTCGGCCGCGGGGAACACGTCGACGACGCGGTCAATGGTCTTGGCTGCGGAACTCGTGTGCAGCGTGCCGAAGACCAGGTGACCCGTTTCGGCCGCGGTCAGCGCCAGGCGAATGGTCTCGAGGTCACGCAGCTCGCCGACGAGGATGACATCGGGATCTTCACGCAGCGCCGAGCGCAGCGCTTCCGAGAAGCCGTGCGTGTCGCGGTGGACTTCGCGCTGGTTGATGAGCGACTTCTTGCTCTGGTGCACAAACTCGATGGGATCCTCAATCGTCAGGATGTGGTCGGGCTTGTTGTCGTTGATGTAGTCGACCATGGCCGCCAGCGTCGTCGATTTACCCGAACCCGTGGGGCCCGTGACGAGGCAGATGCCGCGCGGCTGCATGGCGATGTCCTTGAAGATCGCGGGGGCGCCCAGGTCGTCGAGCGTCAGGATCTCCGAGGGGATGATTCGAAAGACGGCGCCCGAGCCGCGCGCCTGGTTGAAGGCGTTGACACGGAAACGGGCCAGGTTCGGGATCTCGAACGAAAAGTCGGTCTCGAGGAATTCCTCATAGTCCTTGCGCTGCTTGTCATTCATGATGTCGTACACCATGCTGTTGACTTCTTTGTGGGTCAGCGCAGGCATGTTGACCCGCTTGATATCGCCATCAACGCGGATCATGGGCGGCACGCCCGCCGACAAGTGCAGGTCAGAGGCATCGTTCTTTACTGTGAAAGACAGCAGCTGGGCAACGTCGACGGCCATTCAGGTTCCTTTCGGGCGTGCTTCGGATTTACCATAAAGAGTGGCCTCGAAGTATAGCGAGTCACCCTCGGCAAAGCGTGATTAGGGTCACGGAAAACCTCAACCAGGTCCGGGAACGGCTGCAAAATGCGGCCCGTGTCGCAGGCCGCGAGCCCAGTGAAATCAAGCTACTCGCGGTTAGCAAGCGGCATTCCGTGGCATCGATTGAAGCCGTGGCCGGGGCCGGTCAGCGCGACTTCGGCGAGAACTTCGTAGCCGAGGGTCTGGGCAAGATCGAGGCGCTTGCGGCTCGCGAGCTGTGCTGGCACTTCATCGGCGCCATCCAATCGAACAAGACCCGGGACATCGCGGCCCACTACGACTGGGTCCACACCGTGGACCGCCTGAAGATTGCACGCAGGCTTAGCGAGCAGCGCCCCGACGACCGGCCGCCGCTGGACGTGTGCCTGCAGGTCAACGTCGACGACGAACCGCAAAAGGCCGGTGTACGCCCGGCCCAGGCCGCCGAACTCGCCGAACAGGTGGCCCGCCTGCCGAGGCTGCGCCTGCGCGGGCTGATGTGTCTGCCCCGCGTGCGCACCAGCCCCGAGGCGCAACGCGAGCCATTCTCGGCGCTGCGCCAACTGCTCGAAGCGCTGCAGCCGCAGCACGCAACGCTGGATACGCTGTCCATGGGCATGACTGGCGACCTCGAAGCCGCCGTGCTCGAGGGCGCCACAATCGTGCGTGTCGGCACCGCCATTTTCGGCCCGCGCGACTGAGCTTAAGGCGTCACCGCGCAGCCCGGGCGCTGTGCGATACTCCTCGCCATGCAAGGTCACGGCGAGCACGCACAGATCGGGTTCATTGGCGGCGGCAACATGGCGCGCGCCATGATTGGTGGACTCATTGCCGCCGGGCATCCCGCAAGCGAGATCCGCGTGGCCGAGCCCGATGCCGCGCAACGCGCGTCACTGAATAGCCAGTGGCCCGATCTCGAGACTACGACCGACAACAAAGACCTGGCTGCCTGGTCAGCGCTGTGCGTGCTGGCCGTGAAACCCCAGGTCATGCCCGACGTCGCCCAGGCGCTCGACGGTCTCGATACGGATCCGTTGTACCTGTCTATTGCCGCGGGCGTTCGCAGCGCCGACCTCTCGCGCTGGCTTGGTGGGGGCCGCGTCGTGCGCGCCATGCCCAACCAGGGCGCGCTTGTGGGCCACTCGGCAACGGGGCTTTACAGCAATGCGGCGCTCGACGGGCTCGAGCGCGCCACGATCGATGCGCTGGTGGCGACGATTGGCACCGCCTACTGGGTGGCCCACGAAGCGGATATCGACGCCGTTACGGCGATCGCCGGCAGCGGCCCCGCCTACTTCTTCCTGCTCATGGAATACCTGGAGCAGGCGGGCGAGGACTTCGGTCTCGATCCCTCGGCGGTTCGCCACATGGTGGCGGAGACCGCCGTCGCCGCCGCCTTGCTTGCCGTCGAGAGTGACGAACCCGTCGCCACACTCCGGGCGCGTGTCACCTCGCCGGGCGGCACAACGGCAGCAGCGCTCGACCACCTGGCCAAACATGACACAGCGGCGCTGTTTGCGGCCGCCTTCGAACAGGCGCGCAATCGCGCCCGCGAACTCGCCGACAGGACCCCCTGAATGCTCCAAGAGATTTCCGAGTTTCTGCTGCGAACGCTGACGCAGCTCATTCTGTTCGTCATCCTGCTCAGGTTTTTCCTGCAGATGGCGCGCGTCAATTTCCGCAATCCGCTCGCCCAGGCCATCGTCCGCCTCACTTCACCACTCGTCGTGCCCGTGCGACGCGTCGTGCCACCGATCGGAAAGATCGATACGGCGACCCTGCTCGTAGCCTACGTGGTGCAGGTGGCGCTGCTGGCCGCGCTGATTCTGCTGCGCGGCGGGTCACCGAATTCGGCGCTGTTCATTTACGCCGCCATCGAGCTCGTGCGCATGTCGCTCATGCTCTACACCTACGCCATCATTATCTGGGTCGTGCTGGGCTGGATCTCACCGGGCAGCTACAACCCGGTATCGGCACTGATCGACGAATGGCTGCGTCCGTTCATGGCGCCGTTCCGGCGGCTCATTCCCCCGATTGCGGGGCTCGACCTGAGCCCGCTGTTCGCCATGATCGCGCTCGGTGTGGGGCAAATCATCGTCAACAATGTCGGTAAAACCCTGCTCGGTTAAGCCGCTGGTGTTTGCCACGTCGCTCCCCTATTCTCTGAAGCGGGGAGTATGTGCTTCGGGGGACAGGCGATGAAACAACTGGCACTCATTGGTGGGTTGGCTCTGGTACTTGCCGGTTGTGGCGGTGGCAGCGGCGAACGAACCGTGCCAGAAGCCGAAGCCGCGGCAGAGTACTCGGCCGTGTTCGGTGATTTTCGCGTCTTCTTCCACGCGATTTCCACGGACGAGGTACCGCCCGAGGTGGCCCGCTCCGTCGGCGTCGTGCGCGCCAAGAATCGCGCGTTGCTTAATATCTCTGTGTTACGTCTTGACGACAGCTCTTCGGTGGAAGCAGAAGTTGCCGTCAAAGCTGCAAACCTGACGGGCCAGCTCAAGCCCATCACCATGCGCAAGGTCGAACAGGCCCAATCGATTTATTATTTGGGCGAGCTCTCGGTGAATAATCGAGAGACCATCATCTTCGATATCAGCGTCACGCCAGCCGGCAGCGACGACACCTTCGAAGTGCGCACCAAGCGCATCTACCACACCAACTGAACCCCCCAAAAATCGGTCGCCGCATGCGCGGCGTTTCGTGCACCACAAAGAGGCACGACCGTCGGTCGTTTTTGCACCTCGATTGGCACGATTTCAAATCGCGTTTGACGCTATAAATCAAGTGGTTTTTTGCATACCACCTGCTGAAAAGCTGTGTTAAGGTACGCGCGATTTTGGCGGCGGGTTGGACCCGTCGAGTTTGTTTTAGACCCCAGGAGTTCTGACCAGATGGCAGCAAAGAAAAAGACCACCGCAGCGAAAAAGGCACCGACCAAGTCCGAAATCTACCGGGCTATCGCCGATGAAACGGGCCTGACCCGTAAGGACGTTGCCGCGGTATTCGAGTCCATGTCTGGCCTCATCAAGAAGAACCTTGGCGGCCGTGGTGCTCCGGGTACGTTCACCGTACCGGGCCTCATGAAGCTGCGCGTGGTCAAGAAGCCTGCGACGAAGGCACGCAAGGGCGTCAACCCGTTCACGGGCGAAGAGATGATGTTCAAGGCCAAGCCGGCATCGAAGACCGTCAAGGTCGCGGCGCTCAAGGGCCTCAAAGACATGGTCTGAGCCTGACTCGGCTCGACCAGACGAAAAGCCCCGCCTCGGCGGGGCTTTTTTTTGCCTGCTAGAGGCCGTTCTCGTGCTTGAGGCGCAGCACTTCACTGCGCGGCACGTACAAGAGCTCGCCGATCTTCCCGATCAGCGCATCCTCGTGCTTGTCGAGCTCACCGTCGGCGGCTGCGACACGCCAGAGCATGTCGACAATCTGCGCCTTCTCCACGGCGGACAGGGCTTCGTGCAGCGGGCGCGTGAAGCCCTGAAGTGAAATCGCCGCCTCGGCTTCCTCGAGTCCGGCATCGACGACCATGGCCGTCTCTTCGTCGGTGAGCCCGAAATGACGCTGCAAGCCCTCGCGCAGTGCAGAGAGCTCGCGTGTGTCGAACACGCGATCGGCGCGCGCGACTTCCGCCATAAGGGTTGCTGTCGCAAGACGAATTCCGTGTTGCCGGTCGGCTTCGGTATCGGCGCTGTCGTTACCCGACAACAACACCTCGATTTGTTTCTTGAGCGCCGTGAGCATACCCATGCGACTCACGCCGTTTGTCCTGTACCGATAAAGCCCATGAGGGTTTCACGGAGCACGACGAGCTGGCCATGGAAGAAGTGGTCTGCATCGGGCAACACGGCAACCTCGATGCCGGGCGCTTGCGTGTCGGCCCAGGCGACGACGGCATCGGCGTCGACAAGCTCGTCCTTGCCGCCCTGGACGACGCAGGCGTTCACGGATTCCGGCAAGCGCAGATTCGGGTCTATGATGCGCCCGACCGGCGGCGCCACCAGGAGCACCTGCGGCACATCTGCGTGCTGCGTCGCCGCCACCGCCATACCTGCGCCGAATGAGAACCCGGCCAGCGACACGGGCACGCCAGGCCAGCGCTCTCGCGCCCAGTTGAGCACGGCCAACAGGTCGGTCAGCTCACCGCGGCCCTCATCGTAGGCGCCATCACTGGCACCGACGCCACGGAAGTTGAACCGCACGGCGACCTGGCCGCAGAGATTGAACGCGCGCGCGAGCGTGGCCACGACCTTGTTGGTCATGGCACCGCCGTGCGCGGGGTGTGGGTGTGCGATCACGGCAACGGGCGTGTTTTCGGTTACGGTCGACGGATATTCGATGAGCGTTTCGAGAACGCCCGCGGGCCCGTCGACTCGGGCCGCCTCACGCAGGACTTGCTTCGGCATCGCCAGCAGCCTCCGGTGCTTTCTTGGGTTTGGGCGGCGCGAAATAAACAATCGTGTCGCCGGACTTGGGCTCGATCTCCGTCTGCGATGCCACAAACTGCACGTTGTCGTTGGCGCTGAGCACAAGAACGGTCAGTGCCTCTGCAGGCTGATCGCCGAGGAAATCGCTGTAGCTGTAAGTGTCAGACAAGCGCGTGCGCGCAAAGGTCCAGCCGCGCACGTAGTTGCGCCAGAGCTTCTCATAGACCGCGTCCTTGTCGAACGCAATGCGACCACGCACACCGCGGGCCACGGCCTTGGGGTCGTCGTCATCCTTACGCCCCATGGGCAACTGGAACACACGGTCCTGGCCGACTTCGGGTGCGATCGAGCTGCATACAAGCGCGTTGTAAGCGTCATTGCTGGTCGCCGCGAGCACCGTTCGCACGTGCGCAAGCTCCACGGACTCCTCGGCGAACTCAGACAGGATCTCGCCGTAGAACACCTGCAGCCCCGCAAGGCGCGCCTCACGCAGCGCGTGCCAGCTGGAATCGGAGATCAATACGTTGACGCCCATGGTGCTCAGCGTGCGCGCAAGCTCCGTCGACCAGGGTGAGGCACCGACGATGACCACGCTGTCGCGGTGCCGCGAGGCAAGGCCCAAACGGGCCGCCAGCCAGTTCAGTGAAAACCCGTGCAGCAGCACCGTCGCGAAGATGACCGCAAACACCATCGGTAGCAGGACCTCTGCCTGGTAACCCTCATCGACCAGGCCCGGACCCATGATACCGGCCGTGGCTGCGGCGACGATGCCGCGCGGTGCGATCCAGGCCAGCAGGACGCGCTCGCGAAACTCCATGTCCGCGTTGATCGTGGCCAGCATGATGGCCGCGGGACGCGCCAGTAGCAGCAACGCGGCGACCAGGGCGCCGCCACGCCAGCCGATGGATGCGAGCGATGCAATATCGAGATCAGCCGTGAGCAGGATGAACACCAGCGACACGAGCATGATCGTGATGTACTCCTTGAAGCGCCGCATGTCGCCGAAGCCCGGCAGGTTCATATTGGCGATCACGATGCCCATGATCGTCACGGCCAGCAGGCCCGCTTCGTGCTGCACATAGTTGGCGGCCACGTACATCATGAGCACCATGCCCAGCATGACCGGACTCTTGAGGTACTCGGGCACCATGCCCGCACGAAACGCGAGCCCCGTGAGCCAGCCGCCAATGCCACCGAACAGGAGGCCGGAGAGCATCGCCAGACCCAGCGACTCGAAGACCTCGGCGAGCCCCGAGCCCTGCCCCCTGAAAACGAAGAACTGGAAGACCAGCACTGCGAGCAATGCGCCGATCGGGTCGTTGACGATGCCTTCCCACTTCAAATAGGACGCGGTGCGCCGGTTGAGCGCCGCCTGGCGTAGCAGCGGCATGATCACAGTTGGGCCTGTAACCACCATGATCGCGCCAAACACAAGCGACGTTGCGGCGTCGAAACCGCCAATGAAATAGGCGCAGGCGCCCGAAAACACCCAGGCCAGAGGCGCGCCCAGATAGACGAGCCGGCGCACGCCACTGCGGGCGTGCTTGAGCTCGGCAAGGTTCAGGCTAAGGCCACCTTCGAACAGAATGACTGCGACACACAGACCAATAAGCGGACGCAGCAGCTCGCCGAGCTGCGCGCTGGGGTCGACAAGACCCAGGCCCGGCCCGGCAATGAGCCCGGCAATCGACAACAGGACGATGGCCGGCAGACGTAGTTTCCACGCGATCCATTGCGAGACCACGCCGAGGAAAACAACGAACACGATACCGATGGAAATGAAATCGTGATCCATGAAGGTTCCTTGGGAATTGCCGGCATTCTACATGCCGGCACTGCAAAATAGGCTCTGCATGGAGAATCCGCCCGATGCACAAAAGTGATGCACCGTCGATGGTATTGCCCCACCGTGGTTCCCTAGACTTTGCACAACGGTGATAATCACCCTGGGTGCCAAGGACCCGAACTCTGACGCGACCATGCAACTGCTGACTATTGCATTACTGGCTGGTGCCTGTGCGCTTGGCGCATGGCTTGGCTGGCTCCTTCGCGGCGAACGCCGAGAGCGGGGCGACGCCGTGCGCCTGTCACGTCTTCAGTCGCAGCTCGAAACACAGCAGACGGCGCTCGACCGTCAGCAGCGTCAGCGCGACGAGCTGCAACAGAAGGTCGACGACGCGCGCCACCGCCAGCACCAGGCCGACCGACGCGTCGCCACCATGCGCGAAGCGCTCGACGAGCAGATGGCCCTGCGCCGCAAGCTCGAGAAGCGCATGAATGAAACGCAGACGCGCATGGCGACCGAGCGCGAAGAGCGCAAGAAACTCTCACGCCAGCTACGGCTCGTTATTCAACGGACGCGCAGTGCGCGCGAGACGCGCGACGAGGTGCCAACACCGGAGCCTGTGTCTGCGCCGAGACCCGCGCCTGCGCCCAAGCCCGTCACCGAAGAAGCCTCGCTCGACGACACGGCACGCACGCACTCCGAAGACCTGCGTCTCGTGCGCGGGATCGGTCCGGCCATGAAGCGCGAACTTGCGGCGCACGGCATCCGCACACTCTCGGAGCTCGCAGGGCTCGATGACACGCGTATCGACAAACTCGACGGCGCGTTACGCTTCCCGGGGCGTATCCGGCGCGACCGCTGGGTGGAACAGGCACGCAAACTCATTGGTGCCGACAGCGCATGACGCGATGCGCCGTCGCGCTGCTATTGCTCTACCTCGTCGCAGCCCCTGGCGGGCTGCGTGCCGACGACGCGGCGCAGCACGAACTGTGCGTACAAGGACTCGACTACCTGACGTCGCGCGAGACCATTCGCTTCGAGGCCGCCAGCAGCACCCTGCCCGGACTGCACGACGCGCTCATCGACGACATCGCGAACCTCATGCTGCAGTGCCCGAAGAGCCTCTTGTACATCGAGGGGCACACAGACAATCGCGGCAACCCCGATGAGAATCTCGCCTTGAGCACCGCCCGTGCACAGGCCGTCGGCAACGCACTCACGGCGCGCGGCATCACGGGCGAAAGACTGCGCATTGAAGGTTTCGGGGGTGCCCGCCCCGTCGCGGACAACGACACGCGCGACGGCAGAAGGAAGAACCGCCGTATCGTGCTGCGGTTCGAACGCGACGCGCGCTAGCGCGCCGCGTCGTCGGCGGGTACCGAGAAGCGCACCACCGTGTCGCGGCGGCCGGGCAGCCCGGACTCGTATTGGCCCGCGAGTGCTTCAGCCACGGCCTCGCGTTCGTAGACACCCGCCGGCGCCGCATCGATCACGCGCGCGTCCGTGGCGCGGCCGTTGGCGTCAACGGTTACCTCCACCATGACAAACCCGGACACCTGCCGCTCGGCGCGCGGCGCCACAGGCGGCAACGCGGGCGGCGGTTCCAGGTCGGGCAGCTGGTACCGCGGCTCGCCGAGCAGCTCGGCAAGATCCACGCTGTCGTAGCCCAGCGCCTGCACGGGGTGCGCCGTGATCGCGTCGGGATCGCGGCGCTCGTCATCGAACAGGCGGATCAAGGCGGCCGCTGTGAGCGTCAGCGCCAGCACGACGACGCAGGCACCCGCGAACGCACCCGCGAGCCGTTTCGGCAAGCGGGTCAGTTCACGTCGCTTTGCGCCGGCCGCCGGATCCATCCACTTACTCGTAGGTCGTGCAGCGCTGGAAGCTCACGAGCTCGACCTCAAACAGCAGCGTTGCGCCCGGCGGAATCACATTGCCCGCACCGCGGTCGCCGTAGCCAAGCGCAGGGGCAATCTTGAGTTGGCGCACTTCGCCAATCTGCATGCCGGCAACGCCCACGTCCCAGCCCTTGATGACGCGGCCACCGCCCAGTGGAAAGTCGAAGGTCCTGCCGCGATCGCGTGAGCTATCGAACTTCTCGCCGCGCCCGTCTTCGGCCTCGGGGTCGTAGAGCCAGCCCGTGTAATGCATGTTCGCGATGTCACCCTCGCCGACAGCGTGGTCCCGACCCGCGGTGGTGATGGTGGCCTCGAGGCCCTCAACGTCCTCTGGTAGTCCTGGTTTCACGTCACGCGCCCCCTTCTCAATGGCGTTGCAGTCCGTTCCGGACGCGCTGCACGCGGCCAGTGACAGGCACAGTGCGACCAGCGCCACACGAAAGCCTTTCTCAATCATCGTCTTTTGAGTCCTCGTTGGAATTACTGAAATCGAGTGATGCGGAATTGATGCAGTAACGCATCCCCGTCGGCTGCGGCCCGTCTGGAAACACATGGCCCAGGTGCGAACCGCAATTGGCGCAGAGCACTTCGTCACGAATCATACCGTGGCTCATATCGCGCTCCGTGCGCACGTTGTCGCCCGCGAGCGGCAGCCAGAAGCTTGGCCAGCCCGAACCCGAGTCGTACTTGTGTTCACTCGAGAACAGCGGCATGTCGCACACCACGCAGTGGTAGGTGCCGTCACCCTTGTTGGCCAGCAGCGCACCCGTGAACGGCGCCTCGGTGCCTTTGTCCTGGGTAATGCGGCGCTGCTCGTCCGTCAGATTCGCGATGCGATCTGAGAGGTTTTCCGAAGAGACGCGCTTGCGTCGTGCCGAATCGGCCATGTCACTCTCCTCCGGGGGAATCCCCGATTGTACTCGATTGCGCGTGAGGGCAGCGCTTGCCACTGCGCCACGCTGTCTCCACACTGACGCTCACCGCGATGTCTGATGCCGCCCCGACAGCCCAACTTGAAGACGTGGACGTCATCCTCGGCGGCAACCACATCCTCCACCGTATTCGACTGACGCTGCCTGCCGGTTGCGTCACGGCCGTGATTGGCGCCAGCGGCAGCGGCAAGTCGACGCTGCTTCGGCTGCTCAACGGGCTCGTTACGCCGCAAGCGGGTACGGTGTACCGACACGGCCAGCCGTTGACATCTGAGCGGTTCCGCGACGTGCGTCGCGACACGGGCTATGCGATGCAACAAATCGGCCTGCTGCCGCACTTGTCCATCGCCGACAACATCGCATTGCCATTACGGCTTGCGGGCCGCGCACCCGAGGCCATCGCCGATCGGGTCGGGGCGCTGCTCGACGCGATGCAGTTATCACCCGAGCTTGCCGCGCGTTACCCGGCCGCCGCTTCCGGCGGCCAGCAACAGCGTGCCGGTCTCGCGCGCGCCCTGGCGCTCGAACCCGAGCTGCTCCTGCTCGACGAAGCCTTTTCGGGCCTCGACGCGATCACGCGCCTGGCCACCCATGAACGTTTTGTGGCGTTACGTGGCACCGAAATCAAGAGCGCCCTGCTTGTCACGCATGACCTCGACGAGGCCGCGCGCCTGGCCGACCGGCTCGTAATTCTCAACGCAGGGCGCATTGTGCGTGAGGGACCCCGCGATGACGTGCTCACCGACCCGCGCGATCCCTACGCCATAGAACTCGTGGAGGCGTTCCAGTGCGCGGACTGATTGCAGCACTCGTGCTGGTCGCGACACCCGCCTGGGCGGAGCCTGTACGCATCGGCAGCAAGAACTTCACGGAAAGCTACCTGCTGGCCGAGATCGCGGCGCAACACCTCGAAGCCCGCGGCGTTGAGGTCGTGCGTCAGTTCGGGCTCGGCGGCACCAAGATCTGTTACGACGCACTTCGTGCCAGCGAGATCGATCTCTATCCCGAATACACGGGCACGATTGCGGCCGCCATTCTTGGTGACACCACACTCACCAACATCGCGCCACCGCTTGCCGAGCAGGGCCTTGCCACCTACGCCCCGCCTGGCTTCAACAACACGTATGTCCTGGCGCTGCGCAAAGCGCTTGCCGAGTCGAGAGGCCTCACCAAAATCTCCGATCTCGTTGGCGAGACGGGTATCGACGCCGCACTCAGCCACGAGTTTCGCGCCCGAAACGACGGTTGGCCGGCGCTCAGTGCCCACTACGGCCTGACGCTGGGTTCGCGTGGCATCGAGCATGGCCTGGCCTATGAGGCACTCGCGTCGGGCGGCGCCGATCTGACGGACGCCTACTCCACCGACGGCGATCTGTCGCGCGCCGATCTCGTGCTGCTCGACGACGACCGCGCATTCTTTCCCCGTTACGACGCCGTCTGGCTCGCGCGCACGACGCTTGCACCCGACGTCGTTGCCGCACTGTCCGAACTCGAAGGCCGCATCGACGAGGCGACGATGCAGGCGCTCAATGCCCGCGCGGCGCTCGACGGTGAAGGCATCGCCACAGTCGCCGCGAGCTTCCTCGCGACGTCCGGACTTGCCAACGCCAACACGCCGGTTCCGTCCCAGTTCTGGTCACGACTCGCCGGGAACACCGCGCGCCACATTCAACTCACGCTTGCCGCCCTGTTGCTGGCGGGCATCGTCGGCGTGTCGCTGGCACTCGTGCTACAGCCTTTTGCACGCGCCGCCAGTGGGTTGCTCTACGTCTGCGGCCTGCTGCAGACCATTCCGTCGATTGCGTTGCTCGCGCTCATGATTCCGCTGGTGGGCATCGGCGTGGTGCCCGCCGTCATCGCGTTGTTTCTCTACGCGCTGTTGCCGATCGTTCGCGCGACGCTCACGGCAATCAACGCGATCGAACCCGTCTATCTGACCGTCGCAGATGCCTTGGGCATGACCGCTTCCGAACGACGCCGCCATGTGCTCGTGCCGCTGGCCATGCCGCACATCATTGCCGGCCTGCGCACGGCAGCCGTCATCGCAATTGGTACCGCTACGCTTGCCGCGTTCATTGGTGCGGGCGGGCTGGGTCAGCCCATCGTTACGGGGCTCGCGCTCAACGACACGGGCCTCATTCTCGAAGGCGCCGTGCCCGCCGCCCTTCTGGCGATCGTGACCGACCTCGTCTTCGATCTGCTCGAGCGGCGACTCGTGCCGCCGCACCTGCGCTCAGCTTGAGAGCTCGACGAGCAGCCGGTTGAGTCGACCCACGTAGTCGGCGGGATCGGCGGGCAAATCACCTTCAGCGATTTCCGCCTGCCCCAGCAGTACGCGTGCGAGGTCCTCAAACCGGGCGTCATCGGCAGCAGTTTCGAGACGGCGCACGAGCGGGTGCCCCAGATTGACCTCCAGCGCAGGCTTCGACTCGGGGACGTCCTGCCCGGCGGCCTCGAGCATGCGCCGCATTTGCGCGCCCATATCGTCGGCGCCCACAACCAAGCAGGCGGGCGACTCGACGAGACGGTCGCTCGCGCGCACGCCGGATACCGCATCTTCAAGGCACTGGCCGAGTCGCTCGAGCACGCCATCGTCGGCACGATCTTCTGCATCGTCCGCAGACTCGCCCTCGGGCAGCTCCAGCCCGTCACGGCGGACGTCCTGCAGCGCCTTGCCATCAAACTCGGTCAGGTAGCCGATCATCCACTCATCGAGGCGGTCCGTGAGCAGCAACACTTCGATGCCGCGCTTTTTGAAGACTTCGAGGTGCGGGCTGGCCTTGGCCGCCGCCAGCGACTCGGCCGTCAGGTAGTAAATCGTGTCCTGGCCTTCGACCATGCGCTCGACGTAGCCCGCGAGCGTCTCGCTCTGGCTGTCGCCCTCCGAGTCCGTGGTCGTGAAGCGCAGCAGTTTATTGAGCGCGTCCCGGTTGGTCGTATCCTCAGCCAGGCCTTCCTTGAGCACCTCACCAAATTCACTCCAGAACCGCGCGTAGTCTTCAGGCTCGTTGTTGGCCATCTTGTCGAGCGTCGACAGTACTCGCTTGGTCAGTGCCGATCGCATGGCATCGATGGCCGGACTCGACTGCAGCAGCTCGCGCGACACGTTGAGCGGCAGGTCGGCGCAGTCGATCACACCGCGCACGAAGCGCAGGTAGAGCGGCAGGAACTGCTCCGCGTCGTCCATGATGAACACGCGTTGCACGTAGAGCTTGAGGCCACGCGGCGCCTCGCGGTTCCAGAGGTCGAACGGTGCGCGCCCGGGAATGTAGACGAGGCTTGTGTACTCGCGCTTGCCCTCGACACGGTTGTGCGACCAGGCCAGCGGCGGCTCGAAATCGTGCGTCAGATGCTGGTAGAACTCCTTGTACTCGTCGTCCTCAACTTCGGCACGAGACCGCGTCCAGAGCGCAGTGGCCGAGTTGATCGTCTCGGTGCTTTCTTCGCCCGCGAGGCGGACTGGAAAGGCGATGTGATCGGAGTAGCGTTTGACGAGTGACGTAATCCGGTAGCCCTGTGCGAACTCGCTTTCGTCGGGCTTCAGGTGCAAGGTGATCGTCGTGCCGCGTGCGTCGCGTTCGATGGGTTCGAGCGTGTAGTCGCCCTCACCCGTCGATTCCCAGCGCACGGCCGCATCGGCGTCCAGGCCTGCTCGACGAGTATCAACGGTGACCCGGTCGGCGACGATAAACGAGGCGTAGAAGCCGACACCGAACTGGCCGATCAGCTGTGCGTCCTTGCGCGCGTCACCGCTAAGCTTGCCCAGAAATTCGGCCGTGCCGGATCGCGCGATTGTGCCCAGGTTGCTGATGACCTCGTCGCGGCTCATACCGATGCCGTTATCCGTGATCGTGAGCGTGTTAGCCGCCTCATCGAGTGCGAGGGTCACCCCGAGATCCGGGTCGTCGGCGGCCAGGTCCGGGCTCGCGATGGCCTCGAAACGTAGCTTGTCGAGCGCGTCGGACGCGTTCGAGATGAGCTCGCGCAGAAAGATCTCCTTGTTGCTATACAAGGAGTGGATCATGAGCTGGAGCAGCTGTTTGACCTCGGCCTGGAAGCCGATGGTCTCTTTGGCGGTGTCTTCGGCCATGCCGGAACTCCGATTGGGCATCGAAGTGGGCAATATTGATGCGCGGGCGCCGATTTCAACCGGCGTGGGCGTGACCTCGGGGGATCAGAGGATCAGCAGCAGTCCCGTTACGGCCAGCAGCGCACGATTCAGCGGCGCGACGACGTAGTGCAGCGCCGACAGGCGCAAACGTGCCGCGTACCAGAGGTCGTCGAGCGCGTCCCACCACTGCATCGTGATTTCCAAGGACTACTCCTCGACGAACGGCGACGCGGCCGTATCGGCGGACACCGTGAACAGGCACTCGAACTCACGGTGCGAGTCCAGCTCGGCGAAAACCATCGCCTGCTGTACCCACTCCCAGCGCTCGCGGGTCTCGGGG
>ERZ1740065.138-NODE-138-length-33169-cov-5.027420_pt1 | contig 33169 bp, 20 predicted proteins | sample MGYA00581738_ERZ1740065 | MGnify/ENA primary metagenome ERZ1740065 (study PRJEB43018, sample SAMN04849749) | marine metagenome | isolation source: floating plastic debris | place: Pacific Ocean | collected 2008-09-01 | study: EMG produced TPA metagenomics assembly...
CTTTCGGTGCATTTTTGACCATTTTGTGGTCAACCTATTTTAGGACAAGACAGGGAGCGGTGAACGATCGCTCCTTGAGGGCGGGTCCCACCCCAAGCCCACCTAGTGGTTTACGTTATAACAATTCACGCACTTAAACTTCTTTTCCCCCAATTCCATAACGCAAAAAGCCCGTTTCGATACAACAATCCTTCCTCCCTCCCTGTTTCCTGTATGGCGCCTAGGACAAAGAAGTGCCGTTCCGAGCTTCCGCTCCTTGTTTTTTGCGTAAATTTGTACTAGTTTTGACTAAAAGCGATCAATTATGACCGAGGTAAAAGAAAAGACCATCATCACGCCCATCACACTGACCGATGGTGCCATCAAACAACTGACCAAAATTCGCGACGAGCAAAACCTGCCCGAAAGCCATGGCCTCCGCGTTGGGGTCAAGGGAGGGGGCTGCTCGGGCTTCTCTTATATCCTGGGCTTTGACACCCAAAAGGAAAACGACGATATTTTCGAAATCAACGGCATGAAGGTGCTCATGGAAAAGGCCCACGCCATCTACTTGTTGGGAATTGAAATCGACTGGTTGGAAGGCCTCAACAATCGTGGCTTTACCTTCAACAATCCCAATGCCAAGGACACCTGTGGTTGCGGGACCTCCTTCTCGGCCTAGTCCGCTACTTCCCGCCTACTTCCACTGAAAAAGGGGAATCAGCCATGGCTGATTCCCCTTTTTACTATCCGGAGCGCTGCGGATTACATGTTGGCGATGATCTCGTCCCCAAATTCCGAACACTTCAGCAAGGTCGCGTTCTTCATCAGGCGCTCAAAATCGTAGGTGACGCGCTTCTTCCGAATCGCCCGGCCGACGCCTTTGACGATCAGATCAGCCGCTTCGCCCCAACCCAGGTAACGGAACATCATCTCTCCCGACAGGATCACCGAACTGGGGTTGACCTTATCGAGCCCCGCGTACTTGGGGGCGGTACCGTGGGTCGCCTCAAAGATGGCGATTCCCGTTTCGTAGTTGATGTTGGCTCCCGGGGCAATCCCGATGCCACCGACCTCGGCCGCCAGCGCATCCGAGACGTAGTCGCCATTCAGGTTGAGGGTGGCGATGACCGAGTACTCGGCCGGGCGGGTGAGGATCTGCTGGAGGAAGGCATCCGCAATCACGTCCTTGACCAGAACGGCTCCCTTGGCCAGGGCCTTTTCCTGCGCCTTGTCCGCTGCCTTTTTGCCCTTGTCGGCCGCAATGCGGTCGTACTGGGCCCAGGTCCATACCTTGTCACCAAACTCTCTTTCGGCCAGCTCGTAGCCCCACTCCTTGAATTTACCTTCGGTAAACTTCATGATATTGCCCTTGTGGACCAGGGTCACGGAGGGCAGCTCATTGTCGATGGCGTGGTTGATCGCCGAGCGGACCAAGCGTTCGGTGCCTTCGATCGAAACGGGCTTGATGCCCAGGGAAACGGTATCGGGGAAGCGGATCGACTTGACCTTCATCTCCTCAATCAAGAACTTCTTTAGCTTCTTCAGCTTGGCCGTTCCGGCGAGGTATTCAATCCCGGCGTAAATGTCTTCGGTGTTTTCCCGGAAGATGACCATGTCCACCAGCTGGGGTGCACGGACGGGGGAGGGCACCCCTTTGAAATATTTGACGGGGCGTACACAGGCGAACAAATCTAACTTTTGACGAAGGGCAACGTTGAGCGAGCGAATGCCACCCCCCACGGGAGTGGTCAGGGGCCCCTTGATGGCGACCAAGTGGCGCTTGACGCTGGTCAGGGTTTGGGTGGGCAACCACTTGCCCGTCTGGTCGAAGGCCTTCTGACCTGCGAATACTTCTTCCCAGTGTACCTTGCGTTTTCCTTTGTAGGCTTTTTCGACGGCGGCATCGAATACGCGGACGGCCGCAGCCCAAATGTCGGGACCAATGCCATCGCCCTCGATGTAGGGGATGATCGGATCGTCGGGAACGATCAGTTTCACGCCCTTCTGAGCATCAGACTGCTGGTCAATCGTTATTTTTGTTCCACTCATTTTTTTATTATTGAATTTTATTAGAAATTGCTTGCGCAAAATTTGCACAAATGTAAGAATTTCAGAAACGTAAACTGCTTTATGATGATGCAAAAATGGATGTTTTTTTTGGTCCTCCCGCTTTTTTTCGCCTGCAATAGCAGCCAAAAGTCAACCGCCGGTGATGCGGCCGCGGGCCTGACCACCAAATGCAAAACGGCGGGGATCGTACGCGACCTTTCGGGACTCGATGGCTGTCAGTTTATGATCGAAATTGAAAACGGGGAGAAATGGCGCCCCGCCAAAATCGAAGACGACAAATTCCAACTCCGCGACGGACAAGCCGTCCTCTTTGGCTACCGCGAAGTGAGCGATGTGGTCAGCACCTGCATGGCCGAAACCAAAACCGTCGAGGTGACCTGTATCAAGGAAATTACCAACGACAAAGACAAACCCATCGTCAAACAATGCTGGGACCTCACCAATCCTACCGACGCCCCCTGGATGGCGGAACTCATGGAAAAACACCAACCCTTTCGCATCACGAAGTACAACTTTCGCGACGGCTGGGCCTACCTCATCCTCAGCAGCAAGCGCCGCTTCTTTTACACCTGCCAGGGCAAGGACCTCTGCCCCGATGCCGAAGAGATGGAAGGCTGTCTCAACAAATACCTCAAGCTGATGAGCAATCCTCAGCAGATTTACTCGAATCAATAAATCCAGCCGCTGATGAATCCCCACCTGGATCCCAGTAAGGAAAATTTTCCCCCCGAGGAGCAACAGATCGAACGGGCCCTGCGCCCCAGTGGCCTGGACGACTTCAACGGCCAGCCGAAGATCGTGGAAAATCTCCGCGTCTTCATCGCCGCCGCCCGGCTCCGGGAAGAAGCCCTCGATCACGTGCTCCTCCACGGGCCCCCAGGCCTGGGCAAGACCACCCTGTCCCACATCATCTCCAACGAACTGGATGCCAACCTCAAACTGCCCTCCGGCCCCGTACTCGAAAAACCCGGTGACCTGGCCGGCCTCCTCACCAACCTCGAAGAAGGCGATGTCCTCTTTATCGACGAAATTCATCGGCTCAACAACGTCGTCGAAGAATACCTCTACTCCGCCATGGAAGACTACCGCATCGACATCATGATCGACAGCGGCCCCAACGCGCGCAGCATCCAGATCAGCCTCAACCCCTTTACCCTCGTCGGCGCCACCACCCGCATGGGCCTGCTCACCGCCCCCATGCGCGCCCGCTTTGGCATCACCTGCCTGCTCGACTACTACGACATCCCCACGCTGGAAAAAATCATCCACCGCTCCGCCGATATCCTCGGCGTGCCCATCACCCCGGAAGGCGCCAGCGAAATTGCCCGCCGCAGCCGCGGCACGCCCCGGATCGCCAATGCCCTCCTCCGCCGCATCCGCGACTTCGCCCAGATCAAGGGCGACGGCACCATCGGCCTCGAAATCGCTCAGTATGGCCTGCAGGCCCTCAACGTAGACGAAAGCGGACTGGACGAGATGGACAATAAAATCCTGTCGACCATCATCAACAAATTCAAAGGGGGCCCCGTCGGGATCAGCACCATCGCCACGGCAGTGGGGGAGGAGGCCGGTACGATCGAAGAAGTCCACGAGCCCTTCCTCATCATGCAGGGTTACCTACAACGTACGCCCCGCGGTCGCGAAGCGACGGCCAAGGCCTACGAGCATCTGGGAATCGTGCCCCCTTCCGCCACGGGGACCTTATTCTGACTCATTGCCAACAAAATAACTTTCCTTGAAATTAATCGCCAAAACCCTCCAGGGCCTCGAACCCGTACTGGCCCAGGAACTCCAACAACTCGGTGCCCGCGATGTCCAAATCCTCAAACGCGCCGTTCAGTTTGCCGGCGACCTGCGCCTCCTTTACCGCAGCAATTTGGAACTGCGCAGCGCCATCCGCATCCTCTGGCCCATCGCCGCCTTCCGGGCGCGCCACGAAGACGACCTCTACCGCCGCATCCAACGGACTGACTGGAGCGAATACCTCAATCAGCGGCAAACCCTGGCGGTGGATGCCATCACCTATTCCGAGACCTTTCGCCATTCCAAATACGTGGCCCTCAAAACCAAAGACGCCATCGTCGACCAGTTTCGCGAACGGACCGGGCGGCGCCCCAGCGTCAACGTCGCCAATCCCGACCTGCGCATCAACGTCCACATCCGGCAAAACGAAGTGACCGTTTCGATCGATAGCTCCGGGGAGTCGCTCCACAAACGGGGCTACCGCAAGGAAACCCTCGAAGCTCCCATCAACGAGGTCCTCGCCGCCGGCATCCTGCTCCGCAGCGGCTGGCGGGGCGAACGCCCCCTGATCGACCCCATGTGCGGCTCAGGTACCTTCCTCGTCGAAGCCGCCGCCATCGCCAGTCGCGCCCCCGCCCAGTGGCACCGCCAGCAGTTCGCCTTTCAAAAGTGGAATAACTTTGACCCCCAGCTCTGGCAAGAGTTGCGCGAAGCCGCTCGCGCCCAGCAAATCGATCCCCCCCATGCCATCCTGGGCTTCGACAAGAGCTTCCAGTCGATCCGCGTAACCCAGCGCAACCTGGAGGCAGCGGGCCTGGCCAACCACGTCGAAGTCAAACGCCGCCCCTTTGAAAAGTTGGTTCCGCCGGCCGAAGGGGGCGTCCTCGTCGCCAATCCGCCCTACGACGAACGGCTGGAGGTCGACGACATCGAAAAGCTGTACCGGATGATTGGCGACCGCCTCAAACAGGCGTTTACGGGCTACGAAGCCTGGATCATTTCGTCCAACAAGGCCGCAATCAAGAGCATTGGCCTCAAAGCCTCCGCCCGCGTTCCGATGTTCAACGGGGCGCTGGAATGTCGATTGCTGCACTACGAGCTCTACGAGGGCTCGCGCAAGGGGGAAGGCAAATAATCATCTGCAAGGTTACCCAGAGATCTCTCAAGATGGGGCTATCTTCCTTTTCGAAAAATCACTATCTTGACTTTTCTAACAGGAAATTAGGATGATTACTAGCCTCTCCATATCAGGATTCAAGACCTTTCGGGATTTCAGGATAGAATTATCCCCCTTCGTCGTCATTGCCGGTTCGAACGGTGCGGGTAAGAGTAACCTCTTCGATGCCATCCAGTTGCTGTCGAAGCTGGCCCAGGATGATCTGCGGTCCTCCTTTCAGAATTTGCGTGGTACGCCTCAGGAACTGTTTACCCTAGCTCCGGATGGTGTTTATGGTGATAAGATGGAATTTGTGGTAGAAATGCTGGTGGATCAGCAGGTAAAGGATAAATGGGGGATGAAAAAGACCCTGAAGTACACCCGTCTTCGATACACTTTGAGTATTGTTCGCCGGCCAGATGATCGAGGACTGGACCGCTTGTACGTCGAGCGGGAAGCGTTGGTGCCGATCAAAAAGATGGAGGATGACTGGTATCGCCGTCGAGTTGGCAACAACTTCTGGCGCCCTTCACTGAGGGTAGGGCGCACGAAAGAGTACATTTACACCGGCGAAAAGAATGGCGTTCCTACGATCTTCCTCCGCCAAGATGGTACTCGTGGGGGCCGACCCAGTCCGGCCGAAGAGGTGGAGCGAACCGTACTTAGCAGCATATCGACCGTCGAATTCCCACACGCTTTTGCCGCTAAGGAGGAACTGATGAATCTAATGTTTCTCCAATTGAACCCCGTTCGGCTGCGGGAGCCTAGCAACTTTCTGGCCGAGCCCCATATTACCACTGATGGCTCGAATCTATCCGCTACGCTGGCCCGATTGAAATCCGAGGACACCACCATTCTATCCGATATCGGCCGTGAGCTGAGCCACTTCATTCCCAACATTACTGGCATCGGTGTGGCGGAGGACCAAAGCACCAAACAATTTATCATCCAAGCCCAAACCGCTGATGGCAAACAATTCTCTTCTCGTGTTTTGTCCGAAGGAACCCTCCGCTTGCTGGCCCTCGCTACCATCAAGTACGATGACTTATTCAAAGGAGTCCTTTGTTTTGAGGAACCAGAAAATGGCATTCATCCCTCGCGGATAAACATCATGATTGATTTACTGAGCAGTTTAGCGACCAAGCTCCGAGAAGAGGAAGAATCTTCTTTTCCCCTGCGACAGGTCCTGGTGAATACCCATTCCCCGGTGATGGTTGGGGAATTGTTCAAGAGTGGGTCAAACCTTCATACCACCGTCTTTTTTGCCCAATTGGTATCCCGGATTGATCCAACGAGCAAGTCTAAATCCCAATACACCAAGATTACTCCCGTAGTGTACGGAGAACCCGAATTGGATTTTCACCTGAGCCAGGCGGAGGAGAAAATTGGTCATACTGAAGTGATCAAATACCTCAATACTGTGGATTTTCGTGGTGTAGAAATGTAAGCTGATGCCCAATAATGCCTTAACCATCGCTTTCACTGGTGAAGGAGTCACTGATGAGCGATTTCTGCCCAATATTATCCAACGCACTGCGGAAGAACTCCTGATGGAATATGGTAAAGGTATTATTGAGGTATACCCAGTGATGAATCTAGGTCGAGAAGCCCATCCGGAGGGAGACATCTACGGTGCCGCCGTAAGGGCTGAAGGTTATCATTTACTGGTCGTACACCGGGACGCGGATCATCGCGACGAGGAAAAGGCACTAAAGTATTCCATCCGGCCTTCCGTGGAGAAAATCCAACTTGCGAAGGGAGATTTGTGCCGAACGTTAGTCCCCATCATCCCGGTACGGATGACCGAGGCATGGTTGATGGCGGATAAAGACCTACTCCGAGCGGAATTGAGAACTAATTTGTCCCTCAAGGAATTGGGCCTTCATCGGTCTCCAGAGCAATATGCCAATCCCAAGCAGGTCATCGAACAGGCGCTTCGAATTGCTCAGGCCGATCAATCCAAGCGACGTCGCAATCTAAGGATTGGTAGTTTATACGAACCCTTCTCACTAAAAATCCCCCTTCCAAAGCTGTTTCAGTTACCTTCCTACCGGGCGTTCTACGGCCGCCTGCGAGCCAAACTGGAGGAATTACAGTACCTTACCGCTAGCTAGGAAATCCTTTATTCCATCAAAAAAATCCCCAGATCCACTAAGGGTCACCCTCCGTCCCGGTGTTCTTGAGTAAAAGTCATCCGCCCCCCGCTCCAAACACCACGATTCATGAAAAAAATCAATCTGTTCGTCGCCTGCCTTGGCTGCTCCCTGTTATTGTTCCACGGTTTGGCCTGTAAAGACGCGGAAATGCCCCCTCCTCTTTCCCCCACCGAAGAGTGGCGAAGAAGCGCCGAAAACCCCATTCTCCGCGATCCTATCCCCGCAGCCAACTACCAGGTGGCCAGTGATGGGCACATCTTTTTTGAGGAAAACGGCCAGCTCGCCATGATCTATACGGGCGATACCGACGGCCACGCTTCCATCAAACTGGCCCGGGGCCGCAGCCTCACCGACTGGGAATTGGACCGCTCCCTCCTCTTCGAACTGGGGCCCAGCCAGTGGGACCGGCACAAAGAAACCGCCTTTTACCGCCAAACCGCTGCGGGCAAGCACCAGATCTATTACATCGGCTACCCGGAAGAGGACCGCTACCAAGCCCAGGTTTTTCTGGCCGAAGCCGATCAGCTGGAAGGGCCTTATACGCAGTCCGCCAGTCCCGTAGTTCCCCGTGGTAACCTAGCGGGCAAAGACGTCTACTGCATCACCTCGCCCAGCGTGGTGGCCCATGAGGGCCTGTTGTACCTCACCTTCCTGGCTTGGAACGCCGGGCCCAACGAAGTCACCGAAGTGTGGGCCCTGGGCGCGCGCTCCACCGACGAAGGCCACACCTGGTCCGACTTCCAACTCATCGATACCCCCATCGGGATGGAAGGCCAGTTGACCCGCCGCCCGACGGGCGATTTTGTGGCGGTCCGCACCGGACCCTACGGTGCCGCGGAGGCCATCTTTTACGCCACCGCTCCTCATCCCTTCGGCCCCTGGACGACCAGCGAACAACCCCTTCTCACACCCGGAGGCGCGCCCCTGGAAACCCACGAGATCATCGCCCCCCAAATCACCATCGATCCCCAAAGTGGGGAAGAATACCTCTTTTACACCGGTGCTGATCACCAACGGGGCTGGTGGATGATGTTGGCCGAACGACCGTAAACCACCGCCCGGGCGGGGGCGTGCTGTAGTAAAGTGTATCTTTATGATGATGAAAACGGTTCTTTCTTTGGTATTTTGCACTTGCTACTGCTTCGCGCTGGCCCAAACCTGTCTGTCCCCGGTACGGCGGATTGCCTATCCCGGCCTGTCGATCGTTATTTCCCCCCCGCCCCCCGCCCTCAGCGCTGCGCTACTCCGGGGGGACCGTGTCTTCCTCCAACCCGCCGGAGCCCCCACTTCCCAGCTGACGCCCCCTCCGCTGATCCCCTTCCCCTCGCTTGCTGACGTTCCGCTCCACCAGCCCACCCTGGGCTTCTTCTGCCAATTGGAAGTCCAACTGGCCCAACGGGCCTGCCTGCCCCTCCGCATCCGACTCGGCGAGTTCGAGTATACGGAGCGCCTGGAATACGGAGAGCACTTTCGCTTGGGCGCTAAGGATGGAGAATAAAACGACACATCCTAAGCCAAATCAAATAGATTGCGTACCCCCATTTTGCGGCTGACGGTAAAGCCTTCGGCGTATTCAAAACCCGCGTGTCGCCCGTAGGTACGGGCCCGCGCTCGGAGGAAATCGAGAAAGTCCTTACCGGAGATGGGCGTCTGGGGAGCATCCGCTGCCACCCGTGGGTCGTCGGTGTAAAACTGGGTACGGAAGGCTAAGATCAGGGCCTCCTTTTGTTCGATGTAGGGAGAGATGTCGACCACAAAATCGGGTTCGATGTTGTAGTCCTGAATGTAGTGGTAGAGGGCTCGGGGCCGGTGGGGAGGCAGCACGGCGCCCGTCGCATCGCGGATGTCGACTTTGACCAGGCCGGCGATAAAACAGGCATCGGCGATGAGCTTGGCCGCGCGGCCGTGATCGGGGTGGCGGTCGCGGATGGCATTGGCCAGCACGATTTCGGGGCGGTACTGCCGGACCTTGCGGGCCACGGCGATCAGGTTGTCGCGTTGGTGGGTGAAAAAACCATCGGCGAGCCGGAGGTTGTCGCGGCTCTGGGCACCCATCATCTCGGCGGCCCGGGCGGCCTCTACGTCGCGGATTTCGGCGGAGCCACGGGAGCCGAGTTCGCCCCGGGTCAGGTCGACCAGCGCAACGTGCTTGCCCAGGGCAATGTGGTGCAGGAGAGTGCCACTACAACTCAATTCGATGTCGTCGGGATGGGCGCCGATGGCCAGCAGGTCTACTTTCATGCCGAAATTTACAACAATTTCTGGATGGCGCGCTTGACCCGCGACGCCGTCGGCTTGGTAAAGCTGTAGAAGTAGTCTACCACCTTGCCGTCCTTATCGACCAGGTACTTGTGAAAGTTCCACTTGGGGATGGAGTTGACCGCTCCATTTTCCGATTTCGTGGCCAAAAAGCGGTACAGCTCGCAAGCTTCCTGGCCCGTGACGTGGACCTTTTCAAAAATTGGATATTCCGCCTCGTAATTGAGGACGCAAAATTGCTGAATCTCCTCTCCGTTAAGGGGTTCTTGCCCGTTGAAATCGTTGGAGGGGAAAGCCAAAACCTCCAACCCGTCCTCGCGGAATTCGCGGTAAAGGTCGGTCAGCCCTTCCAATTGGGGCGTAAATCCACACTTGGAAGCCGTATTGACGATCAACAAGACTTTGCCCTCGTAATCGGCGAGCGAAACGGGACGTCCTTGGACGTCATTTACGGTAAATTGGTGAACGGTCGGTGCAGCACTATTGGCCATGTCAATGATAGTTTGTTTGATACGGCAACCTAACTACTGAGCGGGGGAAAAAGTTTAAGCCCCCCGTAGAATGGAACATAATGCCCCAAAAAACGATAAAATCATAAATCTGTACCTCAATTTCCGATTTTAGTACCCAAATTCGTTGCCCCATGTCTCATCCTCGTCTCCTCCCCATCCTGACCGGTTTGTTGTGCCTACTGGGCCTGTACTCCTGCCAGCCCCGTACCGATACGACCACCACCACCGAGGTGGAAGCCTCGGGGCCCACCCGTTTTCGGCTCGTTCCCGCTGAGGAATCGGGGGTCCAGTTTGCCAACCAAATCGACGAAAACTACGAGTACAATATCCTTAATTACGAATACCTCTACAACGGCGGTGGCGTCGCCATCGGGGATATCAATAACGATGGATTGCCCGACCTATACTTTAGCGGGACCTTCGTCGCCAACAAACTCTACCTCAACCGGGGCAACCTACGGTTTGAAGACATCACGGCCCGGGCTGGGGTAGGGGCCGAACGGGGCTTTAAAACCGGTGTGTCCATGGTCGATATCGCCCACGACGGCTGGCTCGCCCTCTACGTCTGTCGGACCAGCAAATCGGACGACGGGCAGAAGGACAACCTGCTTTACCTCAATCAGGGCGATCTGACCTTTACCGAAAGCGCCGCCGACTACGGCCTGCTGGACAACAGCAATAGCAACCACGCCAATTTCTTTGACTACGACCTCGATGGCGATCTCGACCTCTACTTGCTCAATCACCGCCTCAATTTCAAGGAGGCCGTCCGAATGCGCCTCAAGCAACTGCCCGATGGTCAGATCATTCGCCAAACCGCCCCCCTCACCCCCTTCGAATCGGACCGCCTCTACCGCAACGACGGCAACGGCAGCTTTACCGACGTCACCCAAGCCGCCGGACTGGTCAATTCCGCCTTCGCCTTCGGGGCCACCGTCTCCGACCTCAACGGGGATGGCTATCCCGACGTCTACGTCACCAACGACTACATCGAACCGGATTACCTCTACATCAACAACGGCGACGGCACCTTTACCGACCGCTATTTTGACTACCTCCGGCACTCGAGCCAAAACAGCATGGGCTGCGACATCGCCGATTTCAACAACGACGGGCTGGTCGATATCGTCGTGCTGGATATGATTACGGAGGATCCCATCCGCTACAAAGAGCTGATGAACATCATGCAGCTTGAGCGCTACAACGCCCTGGTCCAGTACGGCTACGGCCACCAGGTGAGCCGCAACGTACTCCAACTCAACAACGGCAACGGCACCTTTAGCGAGATCGGCCAGCTGGCGGGTGTAGCCGCTACCGACTGGAGTTGGGGCGGCCTCCTCACCGATCTGGACAACGACGGTCTGAAGGATCTCTACATCGTCAATGGCTACAAACGCGACGTTACCAATCTGGATTACATGACCTACGTTCGCGACTCGATCGAACAATCGGGTGGGGTCAATCCCACGCGCTATCCCGACGTCAACGAATTTCTAAAAATCATTCCCTCCGTCCCCCAACGCAACTACCTGTACCGCAATCGGGGCGACCTGACCTTCGCCGACGTCACCGAAGCCTGGGGACTGCCCGAACGCTCCTTTTCCAATGGCTCGGCCTACGGCGATTTGGATGGGGACGGCGATCTCGATCTGGTGGTCAATAATATCCAGTCTGCCGCTTTTGTTTACGAAAACCAGAGTCAAGATCTTCCCGATGCCCACTACCTCCAGGTACAATTGCGCGGACCCGCTCAAAACCCCCTTGGGATTGGCGCCAGCGTCCGCATTGAATACGACACTACCTTGCAATACCTGGAGATGAGTCCCACCCGCGGCTTCTTTTCCTCCAGCCAGCACCTGCTGCATTTTGGTCTGGGCGAGCGGGAAACGAGCGTCCGGCTACGAGTGCGCTGGCCCGATGGCAAGGAGGAATACCGGCCCGAAGTGGCTGTGGATCAGGTGCTGGTCCTGGATTACGCGGCGGCACAATCGGTGGAAAAGCCGCTGGAGAAAAAGGCAGCGCCCTGGTTTGTGGACGCGACCGAAGCGCTGGGGATCGATTACGAACATCGGGAAAATGCCTTCGAAGACTTTAACCGCGAACGCCTGCTGCCGCACCAATTGTCCAAGTTGGGCCCCCGCATCGCCGTGGGGGATGCCAATGGCGACGGGCGGGAAGATTTTTACGTCGGGGGAGCACTGAACAGCTCCGGAGCGCTCTACCTACAAAACTCGGAAGCGCGCTTCCAAAGGGCCAGCACGGCCACCTGGGAAGCCGACCGACAGTACGAAGACCTCGACGCCCTCTTTTTTGATGCTGATGGCGACGGCGATCAAGACCTTTACGTAGTCAGTGGCGGGGCGGCTGCGCAGGCGGGCAGCCCCATCTTTCAAGACCGCCTTTACTTCAACGACGGGCGCGCCAACTTCAAACGGAGCCAGGCTTTGCCCCCCATCGCGACGAGCGGGGCCTGCGTCAGTGCCCACGACTACGATGGCGATGGCGATCAGGACCTTTTTGTGGGAGGACGGCTGATCCCCGGAGCCTATCCCACCGCCCCGAGGAGCTACCTGCTGCAAAACGACGGTGGCCGCTTTAGCGACGTCACGGACCAACGGGCGCCCGGACTGGAGCGAGCGGGAATGGTCAGTGATTTTCGCTGGGTCGATTTGGATGGTGATCAAAAGTTGGAATTGCTGGTGGTGGGCGAATGGATGCCCGTGAGTGTGTACCGCTACGACGGCCGGAGCCTGGTGGATGCCACCACCGATTACGGACTGGCGGGGAGTGAGGGATGGTGGAATTGCGTACTGGCCCAGGATGTCGACGGCGATGGCGATACCGATTTGGTGGCGGGCAATTTGGGAACCAATACGCGCTTGCAAGCTTCGTCCCAAGCCCCACTGGCCTTATTCGCCAAGGACTTTGACCAAAACCAGCAAATCGATCCCATCCTGGCCTTTAGCCATCGGGGAGCCTACTATCCCTTCGCCGGTCGGGATGCCCTGGCCAAGCAGCTCCCCAAGATCAAAAAGAAATTTCCGCGCTACACGCCCTACGCCCGGGCGACGGTCAACGATCTTTTCTCCCCCCGCGAACTGGCCGATGCCCAACGCTTGGAAGTTTACGAATTGCGCAGTTGCTATTTTGAAAACGACGGGACGGGCCAATTCAATCGCCAGCCGCTGCCCCTGAGGGCGCAGGTCAGTCCGGTGACCAATTTGGTGGGGGAGGACTTTGACGGCGACGGTCGGCAGGACCTGCTGCTGGTGGGTAATAGCGCAATGGCCGAACGCGAAACCGGCGTGTACGATGCCGGCAATGGGGTGCTGCTGCTGGGTGCCCGTGAGGGCGCGGGACGTTACGTCCACAATCGGGAGCACGGGCTGTGGGCCAGTGGGGAGGTCCGGGACCTGGCGACGCTGCGGCTGGCGGATGGGCGCCGGGTGCTGCTGGTGGCGCGCAACGATGATCGCCTGCGGGCTTGGGTTTACGGGGAGGATTGAGGGGGATGATTCCAATATTTAAAAATGCTTCGGCCGCTTGCATTTCTCCCATCACATCCTTACATTTGCTTATACAAAGATGGACAACAACGATTGCTTATGGCAATCACAAATCACTTACAGCAAGCTTTACTAATCTTACATTTTTCAATTCACATTCGGGACTAAAATCTATACGCAGAAGCGGTAATTGACAGTTACCACTTTGAATGGGAAGTAGGATAGTCGTAGTTTTTTCTTCCACTTGCCCACTTACAAGCATCAGCTCGTATAGGTATAGAATTTACACAACTTTTATTTGGGACAAGCTTCCCGGATTCGACTGGGCTCGGATCGGGATTAAGTCGCGTTGTACTTGGTGCCAAGGACTCAGCTCCTGGTAGCCAACCCAACCGCTCGTGCCCCGCCTTGACCGTTGCTTGTGCGACAAGTCAATAGTTACGTTTATGGCACGCACCAAACCCTACTCCTGAGTCAGGAGTGGATCGGTATTGCTATGCCTTTATAACAATGATCATTCAAGGGCCGATGATGGTCCTTTAAATCACTTTTACAATATGAAAACCTTTCGCTTATTCTTCAGTTTTGTACTCTTCTTTTCCTGTTTGGTCTTCACTCACGCACAGATCCACGTCGACGGCGATGAGGATGTGGGCATCGGCCAAAGTGCCACGGACAACAGTAAGGTGAGGGTGGTAAATTCCAGTAACGCCAATGGCTTTTACCTCACCGTCAACCATAGTTCCAGCGGTCAGGTCAATGGTATTTTTTCGGATGTACAGGCCATTGGTCTGGGTACCAAAGTAGGGGTTTACAGTAAGGTATCCCAAAACGCCAGCTCGACTCAAAACAGCATTGGCTTTTACAACTGGATCTATCCATACGGATCGGGGGCTAGCTACGGTATCTCCAATTGGATAACGAATAACGGGACTGGCGCCAAGTACGGTCTTGCTGGTTTTTACTACCAAAGTACCGCTTCCATCAAGCCCCTTTACGGGATTTGGTCCCGGTTCCGGAATTACGGTGAGGGGACTACTTACAGTCATTATCAAGTGATTGAGGGCTACGGGGACGGGCAAAAGGAAGGGTTCTACAACGTCGTCAATCAAGCGGCTACCGCTACCAGTGCGGCGCGTGGCATGTACACCAGCGTGAAGAATACGGGAATGGGGCCCACTACGGGGCTTGAGATTTACGTGCCGGTGGATGGCCGGAGTACCAAGTTTGGTTACACCGGTCGGGTCTACGAAAATTCGGCTTCGACGGGAAGTACCTACGGCATTCGTAGCCAGGTCTTCGCCAGTGGATCACGTCCGGTTTACGGCTTTCACAATAAGGTGGAAGAAAGCGTAGGAGCCAGTGGCGTCAAGTACGGCATCTACAATTATGTCGAGGATGCGAGCTCCGGGGCAAACAAATACGGCATCTACAATTACTTGGAAAAAACGGGTACGGGTACCAGCTATGCCCTATACTCGGAAGTGGGGGGGCAAACGGATTACGCCGGATACTTTGCTGGGAACGTCGTGGTTACCGGTACAATGATCGACGGTGTTTCGGATGGTCGACTGAAAGAGGATACCAAGGATTTGGTAGGTGCACTCGCCTTGGTAGCCCAGCTCCAGCCCAAGTCCTACCTCTTCAAAAACAACACCGGGATTCGCCTACCTCGGGGGCGTCAGTACGGGCTGATTGCGCAGGAGTTGGAGACTGTCCTGCCGGATTTGGTCACGGAATTTACCACGCCGGGTAAGCCGATTTATCAAAAGGTCAAAACGGTCTCCGACGTTCTGATGCTCCCCGCAGATGAGGGGCAAGGGGGGGGGACTACCCAAGCGTTAGACGCGAATAATCCCCCCCAAGCAGCGGAGCTGATTGCCCAGCCCCTGGCGATCGAGGATACCGATGAAATTGTCGGTTACGAAGCGGACCAAACGTTTAAAGCCATCAATTACCGCGCCCTCATTCCCGTATTGGTAGCGGCCATTCAGGAACAACAGACCGAGATCGAGCACCTGCAAAAACAACAAGCGGAGGAGGAAACGCTGCGGGCGGAGCTGAAGGTGCTGCGGACAGTCGTACTGCGCTTGTCGAAACAGGACTGACCCGTTGCCCTACGATGATCTCTGAGTGTAGTTCTCAATCAATCCATTAAGCATGAATGCAAATCACAACCTCTTTTTCCTCCTGCTTTTCCTGGGGCTGTTTGGTACCGAACGGCTGTGGGCCCAGCAGTTGGTACAAACGACCCTGCGCAAAGACGCCGGCGAGACCCGCAGTACTTTTGTCAACGCCTCCTACCTCCACCACTGGAGCTTGTACCGCGACCGGATCGAGCTCAAAGAGCTAGCGGCGGGACAGGGCGGCTACGCCGAATTTTCTTTTGACGATCTGGAAAACTCCGATCTGACCGTCGGTCTGCGCCACGCTACCGACGCCAGCCAAACCTGGGCCTTTCGATTCCTCAATGGCCAGATCAGCGTCAATGGAGTCAACTTGGGCAATTGCGTCAACGGTACCGTTTACCGGGTCGAGCGCTGCGACGCTAGCATCGTATTTTACGGCGGTGCTGCGGTACTGACGGAGCTCCCCCTGAACGACATCAATTTCGTAGCCTGGGCCATTGTGGAGGTCAATGCTACCGCCCCCGTCAATGGTCAGCATCCCAGCCTGACCTTGGAGTTCCCCTTCCTCAACAGTTGCCAGTCCTCCCCACCGGGTACGACCGCCACCAGTGCTTATCCCGGCCTCAAGAAAAAACTGGATGGCACCTTTGTGCGACTGACGGGGCCGGTGCTGCGCTTTAAGTACGAGGAGGACTACGCCATTGTGGCCGGGCAGAATGAAGTGCTCGAATACCAGATTTACGATTGGGATCAAGCTCCCCCCGCCCCCCCCAACCAGGCCGGTAGCCTGACCAAACGGATGGGCGTCAACTACTTGAGCATCAACCTAAGCGGCATCACCACCAACCGCTATTATACCTTGGCCGTAAAGGACAGTCGCGGCGATCCGCAATACCTGCGTTTCCTATACTATTGTCCACCGGGGCAGAACTGCATCATTTTCGATGGGGGAGGGAATACTGAATTTCAAAGCCCCGACCTTCCACCGAGTACCTTACAAACCGAGGATTAGCCCACTGCCCCAGTCCAATTTTGAACTTTAAATCCGTACCTCATGAATAAAGTAATCGGCCTCGTTCTGGCCCTGTGTCTGCTCCTGTCGGGCACGGCCCTGTACCTCGCGCGGCAAAACCAATTGCAAACCGCCTACGTCGACCTGGCCAGGGTCTACGGGGAATTCAAATACAAAAAACAGTTGGAGCAACAACTGGCGCGGGGAGATCGCCAAGCGCAATTTTTACTGGATAGTATAGAAGTACAACTCAACGGCGCCGCTCAGTTGGTGCGCGAAAAAAGCCCGTCGGCCGACCAGCGGCAGTTCCAACGTCTCCAGCGCGACTACACGCTAACCCGCCAGGATTTGATGGAAAGCCAACGGGCCCGAGCGCAGGAATACGACGAACGGATATGGACCCAACTCAATCAGTACCTACAGGATTTTGCCCACCGGGGCGGTTACGATTACCTCATCGGTGCCCGGGGCGACGGCACCATCGTTGGGGGCAAGCCCCACTACGATTTGACGGACGAAATGATTGACTACGTAAACCAACGCTACGATGGAAAAACGGACTAAACCACTTTGGAAAATCCTCCGGGTGGGGCTACCGCTGCTCTGCTTGCTGGCCTGTGGAAAAGAGGAGGTATTGAGCCCCCGCCACTACGTTGCCTGGGTGAAGGATCCCCAGCATGGCCTAAAGTTAGAGAAACGGATTGATCCCTATGCCTTCGAAATCCAGTACAAGCCACTGGAGTACATCGCGGCGCTGGAAGCCCGTCAGGAATCCCTCTCTGGGGACTGGGTTGCACAGCGCAGGTCCGAATTGGGCGAGGACTTGGAATACTACAATTTTCGGATCGCTCCGGCCGCGGGGCAGCAGAACGTGCTGATGCAAGCGGCGCAGGATGAAAACGAGTACTACCAGATGATCGACTATTTTTCTTACGCCGCCAAGTCAGATTTTTACCTGCTTCACGGGCGCGATACCGCCCATTGTGTGCTGTATCAATTTGTGCGCAATTACGAACTGGCGCCCCACCTGGAAATGACGATGGCCTTTGAGCATCGAGGGACCGGCGATAAAACCTTCGTCTTTGATGATCCGATCCTACGGGTGGGAGTCGTCAAGGCGACTATTGAACAACAAAAAATCAATCAACTACCCAAGTTAAAAACGAATTAAGATGAGATTAGTCCATTTGCGTCATTATAAGAAATCCCTGGTGGCCACACTGCTGTTCCCCTTGCTCGCTTCGCTGTTCCCTACCCAGCTCTTGGCCATCACTTCGGGACCAGCCCAGGAAGAGTTCGCCAATTTCGAACCCGCCCAGACGACCGATATGGTCAACCTGTACACGGGGGACTTTACCTACAACATTCCCCTGATGAATGTCCCCGGGCCCAATGGGGGCTATCCCATCAATCTGTTTTACAACTCGGGCGTGGGCTCGGACGATGCGGGCTCCTGGGTGGGCCTGGGCTGGAACCTCAACGTAGGGGCCATCAACCGGCAGTTGCGGGGCTTACCCGATGATTTTGATGGAGACGTCGTCAAGCAGGAAATGCATTTGCGACGCAACTTTGCCGTAGGGATTGACGTGCCCAAAGCTCGTCGCGAGCTGTTTGGCTTTGACGTCACGCCACCCACCAAATGGGGGGGGCAGATTTACTACAACAACTATCGGGGCTTGGGCTATCGGGTCAGTACCAATTTTGGCATTGCGGGCTTTTTGAACATCGGCGTCTCCTACGATGCCCAGGGGGGAATTGGCATTGATCCGACGGTGTCTCTGAGTGGAGAATTTGATGCCATCGGTGCTGGGCTGAAGTTTTCGACGGCTTACAACTCCCGGCGGGGGCTACAGGGGATCACCCTACAAACCTCCCTCAATTACAACACCAAATATTCCAAACTGGGCAAGACGGCTAAGTTTACCTACGGAGGAACTTCCAGCCTGACCTTTGGCTTTGCCAGTGGCGTACCGGATATTTCCGTGCCAACCCGGACCACCCACATCGACTTTGATCTAGGCTTTGCAACGGGCTACCAGTGGCCACTGTTTAACGTCAATCGCTGGGGCAATTGGAAGGGCTTTGCCGAGTGGTCGCGCGTGCGCAATGGAGGGAAGGACTCCCGGCGGGCCTTTGGCTACTTGTACACTCAGAATGCTGACGGTAACGACTATAAGGACTTTAGTCGGACTGGTTTGGCTTACTCCAAAAAGGTACCCAATCTCTCTACGGCTGCCTACACCTACGATCCCCTGATCGTCACGGGGCTAGGGGTTGGGGGGCAATTCCGACCTTACCGCTCCAGGGTCGAAATCCTCAATACCACCAAGCAAGTATCCCGGACCGATGGCCACCGCATCAACCTGGAGTTTGCGGCGGGGGTGGGCCCCTCCATGCACATTGGCTTGGGCTACGCCTACACGGATGGTGAACAGTACTCGGGGCCCTGGCGAGATGGCATTCCCGCCTCCCTCCTGGACCCGACCAACGATAACACCACCAGTACTTTTTTTCAAGATGCCTATTACCAGCGTTATGGCGAACAAAGCGGCTACCTGACCGGTAGCGATAACCAACTAGAAGCCTGGCAGGGCAGTGAACCCCTCCGGCCCGATCTGATCAAGGGTAGCAATAGCTACCGCGTGGACAACGGCGCCCGGTTCGTAAACGAAAAAACGGGGGCCAGTCTCGATGCGGACGACTACACGACCAGCCTGGCCCTTGGGGCCCGAACCAACCGGACGCCCAAGGCCGATTACCTACAAAGGCTCACTGAATCTCAGGCCGCCCAATACGGCTTTAGCCGCAATCTCAAGTACTTGAGCCGGTCCTCCATCTCGGGGGAGGTGATCGAAAAACAAAAGTTCCTACCCGGCCCGGATCCCAATTCGGGTAAGATCTCCGAAATTATCGTCAACAAAGACGATGGCTTCCGCTACGTTTACGGGCTGCCCGCGCTGAACCACAAACAGGTCGATGCGGCCTTTAACGTATACCCCCCCTACGTCGATGAGAATGGCAATAGTGCCAGTGGGGATACGAATACCGATTTGATTCAGGCCAGTGGCCACACCAATAACGACGCTTCCAATCAGTACGAGTCCAAGAAAACCTTGCCCAAGTACGCCCACTCCTGGTTGCTGACCCACATCGCCTCGCCCGATTATCAGGACCTAACCGGTGACGGCATGACCGCCGATGACCCCGGCTCCTGGATGCAGTTTCACTATTTTAGGACTACCACCACGCACGATAAATACAAATGGCGTGAGCCCTACGCTGGTGCTAGCTTTGCGGAAGCGCAGAAGTCGAACCCCGCGGACGACATGGCCTCCTACATCTACGGCGAAAAGGATTTGTTATATTTGGATAAAGTAGAAACGGCTACCCACCTCGCCGTCTTCGAGGTCTCACCTCGGGATGATGCAACGGGAGTCAACGACGAAGCGAATGGCGGGATTGCTACCGTTGGGAATGGCAATAAAATGTACCGACTGGATCGCATCAAGTTGTACGTGAAAAACGTGGATGGTTCCTGGCCGGACTTGGCTACCACTACCCCCATCCAGACCGCCGTGTTCAACTATGCCGACCCCTACGACCAAGCCTCCATCGCCACCCTCTGCGACGGCATTCCCTCCTCCGAATTGGGCGTGGGCAAGCTGCCCCTGGCCGAGGTCTCCCTCACTTCCGAACAGTCGCACCGCGGTAGTCTCAGTCCTTACCGCTTTTACTACGGTCCCGACGATGCCCAACACAACCCGGATTACGAGCGGCGCAACCGGGACCGCTGGGGCAACTATCAAAACAATACCGGGCTGTACCCGACGTCTTACCCCTTTGTGGATTTTCCCTATACCAATCAGTACGGTCCCCCCAATGCGGATGCCTGGCAACTCCAAGAAATTACTTTACCCACCGGGGGAAAGATCAAAGTAGACTACGAAGCCGACGACTACGCCTACGAAATGGACAAACCCGCCACTCAGATGTTCGATATCATCGGCGTGGGAGCCGATCCCAGTGGGGGCGGGATCATCCACAATCGCTTCAACGGAGCGACGGGTGCCTTTGACCTGACCAATAATGATGGAAATGGTAACTATCGGGTGTACCTTCATTTGTCTACCCCCATTCCCACTACTGCGGAACTTGCCGAGTTGGGCCTCAGTGCGGACGACTATTTTCGGCGCTACTACCTGAATGAGCTCGATCAAGTTTACTACAAGGCCTTCGTGAGCCTAACGGAAACCAGCCTCAGCAAGAGCGATTACATTGCGGGTTACGCTGAGCTTTTGAAGGGGGTGGGGCAGTATGGGGTGAACGGCCCCAATGGTCAGCATGCTTTTATCACCCTCAAGGGCGTACCCATTCAAAATCCGAGTTTTGGAGAACGGGTCCACCCTTTTCAGCGCTCGGCTCTGGAACACCTCAAACTCAACCGGTCCGATCTGGTCAACGGCTACGATCCCAACGAATCTGATCCCGGCAGCTTTGTCGATCAAGTGGCGAACATCATCGGGAGTATCTTTCAGTTTTTTGAGGACATCATGACCATGTCGATGGGTTTCAATCGCTTTGGGAAGCTACGGGGCTGGGGATCAGCGGTCTTCCTCGATGGGCGCTCGGTACTGCGTCTGAACAATGGTACGGGCTTTATGTACGGTGGAGGGAGTCGGGTTAAAAAGTTGAGTATATCCAACGAGTGGACCTACGGGGCGGGCCCGGATGAGTATGGTCAACAGTTCGATTATACCACTACCGAAGGAGGACGCAAGATCAGCAGTGGGGTAGCGATTACGCCGCAAGGGGTAGGGGGGGAAGAAAGTGCCCTGCTGTATCCGGCCGACTATCGTCTGTCGACACCGCTCCGTTCTTCGCAAAACCTTTTTGTCGAAAAGCCGATGATGAAAGGCTACTATCCTGGCCCGAGCGTAGGCTACCGCAAGGTGACGGTCAAGAGCCTAGCTGATTTGATTCCGCAGGATATCGACAAAAGCTACGCCCCCATCACCATCCACGAGTTTTACACCCACAAGGACTTTCCCGTCCGGGAATGGGAAACGGATTTGTCTTCGTCTTCTCCCATTTACGACTGGGCCATTTTTCCACCCTTTGGGAGTAAAATGAAAAAGCATACGGCGCGTTCCCAGGGCTACAGCATCGAGCTGAATAATATGGCGGGTCAGATGAAGTCGATCACCCGCCGTACCTATCCCACTGGCCCCGACGACGACGGTATCCTCATCAACCGATCGGAATACCTCTACCGCACCGAAGAGCCTTACAGTAGCGAAACGGCTAACCGATTGTCCAACGAAGTTCCGATCATCCAGCCGGACGGTACGATGGCCCTGGGAGTCATCGGACAAACCCACGATATCTTTCACGATTTTAACGAAAATGCCTCTAAGGGGAACCAGTACGGTGCGGACTTAAACATTGACTACCTCCAAGTAGGGATCATCCCCATTATCGCCCCGACGCTTTACCCCATCATCAACATCAACGAAAGTTCCCTACGTACGGCAGTAACCCATAAGGTGATTTACAAAACGGGCTTGCTCGATCGCGTAGAGGTGACCGATGGCCTTTCCACCATCAGTACCAAAAATATTGCTTACGATCCCGTGACGGCGCGTCCCGTTTTGACCCGAACCACCAACGAGTTTAAAGACTATCTGTACAATTACGTCGAGCCCGCCTACTGGAAATACGATGACCCCAGCACGGGTGGCATGGCCGGTGTATACCGCAACCTCGACCTGGAGATCGAAAACGCTACGATGAATGGATCGACGATCAATTTTTCGAATGCACTGAGTACCCACCTGGTAGGGGATGAGTTGTGGGTACAGTACGCCGGCACAAATGGCGAGAAAGTATACGTTACCGCCGTTTCCGCCTCCGGGATAAGTGTACAACGCCCCGACGGTGCCCTTCCTACCTACAGTGGCCCGGTGACCCTGACTACCATCCGCTCGGGAAATCGGAACCAGCTGACGGCCACGGCAGCGACCACCAACTTTCGGGGAGCTTCTTCTACCGGAAGTACGGATGCTTACAACTTTCTCGGTCGCAACAACCACATCCTGAGCACCGGGGTTTCCACCTACCAACAAGATTGGGCCAGCGCGGCCTGCAATGAGTATTACGTTCCCGATAATGAGGACGATCCCTGTAGCGTGGCAAACACCTTATTGGCCCTGCTCAACGACATTGCCGATCCCAATATCGGTCCTCCGATCAATAACGACATGACTCACCTGCACGCAAATTTGTACAACCTGTACCCCCAAAGCATGAGTGAAGACATCTGGCCCAATCCCGCGGACTACTGGCCGTACTACAACCCCGACCTCTACGAGCCGGAGGATCCCTATCCCGCCTTGGTCCCCAACGAGCTGCACATAGTCTTTAAGGACTGCTCCGACTGCTACGGGGGCTGTGACATCCGTTTGCTGGCCCAGAACGTGCCGACCAATTTTGACTGGGAAGACGTCAGAGCCGTTACGGCCTTGTGGCGAACCGATCTCAACGATCCCTACCAGTTTAACGTCCTCGTACAGGATGCGGCGGGCAATAATTACACCGCGGTAAGTACGCTGAATACCTGTTACGAAATTTGTATCGACGATGGCTCGGGGCTCCATCAAGGTACGCCGGAGGTGGCCCAGGGGCGCCGGCGGTCGAGTGCCGCCGCCACGACCAGTGTTTGCGATTACGTACCGGAAGATTGTAGTGTCGACGCCAATGCCAATCCCTTCGTCAGTGGCAATAAGGGGGCTTGGCGGATGCACGAAAGTCACGCCTTTAAAGTGCCCCGCAAGTACGAGGGGGACTACAACGGCCAAGCTCGCCTGAGGGAATTTGGGGCCTACCGGACCTTCGTTCCTTTTGATTGGGGGACGGGGGCCAATAATGCAGCCAATGGTTGGGTCCGGTCTCGGGAGATCACCCGTTACTCGCCACACGGTGAAATTACGGAGGAAAAAAACGCCTTGGAAAATTACTCCGCGGCGCAATACGGGTACAACCAGCAGTTGGCCGTAGCGGTGGGGCTGAATATGCAGCAGCGCGAAATTGCGTTTGACAACTTTGAGGATTACGATAAGGATTGTACGGACCACTTCCGTTTCACCAACGCCCAGCACTTGGTCAATGTGGTGACCGATGAGGCACATACGGGTAAGCACAGCTTGCGCGTCGCCTACGATGAGGAAGGTCCCTTTGTGGTCAAGTATTTGCCCGGGGAAGGCGACCCGGGCTGTCGGGGTACCTTCCGGCCAGTCCCCGGGGAGCGCTACTTGCTCAGTGCTTGGGTGAAGGAGACCGAAGGAGGGCAGGACATTCGCAATACCACCCAGTACGACAAGGCCACACTGCGGATTCAGTTTTGCGACGGAGCGCCTACGGTGCTTCCCGACATCAAGGCCAGTGGCGTCATCATCGACGGTTGGCAACGCGTGTATTCCGAATTTACGGTACCTGCCAATGCGGAATATTTTGAGCTGCGTCTGCTGAACGAAGCCAGTAGCGGCAGTCGCTTGGTTTACTTTGACGATCTTCGAATGCATCCCTTTCACGGTAACGTCAATGCTTACGTTTACGATCGGGAGACCTACAAGGTCGCCGCCACGCTGGACGAAAACAACTACGCCACCTTTACCATCCGCGATCAGGAGGGGGTTGTGGTGAAGTACAATGTGGAGACGGAAGAAGGTATTGTGACCATCAACGAGGGGACTCGTCACCTCAAACCCAATTAATATTTACGTATGAAATCGATCACTATTTTGTTGAAATATACGACGGCGCTACTGTGGGGGATCTGTTGGCTGGTGGGCCCCGCTGCCCTGGCCCAATCCCCCCGCGAGGTCTTTGAAAGTGCTTTTGATAAGTACGGCGATTTGGAGCATTTGTCCTTGGATATGGAAGCCTTTTCCTTTGTCGAACGGGACAGTCCTCAGGGAACGTTGGTTTTTCAAGGTTCCTTTAAAAAGCGGGGGAAGGCCTTCTACTCCAAAGCCTGGGAAAGGGAAATGATCGTCAACGATAATCGGATGCTGGTGGTCAATCACGACGAGCAAAACATCGTGCTCGGTCGGGCTCGGGGACTGGAAAAGGAGGCCCTGGGTTTCCCTCGGTTTACCATTGACTCCTTGGTAGCCCGGGGTGGAAAGTTTGAATATCTGGGCTTGGAAAATGGGGAGCAGCGTTACCGCTTGAAGGCTCCCGATGCCATGATTTACGAAACCGACGTCTTCATCAATGCCGATGGCTTGGTCACCCGGATGGTGTATCACTATCAGGAATTGGCCGAGGCACAACCGGCCATGGCTAAGCTAGAGATTTACTACCGCAACATCAGCTTTCAACCCCCACTGGCGATCTTCTTTGACGAATCCAAGTTTTTGCTCCATTCCAAAACTGGGACACTGGTGGCGGCACCGCGCTACCGGGCTTATACCGTTCGAGAAGTGGATTACGCCACCTTTTCGGAATCGTCTTTTTGAACCGTTTTCAGTTGCCCCAAGCTTTTTTGATCTGAGTCCTAAAAATTAAGAATTTACTGGCTATGTTACCATTATCCAAAGTTACCATCCTCCTGTTCTCGCTTTTCCTCTGTGCCCAAACCACCTTCGCCGGGAACGACCTTTACCACACGGCACTCCGGGGCTCGGCCATCGCCCTCAACAGTAGCGTCGATGCCAAAGACGTTTGGTACGACTACATGCAATCCAATTCGGATTGGTACAATTATGCGGGGGGTGCCCTCGATTACAACCAACGTTTTGTCAACTTCCGGTCGACCGGTCGGGTCCGCTTCCAGTACGACGGTACCGAGCACCTCTTGTACACAACGCCTTGGGAGGTCATCCTGACTTATCGGGTCCGGGCCTACGCGGCGGATGGGAGCTTGCTGGAAGATCGCAGCGATCAATTGACGCTCACCTACGACCCCGCCTACAACGCGACCCACGTTGACATCGCGGTCAATGAGTATCCCGGTGCCCACCGTTTGATCGTCGACCTGACCCACTTGTGCGGGCAGCCCAATGGACAGCTCAGTCTAGCCAATGACTTTATCCTAGAAGGGAGCATCGAGGTGGATCGTTTTTACACTTTAAACTACGACGTCCCCCTGCTATCGAATCACCGCCTGTTGGATAACGATGCCAGTGGTGCCAATACGACCATTCAGTTCTACTGGTCCTTTACCGAGGGGGCGGAACAATACGAACTCCAGTACCTCCACGTGAGTGACGTACTCATCAATGGGCAGGACCCCGTCGACCAGTTGGATTTTGCGGAGGCTACTCGGATACAAACCTCCTCCCAAGAATTCCGTTTGATTCCGGCTTACGAGACCGGAAGTATTTTTTACCGGGTCCGTCCATTGGGGCGGCACGGCAACAATTTCAAGTTTGTACAAGTAGGGGAGTGGTCCGCGGTTCAGGAGTTGGTGCTGGATGAGGCTTTGTTGTCGGGCGTGGATTTGCTCAGTTACGAAACCGGACACAATTGGTCTCACCGGATGAACCACCAGGGGGAGGGGAAATACGAGGCGACGGCCAGTTTCTTCGACGGCCTGGGGCGATCGCGCCAGACGGTCCGTTACGATCAGGAAAACCAGCTGGCCCACGTGCAGGAGTCGATGGTCGACTACGAGGGGCGGCCCGCCGTTGCGGTAATCCCCACCCCGGTGGTCCCGGCTACGATGAGCGCCAGCAACCTGGACGAGGAATCCCACCTCAAGTTTTACAACGACTATACCCTCGCCCACGGGACCAATCTTCCCTTTTCCGAAATTCACTTTGATTTGGACAGCAACCGGGACGCCCCCCTGGGTTTGGACGCCACGCAAGCGGAAAAGGCCGGGAGTTATTTCTCTACCGCCAACCCGCTAAAAGACTACGCGCACCACCGCTACATCGCCGATGGCGCTACGGGTGGCAATGGTGCGTTTACCTACACCCGCACCCTTTACGATCATTTTGGACGGGTCAAAGAACGCACCGGCGTCGGGGAGGATTACCACCTGGGCTCCGGCCACACCACGAAGTACTACTACGGGACGCCGAGCCAACAAAAACTCGATCGGCTATTCGGCACCGAGGTGGGCTACGCCGAACACTACCGCAAACGGATGACCCAGGACCCGAACGGGCAGTTGACGGTGAGCTACGAAAAATTGGATGGCCAAGTCATTGCGACTGCCCTGGTGGGCTACGTCCCTACCGTCAACGTCGAAGGGACTGATATTCCCCTGTTGGATGAGGTGAGTACGGCAGATGGAATCATCGGCAACTTGACCGAGGAATTGGGTACCCACAACCGCTATCTCGAAGGAGAAACCGCCTGGGAGCTGTTGTACACCAAACTCGTCAGTACGCCCGGCCCCTATCAGTTCGACTATGATCTTGACCTGACTGGGGCGCAGTACGCCACCAATTGTGGGGGTAATTCCTTTAGTGCCGATTGTCAATACGAGCTGGACATCGAACTGATTGATCCCGATGGGCAAGCCCTGGCCTTTGCGGGGACCTTCACGGCTACGGTCCTCGACGTCAATGGCAATCCTACGCTATCGGTTGATCAAAATTCCTTTCCGGTAATGGTGACTTACGGTACCGATTACGACCTGAGCTTTAGCGCGAATTTTGGGGAAGTGGGCAATTACACCATCCGCAAGACGCTGCGCCTAATCAATGCGGAATCCGCGCTGGCCGCCTACACCACCTTCGTGAGCGACCCCGCCTCTGGCTGTGCGACCAGCGGAAGTATTGTATCGGAATGCGATGAGATCATTGTGGCGGTGGAGGAGAACTACGTTCCGGGAAATGGAGAAGATTGCTCCAGTTTACTGGACATCTTTAAGGCAGATTTAAGTCCGGGAGGACAATACTTCGATAACCTCATCAATGGGGTGGACGATCCCACCGCCATCAACGATTGGCTACGGGGCATCAACTACGCGGGCCCCAATGTGCTGGCACCGGACAACAGCTTGGTGAACACCGCCGACTTTCTGGAGTTGGAAGCGGTTGTGGAGGCGGTCAACGAGGAGAATATTTGGTTCAGTACGGTCGCCGATGGTTGGGCGGGATTTCGAGAATACTGGTACTTGCCCGAGGTTCAGGAACACCTCCACGGCACCGGGCCGGCGGATTGGGGTTTGTACCGTTACCACCCCGAGTACGGCCACTACGAGTGGTGTCTGGATCTGCAAAACAGCGTAGCACCGGGTGGGCAAACCAGTGCGGCATTTGACCAATCGCTGTTGACTTACAACAGTGGTTTCGATACTTGGATCAGTGAATTGGCTAGTACCAACTGTCCGTCTCCCGCGGTCAATTACGCCCTAGTCAATGCCGATCCTTACTTTGCGAGTAGCCTGGGCAGCCGCCCCGTCAACGGGGATGGGCTCAACGGTCAGGAATTAATGCGTGACCTCTTGTGTACTTACCCCGAGCAATCCCTTCAGTCCCTGCCCACCAATACGATGTGGGCGGCGGCGGTTGAGGCTGCCAACCAACAAAACGGCGGCAGTTCCACTACGGCCGAACGCTGGGAGGTTTTTGCCAGTTACTACGTCCAGCAAAAACGCCGGGTGATTAATTTACAAAAGAAGAATCCTTGCGATTCGGAGCGGTACAGTCCCTTTCTCTTTGACGCGGCTACGCCCACTGACCCTGCCGATATGGTCGCCGATTTGCCACGCGACCACGCTTTCAATTACTGGGGCAACGCTACCTACGACCTGGGTAGTGGCACCACACCGACCAGCGGTCTTCACCCGGTCTATGCCGATTGGGACGCTAGCTGTGGGGTACAGACCAGCAGCATCGCGCGGGAGAGTGTGCTACTGGATGAGTGGAGCTACGGGGACAACGAGCAGTTGCGCGTCATGGACGAGCGGGCCGCAGGTTTTGCGATTCGCATTCCCGATATGGAGCAGGTGGCTCAGGACTTGGTGGACGACGGCGCGAATGATGGCATCCTGGGGGAGAACGACGATTGGGATGAATTGGGTCAAATGATCAACACGACGAATCCTTGCGTGGCCGGAGCTTCGGTACTGATCGATTATCCCACTCCTTTCGTGGCCTATCCCACCACCGCCGCCAATATCCTCCTCCAAATTCAACGGACCATCCGCTACTGGGACCAAACCAGCACCCCCGCGGACTGTATCGTCATCAACAGCGATCCGTCGAGCTGTTCCAACGGCGTAGACGGTACGGCGATCTACTATTCGATGGAAGACTTCTACTGGGCCAATCCAGATTTCTTCGACTGCATGGTGGCCACGGTCAACGACTACGTATCGGTCCCCTACGATTTTGTAGCCACTCATACACCTACCCACTTCGTCATCACCAGTCCGAGCCACGGTGATTTGATTCCCAACGGAGCGATTTTTAGTACTTACAACGACTGTACGACTTGTGTGGGTAACCTTAGAAATCGGTCGGCTGGGGGGAAAGAAATGGAAGGCCCGCGGCGCCCATTTGATGGCCGGTCCGATTGGCGTACGCCAAGTGGGGAGGAGACCAAGGCCCGTACTCGGGCGGGGGCTAGCCCGCTGGGGGCCTGTTACGAATTTTGGAATCCTTGTGACCAGATCATTCCCCACTGCTTGTGTGAAGACCTGAAGGGGGCGGCGGGATTGACGGCGGGGGGCACGGCCGTGGAGATTGCCGCGCTTTACGCCCTGGAGTACGGATCGACTGCGGCGGCTTGGGAGCCCTTTGTGGAGGAATTGATGAGTCAGTGCAATACCATCATTTACAACGCATTCGCCAGCGATGCGGCACAGGTAGACGCCGTGGCCCTCATCGAAGACCTGGCGGATGGGGTCGTGGATTTGCCCAGCAGTCGCGCCCCCGGGGGCGGGGGGGGGGGGGGGGGGGGGGCGATGAAGCCCAAACGATTGCCGACTACTACAACGAAGCCATCGGCGAGGATGCGATCGGTGCCCTATTGGAGGAATTCCCTTTTGCGTACGCCAACACCTGTCTGAACTCCCAAACCCCTCCCGATGATTTGTCGATGAGCTACGTGGATCGCGAGTATCACTTTACCCTTTACTACTACAGCGCCGAGGGCAACCTCTACGCCACGGTACCACCGGAGGGCGTCCGCCCCATCAGCGGTACGGACCCCACGGTATTTGACCAGATTGCGGCGATTCGGGACAACGGGTGGGGGAGCGTTTATGAGGTGCCGGTGCACCGGCGGAACCCGGAGCGGGATGACCAATTCATGACGGTCAACCATTACGATTCTTACGACAATTTCACCGAGACTAGGCATCCCGATCACCAAGGCTTTACCCTGGCCAATGACGGCTACCTGGAATCGGGTGCAACGGAATACTTGTACGATGATATTGGGCAACTTCGGTTCTTCCGCGATCCTCAGCAAGCCTCCGAGGGGAAGGTGACTTACGCCAAATACGATGCACAAGGCCGGGAGATAGAGACGGGAGAATTTTATTGGCCAACTGGTTTTAACTTCTTGGAACAGCAGGTCAATGATCCTACCTTTCCGCTGGCTAGCGAGCACGCTCTGGAGGAGATTACCCAAACTTACTACGACGAAGTCAGTGGTGCCAGCCCCGGTAGTCAGACCAATCTGAGGAATCGGATCGCGAAGCAGCAGTACTACGAGGCGGAATCGGTACTGGAGCACGCCACGTATTATTCGTACGACATTTTTGGAAACGTTCGTAGTTTGTGGCAAGAAGATTTTAACGTGATTAGTACCGATGGCTTTCGCAAGCGGTTGGATTACGAGTACGATCAAGCCTTTCGATTGTTGGAGGAGGTCCATTACCAAAGTGGGCAATCGGATGCTTACCACCATCGCTATTGCTACGACGCCAATAATCGACTTACTCGGGTGCTCACCAATTCTGCAGGAGGGATTTGGGAGGAGGACCGACGTGCTTTTTATCGCTTTGACGACTTGATCGCCAGAGCGGAGTTGGGCGATTATAAAGTACAGGGTTCTGATTTTTCCTACACCCTACCGGGTTGGTTAAAGGGAGTAAATTCCGCCACCCTCCAGTCCGAACGCGATCCGGGTAACGACGGGGCTACGAGTACCTCAGATCCCTACAATCAACTACACCGTTGGATGGCCAGAGATGCTTGTGGAACTTCGCTGTACTACCACGCCGACGATTACCAATCGATTAAAGACTTCAGTCAGGTCAATCATTTTTACACCGATCTGCCTTCCCAAAATGGCCTGTCCTACGATGCCTTTGAGGGGAGTCCCATCGTAGGATTGTACGACGGTAATATCACGGCGCAACAAACAGCGTTGACTGGTGAAAATGGGACCCTGATGGACTACGTAGTAAAAGGCTATCGTTACGATCAAGCAATGCGCTTGACCACTGCGAAAACGGCAATGGAAGCCGCCAGCAATTCGGGAAGTAACACCGTACTGAGTGCCAACTACTGGGATGAGGATAGTGGTTCGACTGATGATTACCTGGTATCTTTGACCTACGATCGCAATGGTAACATCAATACGCTACTGCGGAATGGGACTACCCAAAGTGCCCCCCTCGCGATGGACAATTTGGCCTACTTTTACAGCAACAACTCTTCGGGGCAGATTAATAATCGCTTGAACAGCATTACGGATTTGGTGCCCAGTGCCAGCTACGACCAAGACCTGGATAGCCAGCCTTCTAACAACTATACCTACGACCGGATTGGTAATTTGACCCAAGACCTGAGTGAAGAGATTGCGAGCATTGAATGGACCTTACACCGGCGGGTGAAAGCGGTAAAGCGAACTGCGGGCAGTACCCGTCCCGACATTGAGTACCGCTACGACAGCAGGGGCAACCGGATTGAAAAAATCGTAAAACCCAAATCATCGACTGGCGACCTGCTCAATCCTACGCATTGGGAAGCTACCCATTACGTACGGGGCATTGATGGAAAGGAGATCGCTACCTACCGCAAGCGCTACGGCATCCCCCGGGTCGATGGGCTAACGGTTGGTAGCTTACCGAGCGTGACCAAATTCCAGGAAGAGGTTTACGTTATTGCGAGCGGTTCGGGCGCACCGGTACCCGAGGATCCTAGTGCCGTTCCCGAGTTGAGCTTTAGCGAAGGCGGTGGGAATTACTTTGGCGAGGTAATCCAGCTTCAGGAAACCTACGTACGTGCCGCCAGTCGAATCGGTACGGATTATCATCAGCAGACGGTAGGAGTGAGCCTGTTTTCCGCCAGTATTGACGCCCAGACCCAAGCATTTGTGAACTTCAATTATTGGGAGGAATACGACCTAGTGGAGCTAGCGCAGGTTCGGGAACGGACCTTGGGCGAGAAGGTCTACGAATTGACAAACCATTTACAAAGCGTCGTAGAAGTCGTCAGTGATCGCTTGATTGCCGTATCGCTTGATGGCCTATCCGTAGAGCATTACGTGGCGGATATTCAGAGTGCTACCGACTACTATCCCTTCGGGATGGCGATGCCAAATCGCTCTTATCAAGCCGACCCACCGCGGTATGGTTACACGGGACAGGAGAATGAACCGGAGTGGGGAGACCAAAGCATGCAGAACTATGAGCTTAGGATGTACAGTGCCGCAGCGGGACGATTTTTGTCGATTGATCCCGCAGCAGCTACTTACGTAAGCCTGTCCTCTTATGCATACGTTGCCAATAATCCCATCGTATACGTCGACCCTACGGGAGCTTACATCGAGCCATCTGATTTGAAAGATTGGAAAACCCAAACGGGTTACGTTAAGAATCGTAAAGCCAAATTAGAAAAGAAGATCAAAGACCTAGAGGCAACGGCTAAGGAGAAAAACTGGAGTGATAAAAAGCTAAATAGGAAAATAGGCAACCGAAGAGAAAGGATAAGAAGGCTGGAAGCCACCATACAAACATTCAAAGATATGGAGGCGGATACCAAGCAGCGCTATAATATATCATTCGTTACCGGAGGCATGGGGAAGGTCTACTATGATTCAAGTACGGATGACGTCGTAATCGATTACACCTCTACCGCAAATTTTGTACACGAAATAACCCACATCGGTCAGTACCGAGCGGGTGATATAGCCTTCATGCGAAATTCAAAAAAGTCATACGCCGTAGATTTATACGACGAGGTAGAGGCGTATAAGGCACAGTTCGCATTTGATGGAGTTTCGGTGGGAGCATTGAATGCTAGTGCGACCTCCTTCAAGCGGATAACTCCCGAGTTTGTCAAAGTTTTAAAAAACAAAGCTGGATTGAGAATATATGCTGGACACGGAATCATCCCTATTGATATCTACGCAACCAAGGCTGACTTGATTAAGGCGTTTCCAAATGCGAAGAAACTGGATGAGTTACACGAGAGTTTTGTATTAAAGACGGTATCGAATATCATTTACTTCAAAAAATAAGGGCTAAAATGACCCGGTCGTAACCCAAATCGACGAAAAAGATTCACCCAAGTAAAGGGCATCTTTAAGATAGTTTCTAATCAGGTAAAATGGCTGGTCCACTTTTACCTGATTATTTTATTGAGGCTGAGGTAGATACGGTGGGCAAACAACAACAGCCCCCAAAACACCAACCACAAAAAAAGACAAACGGAGACCCACCCACACCCCGAC
>ERZ1740065.139-NODE-139-length-33041-cov-6.433608_pt1 | contig 33041 bp, 31 predicted proteins | sample MGYA00581738_ERZ1740065 | MGnify/ENA primary metagenome ERZ1740065 (study PRJEB43018, sample SAMN04849749) | marine metagenome | isolation source: floating plastic debris | place: Pacific Ocean | collected 2008-09-01 | study: EMG produced TPA metagenomics assembly...
ATCCCGCGGCAGCAGATCAGCCGCATGGCGCAGCACCAGCGCAGGCCCCAGCGCATTAACCGCGAATTGATCCATCATCGCACCGGCACGCACGGCCTTGATCGACTTCTCCGGCGCGGCCCCCGCGATCTCCAAGGCGCCTGTTGCCACAAAAACCAGATCGAAGGGCCCGTCGAGCGCCTCCAGATGCTGCGCGACAGAGGCCTCGTCGGTGATCTCGAACCCATCGGCGGACCGCGACAAGGTCACAACCTCATCGCCCCGCGCCGCACAGGCCTCGACCAGCGCGTGCCCGATGCCGCCCGAAGCCCCTATAATTAATGCTCTTTTCATCTGCGCTGACCTAGCTGGTCGGGCACCGGCTTCAAGACTTGGGTCAGGGCAGGTTGTCGCAGGCCGCTGTGTGATCGCTCAAAAAACCACCTTTCCATTTACGATCAGGCGCGTATAACGGCGGTGATGGCACCGGTTACACATATCATTTGTCCGCGCTATTCCTTGCGTCCAGCCGCCGCTCTGCTGCTGCTAACCCGCCTCTGAGCGTGCCCTTCGGCGCGCCCGCTCAGAGGATCGTGCCGCGCGCCAGGGAACACAGCAGAAAATCGAAAGAACCAGACATGACAGATCAAGCCAAACAGGACCGTGTCCTGATTTTCGACACCACCTTGCGGGATGGCGAACAGTCGCCCGGCGCAACGATGACCCATGCGGAAAAGCTCGAAATTGCCGGGCTGCTGGACGAGATGGGCGTAGACATCATCGAGGCGGGTTTTCCCATCGCGTCCGAAGGAGATTTCGCCGCCGTGAGCGAGATCGCCAGACAGACGCAGAACTCGGTCATCTGCGGACTGGCGCGCGCGCAGCTGGGTGACATCGACCGCTGCTGGGAAGCGGTGCAACACGCAAAACGCCCGCGTATTCATACATTTATCGGCACCTCGCCGCTGCACCGCGCGATCCCCAATCTCGACATGGATCAGATGGCCGAGCGGATCGAGCAGACCGTCACCCACGCCCGAAACCTCTGTGACAACGTGCAGTGGTCGCCGATGGATGCGACGCGGACGGAGGAGGATTACCTCTGTCGCGTGGTCGAGATCGCGATCAAAAGCGGGGCCACGACGATCAACATCCCCGATACGGTGGGCTACACGGCCCCCCGTGAATCCGCTGAACTGATCTCCATGCTGATCAACCGCGTGCCGGGGGCGGATGAGATCACCTTTGCCACCCATTGCCACAACGATCTGGGCATGGCGACGGCCAACAGCCTGGCCGCCGTCGAAGCCGGTGCGCGCCAAATCGAGTGTACGATCAACGGTTTGGGTGAGCGTGCGGGGAATACGGCGTTGGAAGAGGTGGTGATGGCCCTCAAGGTCCGCAATGACATCATGCCCTTCCGGACGGGGATCGATGCGACCAAGATCATGAACATCTCGCGCCGCGTCGCGACTGTCTCGGGCTTTCCGGTGCAGTTCAACAAGGCCATCGTCGGCAAGAACGCCTTTGCCCATGAGAGTGGCATCCACCAGGACGGCATGCTGAAAAACGCCGAGACCTTCGAGATCATGCGCCCGGAGGATGTAGGCCTCTCCGAGACCAATCTCGTGATGGGCAAGCACTCGGGCCGGGCTGCGCTGCGCTCCAAGCTGGAGGATCTCGGCTTCGAGCTGGGCGACAACCAGCTCAAGGACGTCTTCGTCCGCTTCAAGGAGCTGGCCGACCGCAAGAAAGAGATTTACGACGACGATCTCATCGCGCTGATGCGCACCTCGAGCGACCCGGAAAACGACCGGCTGAAACTGAAATCGCTGAAAGTCGTCTGCGGCACCGATGGTCCGCAACAGGCTGATCTTGTGATGGAAATCGACGGGGAGGAGCACACGACGGTGCAAACCGGGGATGGACCGGTGGATGCCTCCTTCAACGCGATCAAGGCGCTGGTGCCCCATGCGGCTCGGCTGCAGCTCTACCAGGTGCACGCGGTCACCGAAGGCACCGATGCGCAGGCCACGGTGTCCGTCCGCATGGAGGAAGACGGGCGCATCGTGACTGGCCAGTCGGCCAATACCGACACGGTTGTCGCCTCGGCACTGGCCTATATTCACGCGCTCAACCGGCTGCTGATGCGTCGCGAAAAGGGCGGCAAGGACAAACGCGAAATCAGCTACAAGGATGTGAGCTGAAAATCCCGTGCCCCGGGGAACACGCCGGGGCACGAATTTTCGGGCAAATGCACAGACGGCACGTAAAAGCAACATGTCGCCCGCATCATCGTTAACGCCCCTTTCACCCTTTAGCGCCTAAGCCTATAAGAGATCAAAGCCTGCCTTTCTCAAAGCGCGGGCCAAGAGAAATTCGGGCAAGGTATCATCTCAATGTTTGATAAAATTCGCGGGCTGTTTTCTTCTGACATGGCCATCGATCTCGGCACCGCCAACACGCTGGTTTACGTCAAGGGGCGCGGCGTGATCCTGTCGGAACCTTCCGTTGTGGCCTATCACGTCAAGGACGGCGTGAAAAAGGTGCTCGCCGTGGGCGAGGATGCCAAGCTGATGCTCGGCCGGACCCCGGGCAGTATCGAGGCGATCCGGCCCATGCGCGAAGGGGTGATCGCGGATTTCGACACCGCCGAAGAGATGATCAAGCACTTCATCCGCAAGGTGCACAAACGCTCGACCTTCTCGAAACCCAAGATCATCGTCTGCGTGCCGCATGGTGCCACACCGGTCGAGAAGCGCGCCATCCGCCAGTCGGTGCTGCGCGCCGGGGCGCGCCGGGCCGGTCTGATTGCCGAACCCATCGCCGCAGCCATCGGGGCAGGCATGCCGATCACCGACCCGACCGGTAACATGGTTGTCGATATCGGCGGCGGTACAACCGAAGTGGCTGTGCTCAGCCTGGGCGATATCGTTTATGCGCGGTCGGTCCGCGTCGGCGGGGACCGCATGGACGAGGCGATCATCAGCTACCTGCGGCGCCAGCAGAACCTGCTGGTGGGCGAGACCACGGCAGAGCGCGTGAAGACGTCCATCGGGACCGCGCGCATGCCCGACGATGGGCGCGGGACGTCGATGCAGATCCGCGGACGCGACCTGCTCAACGGGGTGCCCAAGGAAATCGAGGTGACGCAGGCACAGATTGCCGAAGCCCTCGCAGAACCTGTACAACAGATTTGCGAGGCCGTGATGACAGCGCTGGAGACCACGCCGCCCGATCTGGCGGCCGATATCGTGGATCGCGGCGTGATGCTGACAGGCGGCGGCGCGCTTCTGGGCGATCTCGATCTTGCCTTGCGTGAACAAACCGGGCTCGCGGTGTCCATTGCAGATGAATCTCTCAACTGCGTGGCGCTGGGAACCGGCAAGGCCTTGGAGTATGAGAAACAGCTGCGTCACGCCATCGACTATGACAGCTAAACGCAGCCCGGCATAAACCCCGACCAGCGGCAGGATGCCCTGCCAGCGTTTGGGGGCAGGAGACAGCCTTTACATGGCAAAGGACCGCACCAGCAGCAATGAATACACCGGCCCGGTCCGGCGGCTGCTGCTGAGCGTCATTGTCCTGTGTCTGCTCGCGACCTTCCTCGTCTGGCGTATCGACAGCCCGCGGGTGGAGCGGTTCCGCGCCCAGATCACCGACAAGTTCGTGCCCAGTCTGGACTGGGCGATGGCGCCCGTCACCGGTGCGATCAACCTGCTGAAGGACTTCCAGAGCTACCAGCGTCTTGCCGAACAAAACAGCGAGTTGCGCTCCGAATTGCGCCGGATGCAGGCCTGGAAGGAAGCCGCGCTGCAGCTGGAGCAGGAAAACGCGCGGCTGCTCGACCTCAACAACGTCCGGCTTGATCCGCGGCTGACCTACATCACCGGCGTGGTGCTTGCGGACAGCGGCTCGCCGTTTCGCCAGTCGGTGCTGCTGAACGTCGGCGCGCGGGATGGGGTTGTCGACGGTTGGGCCACGATGGACGGGATCGGCGTCGTCGGTCGGATATCCGGCGTGGGCGAGAACACGGCGCGGGTGATCCTGCTGACCGACGCCTCCAGTCGCATTCCCGCGGTCATCCAACCCTCTGGCCAGCGCGTCATCGTGTCAGGCGACAATTCCGCAGCACCGCCGATCGAATTCCTCGAAGACAGCGATCTGGTGCGCCCCGGACACCGGGTTGTCAGCTCCGGCGACGGTGGAGTTTTTCCCGCCGGCTTGTTGATCGGCCAGGTCGCTTTGGACCCTGCCGGGAAACTGCGGGTTCGCCTTGCGGCCGATTACCAGCGCCTCGAATTCCTGCGCGTGTTGCGCCATCACGGCACTGACCCGGTATCTGACACCGCGCGCATCATCGGGCCGCAACTGCCGCCCCAGCCGGTTGTAGCCCAAGAGGAGGTCAGCCAGTGAGCGAGACCCCTCAAACCCGGATCTGGAGCATGCGGATCGCCTTTGCCTTTCTGGTCTGCGTGATCCTGTTCTTCCACCTGCTGCCGCTGGAGACGACACCGCGTCGCTGGGTCGGCCCGGACCTGCTGCTGGCCTTTGCCTGCGCCTGGAGCCTGCGCCGCCCCGAATATGTGCCGTCGCTTGCCTTGGCCGCCTTGTTTCTGCTGGCCGATATGCTCCTGCAGCGCCCTCCCGGGCTTTGGGCAATGCTGGCTCTTCTGGGGTGCGAAAGCCTGAAGCGCCGCGCCCGGGGGCTGCGCGACACCGGTTTCGCGGGCGAGTGGCTAAGCGTCTGCATCGTCGTTGCCGCCATCACCATCGGCTATCGCGCGGGATTGATGATCACGCTGGTCGATTTACCACCCTTCGGCTTGACGGTCTTCGAGACGGTCATGACAATGCTGTTTTATCCGCTTGTTGTTGCCACCACCCATGGCCTGATGGGCGTGCGCAAGGCGACACCGGGTGACCTTGATGGCTCCGGAGGACGCATATGACAAGCCTTGACGAGATCGCGGGAGAGCGAAGGTGAAGAAAACGCGCGCCGAAACAGACTTCAGCCACCGCCGGATTTCGCGCCGCGCCGCTCTCCTGGGCGGTGCCCAGTTGCTGTTCATTGGCGGTTTGGCCGCGCGCATGCGGTTTCTGCAGGTGGATCAGGCGGATCAGTTCCGGCTGCTGGCCGAAGAGAACCGGATCAACGTCCGCCTCATCCCGCCATCCCGCGGCGAGGTCTTTGACCGCAACGGGATGCGGCTGGCCCAGAATGCGCCCTCCTACCGGATCGTGATCGTACGCGAAGACGCCGGGGACACGGACGAGGTACTGGATCGCCTGTCCCGGATCATCCCGCTTGCTCCCGAAGACATCGAACGGACGAAGGAGGAGCTGAAACGCTCCCCCTCCTTCTTGCCGGTCACCATCGCCGAGGATGTGCGTTGGAAGGACATCAGCCGCGTTTCTGTGAACGCGCCCGCCCTGCCCGGGGTCACACCCGAAGTCGGTCTCAGCCGCGTCTATCCGCAGGGGTCGGATTTTGCGCATGTGCTGGGGTATGTCGGGCCGGTGTCCGACTATGATCTGGAAAAGATCGCTGATCCGGAGCCGGTCCTACGCATTCCGCGCTTCCAGATCGGCAAGGTGGGTGTCGAAACCAAGCTTGAGCCGCTGTTGCGCGGCAAGGCCGGTGCGAAACGCGTGGAAGTCAACGCCGCCGGGCGTGTCATGCGCGAGCTTGACCGGCGCGAAGGCACACCGGGGTCGGACATCCAACTGACCATCGACGCCAAACTGCAAGGCTACGTGCAGGCCCGGCTTGATCAGGAAAGCGCCAGCGCCGTGATCATTGACTGTGAACATGGCGATGTCCTGGCCTGTGCATCCGCCCCGACATTCGATCCGAATCTCTTCGTACGCGGTATTTCCGTCAAGGATTACAACACGTTGACGGGCAACAAGTATCGCCCGCTGGCAAGCAAGACGGTGCAGGGGCTCTATCCGCCCGGATCGACCTACAAGATGATCACTTCCATGGCCGCGTTGGAGGCGGGGCTGATCGGCCCTGACGAAACGGTTTATTGCCCCGGGCATCTGACTGTTTCCGGGCGTCGATTCCACTGCTGGAAACGCGCAGGCCACGGGTGGGTCGATCTGCAGACTTCGCTCAAGCGATCCTGCGACGTGTACTATTACGATCTGGCCATCAAGGTCGGGATCGAGAAAATCTCCGAGATGGCGAAACGCTTTGGTCTGGGCATCAAACATGATGTGCCGATGTCCGCCGTGGCGCAGGGGCTCGCACCGAACATGGAGTGGAAACAGCAGACCTACGGGCAAAGCTGGCGCGTGGGTGATACGGTGAACGTCTCCATCGGTCAGGGCTTCATGCTGGCCTCGCCCATGCAACTGGCCGTGATGTCCGCCCGCATCGCCACCGGGCGCGCGGTCGAACCGCGGCTGATCAAGTCCATCGATGGCGTCGAACAGCCCTCGCGCGGGGGAGAGAGCCTCGGGATGAACGAAAACAACCTGCGCAAGATGCGGCGCGCGATGAATGCCGTGGTCAATGACCGGCGCGGGACGGCCTATGGCTCGCGAATTATCGAAGACACGATGCGCATGGCCGGCAAAACAGGCACCAGCCAGGTGCGGAACATCACCGCCGCGGAACGCCGCGCCGGGGTCATCCGCAACGAGGATCTGCCGTGGGAGCGCCGGGACCACGCGCTCTTTGTCAATTTCGCGCCGATTGAGGCGCCGAAATATGCCGTGGCTGTTGTGGTCGAACATGGGGGCGGCGGCTCCAAGGCCGCAGCACCCATCGCCCGTGACATCACCCTGCAAGCGCTCTATGGCGGGCAGCCGCCGCTGGAGGCATATCCCGCCAAGGATCGCGAACGCATCGAAGCGGAGCAGGAAAAGCTGCGTGGCATGCAGCCCCAGGCCTCGTTTGTCGGGCGGGATCAGGCATGAGCTATCTTGAGTATGCGGTTAAAACCGCCCCCACCGGCTTTCGCAAGATCTTCTACCTGAACTGGCCCGTCGCCTTGCTGCTGGCCTCCGTGTCCGGCGCGGGATTCCTGATGCTCTACTCTGTCGCCGGTGGATCGTTCAGCCCCTGGGCCGAACCGCAGATGAAGCGTTTCGCGATGGGTTTCGTCCTGATGCTGGGGGTCGCGATGGTGCCGATCTGGTTCTGGCGCTCGCTGGCGGGCGTTGGCTATCTGGTCACGGTTGCGCTGCTTGTCGCGGTGGAGCTTTTCGGCACGGTCGGTATGGGCGCTCAGCGCTGGATCGACCTGGGCTTCATGCGCCTGCAACCCTCAGAGCTGATGAAAATCACGCTCGTGATGTTCCTCGCCGCCTACTATGACTGGCTGCCTGCCAAACGCACGTCCCATCCGTTCTGGGTGCTGATCCCGGTGATCGCGATCATCATCCCGACGTTGCTTGTTCTGCGTCAACCGGATCTCGGCACATCCATCCTGCTGCTGGCCGCCGGCGGCGGACTGATGTTCCTTGCAGGTGTGCACTGGGCCTATTTCGCCGCCGTGCTCGCCAGCATCATCGGCCTTGTCACCACCGTTTTCCAGTCCCGCGGAACCGAATGGCAATTGATCAAGGACTACCAATTCCGTCGGATCGATACCTTTCTCGACCCCAGCTCGGACCCGCTGGGCGCGGGGTATCACATCACGCAATCCAAGATCGCCCTGGGCTCAGGCGGATGGACAGGCCGGGGGTTCATGCAAGGCACGCAGAGCCGGTTGAACTTTCTGCCGGAGAAACACACCGACTTCATCTTCACCACGCTGGCCGAGGAATTCGGGTTTCTGGGTGGCATTTCCCTGCTTGGGCTCTATGCGCTGATCATCGTCTTCTGCATCTGGTCGGCCTTGACCAACAAGGACCGGTTTTCCTCCCTGCTGATCCTTGGCATTGCGCTGAACTTCTTCCTGTTCTTCGCCGTGAACATGTCGATGGTCATGGGGCTCGCACCGGTTGTTGGCGTACCGCTGCCCATGGTCAGCTATGGCGGGTCAGCAATGCTGGTGCTGATGCTTGCCTTTGGCCTGATGCAGAGCGCCCACGTGCACCGGCTGCGGTAACCATCGATGACAATAAACGTTCTTTTCGCCGCCCATGCAGATCGCTGGGCCAGTTACGAAGCGCCTCTCAACGCCGCCTTCGCCGACGAGGGTCTGGAGGTGCATCTGTCGTGCGACATCGCGCCCGCAGATGTTGATTACGTCGTATATGCACCCAACTCACCTGTGCAGGATTTTACGCCGTTCAGCCGAGCAAAGGCCGTGTTGAACCTCTGGGCCGGTGTCGAAGGCGTGGTGAATAACCCGACACTCGACATCCCACTTGCGCGTATGGTCGATCCGGGCATGACGAAATCCATGACCGAATGGGTGGCAGGCCATGTCATGCGATACCATTTGGGTATGGATCGGCACATCGTGAACCCTGACGGGTCATGGGCGCCGCATACCCCTCCTCTGGCCTCAGAGCGGCAGGTGTCGATTCTGGGCATGGGTGCGCTCGGCAGCGCCGTGGCGGAGGTATTGAGCACACTCGGGTTTCAGGTCATCGGTTGGAGCAGGCGCGCAAAGGAGCGACCCGGCATCACATTGTACCACGGCGCGGATGGGCTGGCGGCGGCCCTGAGCAAAGCCGAAATCCTCGTCCTGCTGTTGCCGGACACCAAGGCAACCGAAAACATCCTCGATGCACCCGCTCTGGCTCTGCTGCCGCGTGGAGCCTTTGTCATCAATCCCGGCCGCGGACCGTTGATCGATGACGATGCCTTGCTTAAGGCGGTCGATCAGGGTCAGGTCGCGGGCGCAACGCTCGATGTCTTCCGGACAGAACCTTTGCCGGCAGATCACCCCTTCTGGGCACATCCAAGGATCACGGTCACCCCACACATCGCCGCAGAGACGCGGCCCTCCACCGCGGCTCGGGTCATCGCGGAAAACATCCGGCGGGGCGAAGCCGGTCTGCCTTTCCTACATCTGGTCGACCGCGGCAGCGGGTATTGATCTACTCGGCAGCCAGTCCGCGCCCCTTCAACAGCGCATCGACACCCGGCAAGCGCCCCCGAAACGCCTTGTAAAGCTCGGCTGCATCGCGGCTGCCACCGGTCGAAAGGATATGCTTTTCCAAGGCCTCGGCGCGTTCAGGATCAAAGGCGCTCCCCGCTTCCTCGAAGGCTTCGAACGCATCAGCATCCATCACCTCGGACCACATGTAGCTATAGTAGCCGCTTGAATAGCCGTCCCCGGCAAAGACATGCGCAAAATGCGGCGTTGCGTGGCGCATGGTGATCGCTGCCGGCATGCCCAGGTTCTGGAGCACGTCCCGTTGCCGCGCCATTGGATCCTCCGGCGCGGGGCCATTATGGAAATCCAGATCCACAAGCGCCGAAGCCACGTATTCCACCGTCTGGAAACCCATGTCGTAGGTGGAGGCAGCCAGAACCTTGTCCAGCATTTCCTGCGGCATCGGCGCACCGGTTTCCGCGTGGGTTGCAAATTCCGCGAGCACCTGCGGAACCTCAAGCCAATGCTCGTAAAGCTGGCTGGGCAATTCGACGAAATCGCGTGCGACAGAGGTGCCCGAAATGCTCTCATACGTCACATCGGAGAGCATTTGGTGCAACGTGTGACCAAACTCGTGAAACAGGGTGCGCGCATCGTCATAAGAGAGAAGCGCGGGATCGCCCTTGGCGAAATTGCAGACGTTGATAACCACAGGCGTCTGGTCTTGCGGAAACTTTGCCTGCGCGCGCATCGCCGAACACCAGGCCCCGGATCGTTTCGAACCGCGGGCGAAGTAGTCGCCGATGAACACCGCCACATGCCGCCCGTCCCGGGTAACCTCCCATGCGCGGCAGTCGGGGTGGTAGAGGGGGATGTCCAGCGGCTTGAACGCCAGACCAAAGAGCCGGGTTGCACAGTCGAATGAAGCTTCGATCATCCGATCTAGCTGGAAGTAGGGTTTGAGCGCCGCCTCATCTAGATCATGCTCCGCCACACGCCGCTTTTCGGAATAATACCGCCAGTCCCACGGCTCCAGCGGTCCGTTCACACCGTCCTCCTGCATCATCCGGGTCAGCACCTCTGCGTCGGTCTCTGCCCGCGTCCGGGCAGGCTCCCAGACCGCCATCAGCAGATCGCGCACAGCGTCCGGCGTTTTGGCCATCTCCGTTTCCAGCTTGTAGGTCGCGAAGTTCTGATAACCCAAGAGCCGCGCCCGTTCCTCGCGCAGCTGCAATATCTCGGCCGCAATCGCGCGATTGTCCGTCTCGCCACCGTTTGCACCCCGTGCGATCCACGCCTTGAACGCCTTTTCACGCAGATCCCGGCGCGTTGAAAACTGCAGGAAGGGCACGATCAGAGAACGGGAAAGCGTCACAACCGGGCCGCCCGCTTCCTTCTCCTCACCGGCGGCGCGGGCTGCCTGCACCGCAAAGTCAGGCAGGCCGTCCAGATCCTCTTCCGTCAGCGGCATGAACCAATCGCGCTCATCCGCCAGCAGGTTTTGCGTGAACTGCGTTCCCAGCGTGGCCAGTCGGCCCTTGATCTCCTTCATGCGGGCTTCGTCCGCGCCCTCCAAGGCTGCACCGGCCCGCACAAAACCCCGATGGGTCAGCATGAGAACGCGGTCCTGCTCCGGCGTCAGCTGAGCTTTCTCGCGGGTCTCCCAGACATGCGCCACGCGGGAAAAAAGCGCCTTGTTTCCCGAAATCTCCGCAAAATGCGCCGCGAGCTTGGGGGAAAAATCCCGTTGCAGCGCTTCGCGGGCTGGATTGCTGTCCGCACCCGCCACGGTGAAAAACACACCCAATACCTGTTGCAGTTTACGGCCTGCCGCCTCCAAGGCCTCGATGGTATTGGCGAAGTCGGGCGTCTGATCCGCCGCTGCGATCCGGTCGATTTCGGCAGTATGCTCGGCCAGCGCCTGGTCCAGGGCAGGCGCGAAATCTTCATCCACAATGCGATCAAATGGCGCGATTTGAAACGGCGTGGTCCAGTCTTGCAACAGGGGGTTGGTCATGGCGGCTCTCCTTTAACGCTCAAGCTAGATTTGCCGTGATGGATACACAACCGCCGGTCGGGTGGTCGGTGCCATTTCCGCGCCTCAGTGCGGCTCATCCTTGCCGCATATCGGGCAATCCGGCCGTCGCGAAATCGAAATCGTCCGACTTTCCCCGAAGAGCGCATCGTAAATCACCATTTGCCCGCGCAGGGCAGTCCCCGCATCGGTGATCAGCTTGATGGCCTCTGTCGCCATCATTGCGCCGATGACCCCGGGAAGCGGGCCGAGCACACCCGCGACAGCGCAGGAAGGCGCCAGCTCCGGTGCCGGGGCCTTTGGGAAGACACATTGATAGCAAGGCGCACCATAGGCCGGGTCGAAGACGCTCAATTGACCCTCCCACTGGCTCAAGGCACCAGAGACAAGGGGTTTGTTCTGCGCCACAGCCACGCGATTGGCCAGATATCTGGTCTCGAAGTTATCCGTCCCGTCGAGGATCAAATCATAGTCGGCAAAGAGATCGGGCGCGATGTCTTCGGTCAAGCGCCGATGATACGGGCGGACGGTTACATGTGGGTTTTGCGCCGACATCTCTGCCTGCGCCGAGAAAACCTTGGGGGTGCCGATGGCGTTGTCTTTGTGAATGACTTGACGCTGGAGATTGGCGTTTTCCACCTGATCATCGTCAATCACCCCGATGGTGCCCACACCCGCCGCCGCCAGATATTGCAGCGCAGGCGCCCCAAGACCACCAGCCCCGATCACCAGGACTTTGGCCTCCTTCAACCGCTTTTGTCCCGGCCCGCCGATCTCGCGCAGCACGATGTGGCGCGCGTATCGGTTCAGCTCGGTTTCGCTGAACCCCGGCCTGGGGCCGTTCGAGGTGACGGAGCCTTGCGTTGTCTCGGCACGTCGGCGTAAGGCGTTGAGCCCGCGCCTGTAGACAAGGACACAGGCGGCAAATCCGCCAAGGATCAGCCAGGGTGCGGCACTCTCCCCCGTGGCGAGGCGCAGCGGGCTATCGGCAGGCAGGGTCAGTTGTATGATGAGAATGCCAAGATAGAGCGCGGAAATCATCGTAAGGCGCGTGGTGCGTGGCGCGCCCATCGCAGCGCCAATCCCCCAGAGGGCGGCCGCCATGAGAATGACCAGGAGCATCAGGTACCACCCGTGGACCCAAAGCCACCCGCGCCGCGGTCCGTCTCGCTCAGCCCATCACTCACGGCAAAACGCGCCTGGATCACCGGTGCCACAACAAGTTGTGCAATCCGCATGCCGTGCGTGATCTGAAACGACGACGTCCCTGCGTTCAACAGGATAACACCGACCGGTCCGCGGTAGTCGCTGTCGATGGTGCCGGGGCTGTTCACCAGCATCAGCCCGTGTTTCAGCGCCAACCCGGAACGCGGCCGGACCTGGACTTCGAACCCCTGGGGGATTTCCATCTGCAGCCCTGTGGGGATCAGCGCGCGTGCACCCGGTGCAAGCTCCATCGCCCCCTCCGGCAGGTTGGCGTGAACATCCGCGCCTGCGGCACCAACAGTTTGAAAGGAGGGCAAGGGCACCGAAGGGTCTGCTCCCTCTACCCATCTCACCTTGATCAACACAGTTCCCGCTGTTTCACTCATGGGATCAGGTCAATGCGTTGGCAATGCGGTCGGCCAAGCGGCGGGCGACTTCGGGCTTGGTCAGGGTGGGCCAGCTTTCCGTGCCATTCCCGTCGATGACGATCACGGTATTTTCGGACCCGCCCATGACGCCGCTTGCCTCTGAGACGTCATTGGCGACGATCCAGTCACATCCCTTGCGCGTGCGTTTTGCCGTTGCATTCTCGACCACGTCATTCGTTTCTGCCGCAAAGCCAACCACCAAGTGCGGCCTGCCTTTGTCCATCCGGGCAACCTGCCGGAGGATGTCGGGATTCTCCGCAAATTCCAATTGGGGCAACCCATCCTTGGATTTTTTCAGCTTGTGCTGGTTTGCGCTGGCGATTTTCCAATCCGCCACTGCAGCGGCAAAAACCCCCGCATCTGCCGGCAGGCTAGCCTCGACGGCGGCCTGCATCTGCTCCGCGGTCTGAACACGGATCACCTCGACACCATCGGGCGGCGGCACGTCCGCAGGTCCGGTGATGAAAACAACATGTGCCCCTAGGGCAGACAGCGCCCGGGCAATCGCGGTTCCCTGCGCGCCAGACGACCGGTTGGCGATGTAGCGGACGGGATCAATCGGCTCGTGCGTCGGTCCCGAAGTCACCACAATTCTCTTGCCCGACAGCGGGCCAGCCGTAAGGCGTGCCTCCACCGCCGAGACGATTTCAAGCGGCTCGGCCATCCGGCCCGGGCCGTATTCACCGCACGCCATATCACCTTCGTTAGGACCGATAAAACCGATCCCGTCGGCTTTGAGCGTTGCGAGATTCCGCTGGGTCGAGGGATGCTGCCACATGCGCACGTTCATCGCCGGAGCCACAAGAACAGGCGTATCCGTTGCCAAGAGCAACGTGCTGGCGAGATCATTCGCCAGCCCGCCCGCCATCTTGGCCATGAGATCGGCCGTTGCGGGTGCCACGACCACCAGATCCGCGACGCGGCTGAGCTGGATATGTCCCATTTCGGCCTCATCCGTAAGGTCGAAGAGGTCGCGGTAAACCTTCTGGCCCGCCAGCGCAGACACCGACAGGGGGGTAACGAAAGCCTCGCCCGCCTGCGTCAGAACCGGCGTCACATGCGCTCCCTGCTCCCGCAGTCTGCGGATCAGGTCAAGAGATTTGAACGCGGCGATTCCACCACCGATGATCAGCAGAATATGTTTTCCGGTCAGCATGATGCGCCCTTGTCCGGGTAGAATTCGACCCGACCATATGACGCGCGCGCAGCGACCGCCAGCCCCCGGTGTCAGTTAAAGGCATCGCAAGGATTGCCACGGTCGACCTTCGGGCCATCGACCGTCGCGTCAAACAGACCATCGGGCATCGAGCCTTCTTCACCCTGCGCCAGGGCGAACAGAACCAGATCCGGCGCTGCCTGCTGCAGGTAATGCGGCGCGCCCCAGTCCGCCCGGGCGTGCCCATTCCCCGTAATTACGACAACCGGTCCACCGGTCTGTTGATGCGCGTCAAGCGCGGCCCGGGCCAGAGTGGCATCGCGCATCCTCTGAACGGAGACCATCATCGGCAGCAGGTCTTCCGGCAAAGCATCGCAATGCGCGCGTGCCTGCAGCGCCTCACGCTCAGCCTGCTGATCTGCCGGCAAGGGTTCGTCAAGGCCAAAACGGGCTGCATCCTCTGCCCCGAAAACCTCCGCCACATCCCTTTGCATCATCCCCCGGACCTGATCGCGCGGCACACCTGCACCCAATATCGCAGCCTCGGGTGCCGCCGCGAAAATCGGGAAATACATGGCAAAGTCCGGCCAACCGCTGTTCTCCCACTCGAGGACCTGGCTCAGGGTTTCTTCGACTTGCCGGTCCTCGGAAGTGATATTCTGTGCCTGCGCGGGTGTGAGCATTTCAAAGACCAGAGCCGCAGGTTCGAGGCTCTGAACCCACTCAGCCTGCAATGCATGATGACCGGGGTTGTCGTGCTGTTCACCGATGAAAACAACATCAGCCAGTCGCGCCTTGTCGGGAGGCAACGTCTGCGCCGACAAAACAGGAGCGGTCAAACAGACCGCTCCCAAAATCAGACAGTGCAGCAGATTTGACTGGATCACATCAGAAAATGATGAACTTCGCGGGACTGGTTTTCCAAGGACTTGCGCATTTTCCCAAAGGCGGCAGCTTCGAGCTGCCGTACGCGCTCCTTGCTCAGGCTGAGCTCCTGTCCCAGGCTTTCAAGCGTCCTGGGCTGATCGCGCAGCTTCCGTTCCCGCACGATGAAACGTTCCCGGTCGTTCAAATCGCTCATCGCCTGCAACAGCCATTCCCGCAGCTGCTCCGTGTCATGCTGATGTTCGACGGTCTCAGCCGCCTGCGCGCTGTCATCTTCCAGCGCGTCGATCCATTCCCGTCCTTCATCTTCGGTCGACTGCGTCGCGTTCAAGGAATACTCGGCCCCGGACAGGCGCCCATCCATCATTTCGACATCATGAAGGGGCACACCGATCTCGGTCGAAATCATCTGGCGCAACTGATGGCGATCCAGCGTCTCACCAGCGGCGGCACTCTCCCGCTCCAGCCGTGCCTGTACGCGGCGCATATTGAAGAACAGCGACTTTTGCGACGAGGTGGACCCAGTCCGCACCATCGACCAGTTGCGCATCACGTAGTCCTGGATAGACGCCTTGATCCACCACACGGCATAGGTGGAAAAGCGAACACCCCGATCCGGGTCAAACTTGTCGGCGGCCTTCATGAGCCCAAGACCTGCTTCCTGAATCAGGTCGTTCATCGGCGCGCCGTACCGTTTGAACTTCGACGCCATCGAAATTGCGAGCCGCATGTAGGCGGTGATCAATCGATGCAGGGATTCTTCGCATCGCTCGTCGCGCCAGGCATAGGCCAGCCGCAACTCTGTTTCCGCGTCCAGCAATTCCGCTTTCATCGCGGTCCGCGAAAGCGACATATCTCTTGCCGTGTCCAAAGCCATAGCGACATCTCCCAGTCAGATGAAGCACACCTTGCCGTGTACAATTGATATAGATACGCACCATACACGTGATTGGTTCACCGCAAAGGTTGATAAAATGTTGCCAAAACTGACCTTCGTGCTAGGCGGTGCTGCCTCCGGCAAGTCGCTCTGGGCTGAAAACCTTTTGTTAAGCAGTCGTTTAGACCCTGTTTACCTCGCCACATCCCGGATCTTTGACGACGAAATAAAAATGCGCGTAGAGGTGCACAGATCGCGCAGAAGTGACCGGTGGATGAATTTTGAGGCACAATTAGAACTCAAGCCTGTGCTCCAGCCGCTGGAATCGAGCCACGGCGTCCTGATTGACTGCGCGACAATGTGGCTGAGCAACCAGATGCTGGATGGCAACGATCTTCCGGCGGCGCAGGAGCGACTGCTGGCAGATCTGAATGGGTGCCAAGCCCCCGCGGTGGTGGTTTCGAATGAGGTGGGACACGGCATCGTTCCCGACAACCAGCTTGCGCGCCGGTTTCGTGAAGCCCAGGGCAGGTTGAACATTGCGCTGGCGGCCCAGGCTGATCTTGTGGTGCAGATAACGGCGGGTTTGCCGAGCGTGTTGAAAGGTCATCTGCCGTGACCACCTGGCACTGGGTGCGCCATGGCCCAACCCACGAGAAGGCCTTCGTCGGATGGCGCGACGTGCCTGCCGATCTTTCCGACAAAGCAGCCATCGCCCGTCTGAGAGCGCATTTGCCTGCCAAGGCTCTGGTGCTCTCGTCCGATCTCGTCAGGGCCTCGGCGACTGCCGATGCGGTTCAGGGTCCGGACCACACACGCCTGCCCGATGAGTTCGATCTGCGAGAATTCAATTTCGGCATTTGGGACGGCATGCATTTTCAGGATGTCGCTGAGAGGGACCCGACACTCAGCCGCGCATATTGGGAAGAGCCCGGCGACGTATGTGCACCCGACGGCGAAAGCTGGAACGCGGCGGCTGCGCGGATTAATCGATGTGTCGACACGCTGAACCTGGCGCATCCCCGGGCCGACATCATCGCGGTCGCACACATCGGTGTCATTCTGACTCAGGTGCAGCGGGGCTTGGGTGTAACCGCCTATGACGCGCTCGCGCATGAGATCGATAACCTATCCTGCACCCGGATCGTCTGGCTGGATGGTGTACCTGCTGTGGAACAGATAAATCACTCTCCGTGATCTTGTGCTTCACAATTGATCGTTTGATCCGCCGCTGAAGGACCCGGTAGCGTGGCGGCCATGACATATGATTTGTACATTGGCGATCGCACCTTCTCCAGCTGGTCCCTGCGAGGCTGGCTGATGCTGGAAAAGTTCGGCTTGCCGTTCAGGACGCATCTTGTCGGCTTGTATAGCGGCACAATGGCGGCGGATCTTGCGCCGCTGCATCCGGCGAGGTTGGTCCCCGCACTGAGGACGCCGGAGGGTGACATCGTCGGCGAGACGATGGCGATGGCGGAAACGCTCGCCGAACGGCATCCCGAGGCGGGTTTGTGGCCGGACGCATCGGCCCATCGTGCGCGCGCCCGCTGGCTCTGTGCCGAAATGGCCTCCGGGTTCGGCGCTCTTCGGGAGGCCTGTCCGATGCAGCTGCAGCATGTCAACCAGGGCTTTGAGCCGTCCGATGCCGTCATCTCCGATCTTGACCGGCTGGAAGACATCTGGGCATCCGCCCGTGAGGTCTCCGGTGCATCCACTGGCTGGTTGATGGGTGAGTATTGCCTGGCGGACGTGTTCTATGCCCCCGTTGCTGCCCGGATCATCGGGTATGATCTGCCGGTATCCCAGGAAAGCCGCGCTTACTGCATGACAGTGATACAAGACCCCGCTTTCCAATCCTGGCGCGCGGAGGGGTTGAAGAAAACCTATGACCCCTTCCCTTATGCCATGGGCCTTCCGACAGGAGACTGGCCAGCCTGACCACATCCGCTGCCTGATTAACCTTTCGTAAACTCCCCTGACTTACCGATTAACCAAACCGTCAAGGAGAGACGTTTTGGTTTCAGTGGCACATTCGGTTGCATTCCGCGGGGTGGAGGCCTGCCTGGTGGAAGTGCAGTGTTCGCTGTCGCCCGGTCTGCCGGGTTTCAGCATCGTCGGTCTGCCGGACAAGGCGGTGTCAGAGGCAAAGGAACGGGTCCGGGCGGCGCTTGCCTGCATGGCAATCGCGTTCCCGTCCAAGAAGGTCACGATCAATCTCAGCCCTGCGGATTTGCCAAAAGAGGGCAGTCATTTCGATCTGCCCATCGCTGTATCGCTGCTCGCCGCGCTGGAAATCATTCCGCGTGACATCACCCAATCCGTTGTCGCCCTGGGGGAGCTTTCGCTGGACGGAAAGATCGTGCCGGTCACCGGTGCGCTGCCCGCGGCGATGACCGCTGCGGCGGAGGGTTTCGGTCTTCTGTGCCCCGAAGCCTGCGGCAAGGAGGCCGCATGGGTCAGCGACGCCCGGGTGACAGCGGCCAAGTCGCTTGGGGACGTTGTTCGTCACTTCACCGGACAGGTTCCCATCGCGCAGGCGGAACCGGGGGAAATTGCGGCCACTCCGCAGACCAAGGACCTGTCGGAGGTGAAGGGCCAGGAACGCGCGAAACGCGCGCTGGAGATCGCCGCCGCCGGGCGCCACCATCTGATCTTTGTCGGTACACCCGGTGCTGGCAAGTCGATGCTGGCGCAACGCTTGCCGGGCATCCTCCCGCCGATGACGGCGCTGGAGGCGTTGGAAACCTCGATGATCCACTCGGTTGCCGGGCTTCTGGATGAAGGCGGCATCACGCGCGACAGGCCGTTTCGGGACCCACATCATACCTCGTCGATGGCGGCCATCATCGGCGGCGGGCGCCTTGCCAAGCCGGGCGAGGTGTCTCTTGCTCACAACGGCGTGCTCTTCATGGACGAATTCCCGGAGTACCAGCGCAACGTGCTCGAGACATTGCGCCAGCCGGTGGAGACAGGCGAGGTCATGATCTCGCGGGCTAATGCACATGTCAGGTACCCCTGCCGCTTCATGCTGGTGGCCGCTGCCAACCCGTGCAAATGCGGCTATCTCTCCGATCCGGAGCGCGCCTGTGCACGTGTCCCGCAATGTGGTGAGGATTACCTGGGACGGATCTCTGGCCCTTTGATGGATCGCTTCGATCTGCGCGTGGATGTACCCCCGGTCGCCTACACCGATCTGGACCTGCCTGCCAATGGTGAGAAGTCCAGCACGGTTGCCGCACGGGTGGCAGTGGCGCAGGCGGTGCAACAGACCCGCTTTGCCGATCAGCCCGCCATGCGCTCAAACGCCGATGCCGCAGGCGATGCCCTGGAAGAGATTGCAACGCCCGACGCCGAAGGCCGCGATCTGCTGTTGCGCGCTGCAGAACGGTTCAACCTCTCCGCACGCGGATATCACCGTGTGATGCGTGTCGCGCGCACGATTGCCGATCTCGACGGCTCCGCGACAGTGCAACGCCCCCATATTGCCGAGGCAATCAGCTTCCGGCTGGCCAGTCCCGCCGAAGCCTAGCTTCGCCGCGCTTCTATCGCAGTCCAGATCTTGGCCGCGATGTTCACACCATCGAAGCGTTCAAGCTCCTGAATGCCGGTGGGCGATGTGACGTTGATCTCCGTCAGATAGTCGCCAATCACGTCGATCCCGACGAAAATCTGACCCTTCTCCTTGAGCAGCGGACCAATCGCCGCGCATATTTCCCTGTCCCGATCCGACAGGCCGATCTTTTCCGGGCGCCCGCCGACATGCATGTTGGACCGGGTTTCCCCTTCGGCCGGAACGCGGTTGATCGCTCCCACCGGCTCTCCATCCACCAGAATGACCCGCTTGTCGCCTTTTGACACATCGGGAAGGAACTTCTGGACGATCAGCGGCTCGCGCGAAAAGCCGGTGAAAAGTTCGTGCAGGGACGTGAGGTTGCGGTCCTGTCTGTCCAGACGAAACACGCCCGCCCCACCATTGCCGTACAGTGGCTTCAGAATGATGTCGCCGTGTTTCTCCTTGAACGCCTTGATGGTCGTCAGATCACGGGCAATGCTTGTCGGCGGGGTCAGATCCGGGAAGTCCAGTACCAGCAGTTTTTCCGGGTAGTTGCGCACCCAGAACGGGTCGTTGACCACCAGCGTACCAGGTTTCAGACGATCCAGAAGATGCGTCGAGGTGATGTAGTGCATGTCGAACGGCGGGTCCTGCCGCAACCAGACCACGTCGAAATCCGACAGATCGACCTCGCGGGCGTGGCCAAGCTGTGCATGCTCTCCCTGCACCCGCTGGACCCGGAGGTCATGCCCGCGTGCGGTGATCCTTCCTTCCTGATAGGCAAGGTGGTCGGGAGAGTAAAAGAAAAGCTCATGCCCGCGCGCTTGCGCTTCTTCGGCGAGGCGAAAGGAGCTGTCGGCGTTGATATCCACATCCCCGATCGGGTCCATCTGAAAGGCGATCTTCATGGCAGCTCCTGCGTTGTTCGCCTTTAAATGGCCCAGCGGCAGGGAAGGTGCAATGGCTGTGCGCGCAGAAGGTCAGCTCTCGCCAAAGGCGTTTTCGAGGATTTGCACCGCGCCCCCGCCATCCACCAGTGCAACGTCGAAACGCGCCTCTGTCAGCGCGCCTGTGCGAAGAGTGCCTAGATACTCGGCGGCGGAGACGAAGATACGGTTTCTTTGCCGCTGACCGAGGTGGCGCGCGGCCGCGTCGAAACTGCGGCGCTTTTTCACTTCGACAAAGACCACGCCGTCCGGGTTTTGCACGATCAGATCGATTTCCCCACCGACACTGCGCCAGCGCCTTTCGGCCACATGGAGCCCACGCATCTCGTAATGACGTGCCGCGGTGTCTTCCGCGGCACTGCCCGCATGCTGCGCCATCCGCCCTTGGGACGCGCGCTGTGCAAGAGAGGTCATGCGGCTACCCTTTCGAAAGTGCCAGAGCCATCTGATAGATCTGGCGGCGCGGAACATCATGCGCCTTGGCCACCATGTCCACGGCATCCCGCATGGACATGGACTGCAAAGCCCGGCTCAGATCCGCTTCTAGGCCATCTTGGCTAACAGAAGCTGAACGGTTCCGGTCGATCAGAACGACAATCTCGCCCTTTGCACTCTGCCCGGCGTAGGCCTCTGCCAGCTCCTCCAGTGATCCGCGCCGCACGTCTTCGAATTTCTTCGTCAGCTCCCGGCATACCGCGGCCTGGCGCTCTGCACCAAGAGCGTCCCGAGCATCCGCCAGCATCGCCGCCAGACGTTTCGCGGATTCGTAAAAGACCAATGTGCCGGGCACCTCGCGCACAGCATCCAGTGCTGCGCGCCGCGCGGCCTTGGCATTAGGCAGAAACCCGGAGAAATGAAACGCATCCGTCGGCAGCCCGGCAAGAACCAGCGCGGTGAGGATGGCGGACGGACCCGGCGCGCAGGTCTGCATCACTCCCGCCTCTGCTGCAGCCCGGCTCAACTCGAAGCCTGGATCGGCAATGAGCGGCATCCCTGCCTCGGATGCATAAGCGACGGATTGTCCTTCGGCGACGGCGCTCAACAGGCGGCGGGTTACCCCATCCTTGCTATGATCGTGCAGCGCCACCAGCGGTCTGCCCGATAGCGGCACCCCGTGGATGTCCATCAGACGCCGAAGGCTGCGGGTATCTTCTGCCGCCAGGATATCTGCCGATGCCAGAACATCCAGCGCACGCAAAGTGATATCCCGCGCCGTTCCGATGGGTACACCGACAAAATAGAGGCCCGCGCCCAAAGGCACCTTTTGGAAATTCAACGCTGGACCCGCCTTTCGTGACGTCTATGATTGCTGCAACCGCGCCGTTCCGCGCCAAAAACTTTGATTGCTGGAGTATCCGCATATGTTTGCTGTTTTCCCATCCGCCCGCAAGGTCATGCAGCTGATTGCCCTGCCTTTCATCGCCTTGACCTTGGCCGCCTGCGATACGCTCCCGGGGGGCGGCTTTGGCAGCGGACCCAGCATCAACACCGGTGACGCGGTACCGGTTGCCTTGCTGGTGCCCGGTGGCTCCGGTCTGACAACGGATGAATTGCTGGCCCAAAGCCTTGAAAATGCAGCGCGACTTGCCATGCGCGATCTGAACGGTGCGACCATAGATCTGCGTGTCTATCAAACGGCCGGAGACGCGGGCACTGCGGCGGCTCGGGCGCAGCAGGCCGTGGATGAGGGCGCCAAAATCATCCTCGGCCCGGTCTATGCCGCCTCCGCCAACGCGGTAGGCAATGCGGTCGCGGGCGACGGCGTCGCCGTGCTGTCCTTCTCCAACAACGCAGCCATTGCAGGCGGTAATGTATTTGTTCTCGGGCCGACGTTTCAGAACACGGCTGATCGGATGATCGGATACGCACGGACACAGGGCAAGGAACGGTTCGTGATCGTGCATGGGCAGGATTCTGCTGGCACGCAGGGGCGTGACGCCATTTCCCGCGCCGTTGCAGCGCAGGGCGCGTCGGTGGTCGGTACCGTCGGATATGCGCTGTCGCAGCAGGATGTGATTGCAGCGATCCCGCAGATCAAGTCCGCCGTGCAGGGAAATGCAGCGGATGCGATTTTCATGACCACGGACACGGCCAGCGCCCTGCCCCTTCTGTCTCAGCTTCTGCCCGAGGCCGGTATCTCGTCGGAGACCGCGCAGTTCATCGGCCTGACCCGCTGGGACATCCCGCCGCAGACCCTGAGCCTGCCCGGTGTACAGGGCGGCTGGTTTGCCGTACCGGATCCTGCGGCCTCTGCGACGTTCAGCGCGCAATACCAGGGCGCTTACGGCAGCTTGCCGCATCCGATTGGCGGGCTGGCATTTGACGGGATCGCCGCCATCGGCGCGCTTGTCAGCCAAGGGAATTCAGACGCTCTTTCGGGCGCGGCCCTGACCCAGGGCGCCGGCTTCCGGGGCGCCAGCGGCATTTTCCGGCTGCGGGCAGATGGCACCAACGAGCGCGGACTTGCGGTGGCCACGATCAACGAGGCACAGGTGACCATTCTCAGCCCCGCACCGCAGTCTTTCGGCGGCGCAGGATTCTAAGGCAGGCCCATGTCTCTCACAGCCCAGCAGGTTACGGCTCCTCAGGTGGAGGAGCTGATCTGTGCATCAGATCGCATTTTCGACAGCGCCTCGTTTGAAACCGAGCTGTCGACGGCGCTCGCAGGGCTCACCTCCCCCGGGGACATTCGCGCGGCAGCGGTCAAGGTGCTTCGTGAACGACAGAAATCCGGGCGCGCCAGCATTGCCCAGGCCTTCGCAGAACGGCCCTTTGACGCCCGCCCGATGACCCGGGCCTATACATTTCTGACCGATCAGCTGGTTACAGCAGCCTTGCGCGTGGCGCGGGACCGGCTCCACCCGAAGCCAAATCCGACGGCAAGCGAACACCTGGCGGTCATTGCGGTCGGTGGCTATGGACGTGGCGAAATGGCACCTTTCTCTGACGTCGATCTGCTTTTCCTGACACCCTATAAAATCACCGCCTGGGCCGAAAGCGTGATCGAATCCATGCTCTATATCCTTTGGGATCTCAAACTGAAGGTCGGTCACGCGAGCCGCACTGTCAAAGAGTGCCTGCGCCTTGGCGCCGATGACTTCACCATCCGGACGGCCATGCTGGAACAGCGCTATCTCGCGGGAGATCAGGCGCTGGCGGAGACCCTGGCGCAGCGGTTGCACAAGGACCTTTTCGCAGGCTCAGGGCGCGAGTTCATCGAGGCCAAGCTGGCCGAGCGGGAGAGCCGCCACATCAAGCAAGGCCAGCGCTACGTGGTTGAGCCGAATGTGAAAGAAGGCAAGGGCGGATTGCGCGACCTGCAATCGCTCTACTGGATCGCGAAATACGTGCACAACGTGCAGGATGCGGCGGAACTGGTGGGCATCGGCGTCTTTACGGAAGAAGAATTCCGCGGGTTCGCCGCCGCGGAGGATTTCCTTTGGGCGGTCCGCGGGCATTTGCATCTGCTCACCAATCGCGCCTCGGAGCAGCTGACCTTCGACATGCAGGTCCTGGTTGCCGAGGCCATGGGCTATCAGGACACCAAGGGCCGCCGCGCGGTGGAGGTCTTCATGCAGCACTATTTCCTGCATGCCACCGAGGTCGGTGATCTGACGCGTATTTTCCTGACCAAGCTGGAGGCGGACCACGTCAAGGCGGAACCTATTCTGGAGCGCATTTTCCGCCGCAAACCGCGTGTCAAGGAAGGCTACATGGTGGTCAACAACCGCATCGCGATCAAGGACGATGCGGCTTTTCTATCCGACAAGCTGAACCTGTTGCGCCTTTTCGAAGAAGCCCTGCGGACAGGCATGCTGATCCACCCGGACGCAATGCGCCTGATCAAATCGAACCTGCATCTGATCGATGACGATGTCCGCACTGCCCCGGAAGCCCAGCGGATTTTCTTTGACCTGCTGCTGAAACACGGCAATCCCGAACGCGCGCTTCGGCGGATGAACGAGCTTGGTGTACTCTCCGCCTTCGTGCCTGAATTCGAACCGATCGTGGCGATGATGCAGTTCAATATGTATCACAGCTACACCGTGGATGAGCACATCATTCAGTGCATCAAGAACCTTGCTCAGATCGAGCGTGGCGAGCTGGAGGAAGACCTGCCCGTCGCCTCCTCGATCCTCAAGCGTGGCGTGGATCGCAAGGTGCTCTATACGGCTCTGCTGATCCATGACATCGGTAAGGGGAGGCCCGAGGACCATTCGATCCTGGGTGCGCAGATGGCCCGCAAGATTGCCCCGCGTCTGGGCCTGAGCAAGGCGGACACGGACACGGTGGAATGGCTGGTGCGCTATCACCTGCTGATGTCGGACATGGCCCAGAAACGCGATATCGCCGATCCGCGCACGGTGCGCGACTTTGCCAAGGCGGTGCAGACGGTCAAGCGGCTCGACCTGCTCTGCGTGCTGACCGTCTGCGACATACGCGGGGTCGGACCGAATACCTGGAACAACTGGAAGGCCGTGCTGATCCGGGCGCTTTATCGGCAAACCAGGCGGGCGCTGGAAACCGGTCTGGAAGATCTCAACCGCGAAAACCGCGGCGCGGAAGCGAAACGCGCCCTGCGCGAGGCGCTCAGCGACTGGCCGCGCAAGGACCTGCAGGCCGAAACCGCTCGTCACTACGATCCCTACTGGCAAGCGCTGCATGTCACCGCGCATGTGGTTTTTGCCAAGATGCTGCGCGATGTGAAGGATGGCGATATCCTGATCGATCTCCACCCGGACGAAGACCGGGACGCCACACGCGCCTGTTTCGTCATGGCCGACCACCCGGGGATTTTCGCCCGGCTGGCCGGGGCTCTGGCGCTCGTGGGGGCCAATGTGGTCGATGCGCGCAGCTACACCACCAAGGACGGGATGGTGACGGATGCCTATTGGATACAGGACGCGGAGGGCAACCCATACGACGCCGCCCGCCTGCCACGCCTGCGCCAGATGATCGAGAAGACCCTGCGCGGCGAGGTCGTGGCCCGCGAGGCGCTGAAAGACCGCGACAAGGTCAAGAAGCGCGAGCGTGCTTTCAAGGTGCCCACCCACATCACCTTCGACAACGAGGGGTCGGAAATCTACACGATCATCGAGGTGGATACACGCGACCGCCCCGGCCTGCTCTACGATCTGGCCCGCACGCTGGCCGCTGCCAATGTCTACATCGCCAACGCGGTGATCGCGACCTATGGCGAACAGGTGGTCGATACCTTCTATGTCAAGGACATGTTCGGGCTGAAGTATTACGCCGAAAGCAAGCAGCGGTCGCTCGAGAAGAAGCTGCGCCAGGCCATCGATGAAGGTGTCGAAAGGGCCCGCGAGTGAAACCCATCCGCCTGATGTCCGGCCTGTTCACCGTCGGGGGCTGGACCTTGATGAGCCGCGTTCTGGGGTTCGTGCGCGACGCGATGATACTCGCTTTCCTTGGCACCGGCCCGCTGTACCAAGCCTATGTGGTTGCTTTTCGACTGCCCAACATGTTTCGCCGGTTCTTTGCGGAAGGGGCCTTCAACATGGCCTTCGTGCCGATGTTCTCCAAGCGTCTGGAGGGCGGGGCAGACCCGGACGGGTTCGCATCGGATGCCTTTGCCGGACTGGCAACGGTTCTGATCGGGCTGACGGTGGTGGCAATGGCCGCCATGCCCTGGCTGATCTATGCGTTGGCATCGGGGTTTGCCGGCCAGGAACAGTTCGATCTGTCCGTCGAATTCGGACGGATCGCCTTTCCTTACATCCTGTTCATCTCGCTTGCCGCCCTTTTGTCCGGCATGTTGAATGCGTCGGGGCGTTTCGCCGCAGCGGCAGCAGCTCCGGTTTTGCTCAACGTCTTGCTGGTCAGTGCCATGGCCGGGGCGGCATGGCTGGGCGGAGACGTGGCGCGGGCCCTCGTCTGGGCCATTCCGCTGGCCGGTGTTGCACAGTTCGTCCTGCTCTGGATGGCCGTGCGGAAATCCGGTTTCACAGTCAAACTTCAGCTCCCCCGCCTGACGCCCGACATGCGTCGGCTGATCCGGGTGGCGATCCCCGCCGCGCTGGCAGGCGGCGTGGTGCAGGTCAACCTGCTGGTGGGCCAACAGGTCGCGAGCTATTTCGACAAGGCGGTGGGCTGGCTCTTTGCCGCCGACAGGCTGTACCAGCTGCCATTGGGTGTGGTTGGCATCGCCGTTGGTGTCGTTCTCTTGCCGGATCTGTCACGCCGGTTGCAGGCGCGCGACGACAGCGGTGCGAAAACCGCGCTCAGTCGCGCGGCAGAAATCTCGCTCGCGCTTACGATCCCGGCAGCCGTCGCATTGGTCATCATTCCATTTCCCCTGGTCTCGGTGCTTTTTGAGCGCGGTGCCACAACCGTCGATGATGCGGCGGCCATCGCGGTGGCTGTGGCAATCTACGGGTTGGGCCTGCCCGCATTCGTGCTGCAGAAAATCCTGCAACCGGTGTTTTTTGCGCGTGAAGACACCCGGCGCCCGTTTCACTACGCCATCGTGTCGATGGTTGCGAATGCGGTTTTGGCAATCGGTCTCGCACCGGTCATCGGCTGGATCGCCCCCGCCATCGCCACAACGGTCGCGGCATGGCTGATGGTTGCCCTGCTGCGCGCCGGGGCAAAAAGCTATGGCGACGTTGCCCGCTTCGATACCCGCTTTCGCGGACGCATCTGGCGCATGGTCATCGCTTCTGCAGTGATGGGAGCGGTCTTGTGGTGGGCATATGCCGCACTCACCCCGTTTCTGGGATTGGACTGGTGGCGTGCTCTGGCCCTGGTGTTTCTGATCGCCATTGGCATGATCAGCTATTTTGGTGTGGCGCATCTTATCGGGGCCATCAGAATAGGAGAAATCCGAAAAGCCCTGGGCCGATCGCGCTGAACGGAAAACCTATTCTCGACGCAATGCGGCAAGCAGGCGCGCGATCCCGCCCGGGACCAGGGCCGCAGAGGCGCAAAACCCAAAGACAAAGCCAGCCAGATCAGCAACCCATCCGTTGCCGACATCGAAGAAGATGCCCCAGATCAGCTGCAAACCCATCAGCATCGCGATGAGACTGAACGCCCGCAACTGCTCTTCGCCCTTGGCGGCCAGGCTTTGCCACATCACGAAGGAATACCCGCCAATCAGGCCATAGACCGCCGGAAACCCTCCGATCAACCAATTGGGATCGTCGAGCAGCACGGCATAGACCAGCGCGCCGAAAATCGCGCCGCCGAAAAACAGAACCAGCACCGCGAGCTGGCCCATGACTTCGCCGACAAGCTTGCCAAGCGCCAGCAGCAGGACTCCGGCAAAAAGGGCCGAGGTGAAGCCGGAATGCACGAATGAATAGGTCAGAAATCGCAGCAGATGTTCAGGCAACCATCGCCCGTTGGTCACCATCCAGTCGAAAATATCACCGGAAAATGCATAGGTTTGCACTGACGCCAAACGCCAGCCCACGGCGTCCGGGCCACCAACAAGCCCTTGCGCACCAAGGCTGAAAACCGCCTCGGGCAGGGCAATCGCCAGAAAGAGTATGACGACGACCGGCGGCAGGGGATTGACCGGCGGTGCTTCTTTGTGATCCTGCATGGGCTCATTCCTTGACGATGCTCCGACCCATGGGTAAGCCACCGCAGACCGCTTTTCCAGCCAGAACGGAGCCTGCCATGACCACCCCGAAATTTACGCCGCGTGTATTCTCCGGCATTCAGCCGTCGGGTGGCCTGACGTTGGGGAATTACCTCGGCGCGATCAAACGGTTCGTTCAAATGCAGGAAGAGGATTTCGAAACGGTCTACTGCATGGTCGATCTGCACGCGGTTACGGTCTGGCAGGACCCAGTAGATCTCGCGCGGAATACGCGCGAGCTGGCCGCAGGCTTCATCGCAAGCGGCAACAGCCCGGAAAAGTCGATCCTGATCAACCAAAGCCAGGTTCCGGAACATGCGCAACTCGGCTGGGTTTTTTCCTGTGTGGCGCGCATGGGCTGGATGCAACGCATGACGCAGTTCAAGGACAAGGCGGGTAAGAACGCGCAGAATGTATCCTTGGGTCTCTTTGCCTATCCGGCCCTGATGGCTGCGGATATCCTTGTCTATCACGCCACCCATGTTCCTGTTGGCGAAGATCAAAAGCAGCACCTCGAACTGACACGTGACATTGCCACAAAGTTCAACCACGACTACAGTATCGACTTCTTTCCCGTGACAGAACCGGTGATTGAAGGGGCCGCGACACGGGTGATGTCATTGCGCGACGGGTCCAAGAAGATGTCAAAGTCGGACCCGTCGGATGCTTCCCGGATCAACATGACGGATGATGCGGATGCCATCGCCAGGAAAATTCGCAAGGCCAAAACCGATCCGGATGCCCTGCCCTCCGATGCAGCAGGCCTCGAGGACCGTCCCGAAGCGCGCAATCTTGTGAACATCTATGCCGCGCTGAGCGAACAATCGGTCGAAGATGTTCTGCGCGAGGTTGGTGGGCAGCAATTCGGTACGTTCAAACCGCTCTTGGCTGACCTCGCCGTCGCCAAACTCTCGCCGATCTCGGGAGAGATGGCGCGGCTGATGGCAGACCCGAGCGAGATCGACCGCATTCTGTCGCGCGGTGCCGAGCAGGCACGGGAAATAACCGTGCCCATCCTTGAGAAAACCTACGAGATCATGGGTATGGTGCGCTGAGCCATCGCCCCCATCTGGGGTCAGTAGGCGTCACCCTTTGTCGCGCCCCGGCGCGAGGCCTCTGCGCGCATGTGCCAGATGTGAGCTTGTTCGACACTGGCCTTACCCAGCCGACGCCGAGCACGCGAAATCGCCTGGCGGCCGAAGACGTAGGATGACACGCTGAAAGCAAAGAAGGCATAGGCGCCAGCCGTGTAGAACGCGCCAAGCACCGCCAGCTCCTCTGACGTGGCGATACCTTCCCAGAAGAGCAGGATCGCGATCAGCGCGGAGATAACACTTCCCAGCAAAACGGCGTTGACGCGCCGCATCCTGCACACGGATCTGAGTGCATAGATCGGGTTCTCGTCTTTCTGGAAGTTATGCAGCCAATACCCGGCTGCCGTGCCCGCGAGCCCAGACAGAATGACAAAGAATTCCTTGGTGAACATGATCGCGACAATCATGATCAGGAGGCCCAATATGGCGATGAAAACAGTACGCGGCGAAGCAACCATTCTTTGAACGACGTCCTGCGACATCAAGGAATTTGCAATGCGTGACATAGAGTTATCCCCCATAAACGAAATTAGATGCTACCATAGGTGGCAGAATGAGTCTCATCCCGGACCGTGCGGTTAGCGAATTCTTGCCGATGCCAGTTTTGCCGCTCTGCACAGATGATGCGCAAATGTGCAGCTAGCGCGCGAAATCGGCAGACCCTAAATTCATAGGCACCAACTGAACGGAGACTGCCGGATGAAACAGCAAGACACAGCCTGTGTAGGGCACGTCCATCTGAAAGTGGCCGATCTTGAGAGATCCATTGCCTTTTACCGCGACATCTTGGGGTTCGAAGTCACCCAGCGCTATGGAGATGCGGCGGCATTTCTGGGGGCGGGTGGGTATCATCACCACATCGGATTGAACACCTGGCACAGCAAGGCCGGCCATCCGCCCCCGGACGGTCACACCGGGCTCTATCACGCCGCCTTTCTTTATCCGGATCGCCGGCGCCTTGCGGAGGTCCTCAAACGTGTGGTGGCCGCCGGTATCGAAGTTGAGGGTGCTGCGGATCACGGGGTGAGCGAGGCGGTCTATCTGCGCGATCCGGACGGTAATGGGGTGGAATTGTACCGCGACCGCGCCCCGGAAGACTGGCCGCGCGATACACGCGGAGAACTGGCCATGGTCAACGCGCCCCTCGACGTGCCCGCCTTGCTTGCGGAAGCGGGGTGAGCGCCCGGTTGAAATCGGCAAGACGGGTCATGGGTCGCATGGACAATCCCGCGCCGCTCCGCCACTTTCACTGCGAAACGACCTGGGCGGATTGAGATATGGCAACCGGCTTTTTCTGGGATGAGAGATGCTTCTGGCACGCAGGTGGCAGCTATGCCTTCACGCTGCCGATCGGAGGCCATGTGCAACCGCTTGCCGCCGGTGGATTACCGGAAAGCCCCGAGACCAAGCGCCGTCTGAAAAACTTGATGGATGTCACCGGTCTGTCACAGGATCTGGACATGCGCACGGCTCCGGAAGCCACGCGCGAGATGCTGTTGCGGGTGCATCCGCAAAGCTATCTCGACGCCTTCAAGGAGATGTCGGATGCAGGCGGTGGGGAATTGGGGCGGCGAACGCCCTTTGCATCAGGCGGTTACGAAATCGCAGCTCTCTCCGCCGGGTTGGCAGTGGCGGCGGTCGATGCCGTCCTGACCGGCGCGGTCGAAAACGCCTATGCGCTTTCGCGCCCGCCCGGCCATCACTGCCTGCCTGATTTTCCCAACGGGTTCTGCCTTTTGGCCAACATCGCCATCGCGATCGAGGAGACAAAGGCCAAGGGCATGGCGGAACGCGTTGTCGTGCTGGACTGGGATGTGCACCACGGGAATGGGACGGAAGCGATCTACTATGATCGCGACGATGTTCTCACTATTTCGCTGCATCAGGAGGGCAACTACCCGCTCGACACCGGCGATTTTTCAGACCGTGGGCGCGGCGCAGGCGAGGGCTATAACCTCAATCTGCCGCTGCCCGCTGGCGCAGGGCACACGGCCTATCTGCACGCGATGGATACAATCGTGTTGCCCCAGATCGAAGCCTTCAACCCCGATCTGATCATCGTCGCCTGCGGATTTGATGCGGCCGCAATTGATCCTTTGGCGCGGATGCTTGCAACCGCGCAGACCTTTCGCGACATGACGCAGAAGGTAAGGCAGACGGCCGAACGGCTCTGTGATGGCCGGTTGGTGCTGGTACACGAGGGCGGGTACTCGGAAGTCTACGTGCCCTTCTGCGGCCACGCCACGCTTGAGGCGCTGTCCGGCAGCAGCATCACGGCTCCCGACCCGCTGGCCGCGGCCCTGGATGTCCGTCAGCCCGGCCCCCGCTTCGACGCCTTTCTCAAAGGCGAGATTGATCACTTTGCACAGCAGCTCTGACCCTGGGGACATCGTTCATGCCAGTACCAAATCCGGATGCCTTTGACTTTCTGACCACCCGTCGGTCTCGACCGGCCAAGACGCTGGCGATGCCGGTCCCGTCACGGGAGGAGCTGATGCCCCTGTTGCAGGCCGCGGTACGGACACCGGATCATGGAAAGCTGGAGCCCTGGCGCTTTGTCGTGATCGAAAAACCCGCCATGGCGCGGCTGGCAAACGTGGCGCAGCGGCGGGGGGAGGCTATGGGCCTGGACAGCGATCAGATCGACAAGGGGCGTGGCCAATTCGATCAGGGTCATCTGGCGGTTGCCGTGGTCGAGGTTCAGAAACCGTCGGAAAAAATCCCAGCATTGGAACAGACCTATTCAGCGGGGTGCGTCTGCCTTGCGTTGCTGAATGCGGCGCTTGCATCCGGCTGGGGGGCCAACTGGCTGAGTGGCTGGCCCAGTCATGACCGCGGTTTCATGCAGGACGCCTTGGGACTGGCCGATCACGAGCGCATCGCAGGCTTCATACACATCGGCACCGAAACCTCAACGCCGCCGGAACGCCCGCGCCCAGATCTCGACAGCATCACAAGTTGGGTATGTGAATGATCCTCAACGCTTTTTTTGCGGCTTTGGGTCAGATGACCGACCCGCGGTTTCGCCGCGTTCTGCTCCTGGGTGTCGCCCTGACCCTTGCCCTCCTGATCGCCACCTCTGCCGGTTTTGTCTGGCTGTTGGGCAGCCTGGTCGGTGATCAGGCGACCCTGCCGTTCATCGGAGAGGTCACCTGGCTGAATGACCTTGTCGGCTGGGGATCAGCCCTGCTGCTGGCTGTGCTGTCGGTCTTTCTGATGATCCCGGTGGCTTCGGCCATCACGTCGATGTTCCTCGACACCGTCGCGCAGGCGGTGGAGGATGAGCATTATCCGCACCTTCCGGCTCCGACGCCTGTTCCGATTGTCGATGCGATCCGCGATACGGTGAGCTTTCTCGGCGTGCTGATTGCCGCGAACATCCTGGCGCTACTGCTTTATCTTGTCTTGATTGCCACCGTGGCCCTGGCGCCTGCCGCCCCCTTTGTGTTCTGGGGTCTGAACGGCTTCCTTCTCGGTCGGGAATACTTCACGCTCGCCGCGATCCGCAGAGTGGGCCGGGAAGAGGCGAAAGTGCTCAGATCACGCCACCTCGGAGCAATCTGGATCGCCGGTGTGCTGATGGCCGTTCCGTTGACGATACCTCTGCTGAATCTGATCATTCCGATCCTCGGGGCCGCGACCTTTACCCATCTGTTCCACTTGCTGGTGCCTCAGGCGCCCCGCGGTTGAACCAGTCGAGATCGCGCTCCGTGATCACTTCGAACAGGATGATGAATGTGATGATCGCCCAGAGCACCAGGCTGATGGCGGTCGTGATCCACGCCTTCCTTTTCAGATTGTGAACCTCGGGGGCGCCTGCATGGGTGCCGGGCACAATCTCTCCAAGGTCACCTTGGGTCTTTACCCGGATGGGCAAGACGATGAGGAAGGTCATCGACCAGATCACCGCAAAGAGAACGAGTGCTGACGTAACGCCCATCGGATGTCAGACCTGTTCCAGTTCGACAAGGCAGCCGTTGAAATCCTTGGGGTGCAGAAACAGTACCGGCTTGCCATGGGCCCCGATTTTTGGATCGCCCGTGCCAAGTACCCGTGCGCCCGTTTTCAGAAGGTGATCACGAGCGCTCAGAATATCATCCACCTCGTAGCAGACGTGATGAATGCCCCCCGCCGGGTTCTTGTCCAGAAACCCCTGGATCGGGCTGTTGTCTCCCAGCGGGTACAGCAGTTCGATCTTGGTGTTCGGCAGCTCGATGAAAATGACGGTCACGCCGTGGTCGGGCTCATCATGCGGCGAGCCGACATTGGCACC
>ERZ1740065.141-NODE-141-length-32817-cov-9.390025_pt1 | contig 32817 bp, 33 predicted proteins | sample MGYA00581738_ERZ1740065 | MGnify/ENA primary metagenome ERZ1740065 (study PRJEB43018, sample SAMN04849749) | marine metagenome | isolation source: floating plastic debris | place: Pacific Ocean | collected 2008-09-01 | study: EMG produced TPA metagenomics assembly...
CCCTCAGGAGGCATTTATTTCAGCGCTGAAGATGGACGGGTGAACTAGAATGCTGAAGGGTAGGCTTCAACTAGTCTTTTAGAGGCCTGCCCGTCCCAAACTGAAAAATAAACTCTTTGATTTAAATAGACGGATTTGAGTGCGGCATGAGTATGCACCAAGTCAATTACAGCTGACGCCACCTCTCTGCAGTGTTGAACGACGAAAAATTGCGCTGGTTCCTGAAAAAGACGTGGACACTGATCGCCGTTTTTCCCCATTTTTGCAATCGTAAGCTTTGTCTTCAGTCCAGGACCTTTGAACGCAAATGCGGCTGTAAGTTTCTTGGACGCAGTAAACTGCAGAGCCGAGGTATACAGGTCACTTTGCTCTCCTCCCCAGTCTTTAAAGACCCCACTCTCCAAGCATAGTTTTTGAACGCCGAGCTTGAACTGATCTTCCGTGAGCGCGTCACCTAGCATCCCGGAAGGAGCATGATTTTTGACTTCTCGAAAAGCGAAGATATCCTCGAGTTGCACATGTTCGATGCTAACTAGTGAGCTTGGCACCAAAACCGGCGACTTCTTGTTTTCAACGTTAACCTTTATGTTTCGTTTAGTGGGAACGTTCGCGCGTTTCTTGGGGTCCTTTGTCAACTCAAGGATTTTAGTTTTGTTTGACTGAACCCAAGCAATTTTTGCGTAGAAGGTTTGACCTCTTTCTCCATCTTGTTTGCATAAGTGGTTTGTCGAAAGAAATTTCCCATGAGTGAGAACGGTTTTGTTCGGCAAGTTTAGTTTTTTTGCGATCTCATCTACTGTTTTTGTTTTTTTCTGCCCTCTGTAAATCTCTTCAAACACCCTTATCCGACCTTCAGAACGGCCAAGAATGTTAGCGAATTCAACCAGTTGTTCAGGTCGGTTGCTTAAACGGTCGGTAACTTCAAGAACCAAAGTCACCTTTCCTCCGCTTCACGTAGCCCTGCAACAGGCCTTTGGGGAATGATGTGCTCATAGTGGCCGCGCTTATGCCAAGCGCCGACGCAATCTCTGCCTGTTGCCAGCCCTGAGCAATCAACATCATCACTTGCAATTTCTCACCCCTAGAAAGTGAGGCTTTTCCTCTCGGGCCTATGTCATCGAGATCGCTAGCCATCTTTCTTTTTCTCCTGAGAAATGTACGACCGAACTGATCCTCCAGGTATACCGGTTATATCTTCAATCTGCTTTGCCTTCAGCCCGATAGAGTTAAGCAGTAAGACTTTCTCTTTAGATGATCCCAGAGAAGAGAGCGCGGTAAGGGCTTGAAGCTTGATAAGTACGTCTAGTTTTTCTGCGATAACATCCGAATTCAATTACTTCTCCTCCGGCAATGGATATACGTGCATAGGATTTGGCGTTCTGACAATAATGCCCGCGCTTTCCCACTTTTTGAGCGCCTTACTAAAATTGCCTGGGTCTAACCCAACGGCTTTCGCGATGTCGGATTGCTGTCTCTCCCCGTCACACAAATTGTATGCTGCCCTTAGCTTTTGACGCTTTGCTGTTGGCGCAACTAACTTTTCAAGCTCGCCAACGGGTACCGCCTGACGTGCAAGCAACGCCATTATAGCGCGCAGATATGCGGCGGAAGTGCTCATTGTCGGACTCGTCGTCCATCAGCTAATTAGAGTGTCTGCGTCAACATGTCGCCATTTTGCGACCAGTTTGTCAACATTTGGTTGCACTATAGTTCGATCATATTGCTTTAAGTAAGCGCCCGATGGGCTTCCACCACTTCCGCTCCTTCACCTCCACAACCTCCTCCAACTCACCGCCCTTCACCACCGGCAGCCCCGCCTTCCGCAGCACCTCCCGCTCCATCAGCCGGTCAAGCTGCAGCTGCTGGATCTTCTCCCCCGCTTCCGCCAGCGACTTGGCCCCCAGCTCCGAGGGCCCGAACCAGTGTCGATGATACCGCACCCCGTGTTCCGAGCTGTCCTCCACGTCCCCCTGCTTGCGGATCCGGTCGAGCTCACACATCGCCACCACCGCCGCCACCGGCCGCCCGTAGCGCGTCAGCACCACCGTCGCCCTCGGGTCCTGAACCAGGTGCACGATCTGGGTGATATTCTCCCGCGCAACTGATGTCGGGACGTGGTGGGTATTGCCCCACCCGGTTTTGGGCCGTTTCTTCACGCAGCACCTGCCTCTCACGTTTAGTACAAGTTGGGTTTTGCAGCCCGCAATCTTACCCCAATTTGTACGAATCTCCTGAAACGCCCGTACGGTGCTTTTGGGGCGTGTAAGGGGTGAGTCGCGGCCCAAACCCGCATAAGTCCCCTTCGCAGCTGCAGAAAAACGTTAATCTTTATGAAGGTCTTGGGATAACAACTTATCCACCGGGTAACCAAGCTTTCCCAAAGGATAATCTTGGGGTTATCCACAGGAATTTCCCGGCAATATCAACGCTTTAATCCACAGAAATTTTTCATGGCTCGCAGGATTTTGCTTGCGTGACGCAACATCTGTCATGCATGGTTTACAGGTCAGACGGGATCGTCAGAACCCGGAAGACACGCAAAGGCCTGAGGGGTCAGCGCGACGGACACGGGGAAGCTTCGGTGACCCATGTCCACATCGGGGGCAACCTCGGTTAGACGCTGGTCTCGCTCGTCAACCATGTTGGAGTGTGCTCTTTGAGTGCGATCCAATCGGCTGATTTGAAAGGGTTTTTGTAAGCCAACGGTGCCTGACCTTCGGGATGGGTTCTCGCGGCGGCTGCGGGCCTTCGGGCACGTGGCAAACCAGGTGCGGCGCCCTTCGGGACGCAGCATTTGGGTAGGCGTCAGGATGTGGAAAGGGCCTTCGGGACTGGACCACGATGCGAGGACCGCGTCTGAGCACCTGGCGCCTTTTTTAATTTTGGCTATCTTTCGTGGTACCAAAAGCGGAATGGGGTCCGTTGCTTTACGCAACAGGACCCCTCCGTCAGTTTGATGCGACCGCGTCATGCACCTATCCTCCTCAGATAGCCCGCACCCCTGTCGTGATCAACATCATCTTGTGGTGATTTCCGCGTAATCCTCAAAATCCTGCATTTTGGCCACAGCGCTTCGGGAATCGGTTAACCTATGGTACGTTGCCGCTACAAAATCCACTGGCGATGCTGTCACGCGCCCGGAACCGACTGCCATCCCAGTCGGCTCCAACCTTCGCGGAACTCTCGCACGTACCGCACCCGCTCGAGGTTAACGGGACCTTGACAATTGTCGTGAGCGGATAAGGTCAGGACAGAAGCAGCCATTGGTGCGGCCCCGATTTCGGGGTCCAGGGCGGCGAGTTGCGGGACACGTGGCGCGTCGCCCTTAGCATTTAAAATCAGTGGCTTACCAAATGAATTTACCCGAGCCACGCCCTGACATTCTGTTCAAATTCCCGCGGCTTCTCGGCATGGAGCCAGTGCCCCGCACCGGGGATTTTGGCAAAACGCGCCTTCGGAAAGAGCGCTTTGATCTGCGGTCTGTGTTCGGATTTCACGTATTCCGAGCGCGCGCCGGACAGCATAAGAACTTCACCATAATAGCTGCCACCCACTTCTGGAAAGCCCATGATGTGATCCATCTGAGCTTCTAGAACATCCAGATTGAGCAGCCATGTCTGCCCTTTCACATCGAGCGACTGCAGAAAAAACGGCACCAAGGCAGGATCATCCACATGCGGCGACAACCGTTCGCCCGCCTCTGATCGCCGCGTTATGCCGCTCAGATCCGTGGCTCGCATGGCATGGATGTAGTGAACTTGCGTGTGAATATAGGGCACGGGCGCGATGTCTGCGACGATCAACCTGTTCACGAGGTCCGCGCGGGTCAAAGCCAACATCATGGCAGCTTTGCCGCCCATAGAATGGCCTAGCACGTCAAAGCGGCCCCCCAGATCTTGCACCACCTCAGCCAGATCGTCCGCCAAATCCTGGTAGGTATGCGTTCGAAACCAAGGGCTTGCGCCGTGATTGCGCATGTCGACGGTGACCACATGACGTTGATCAGACAAGCGTTTGGCGATCACCCCCCAGTTGCGGCCAGAACCGTAGAGCCCATGGGCAATCAGCAGGGCAGGGCGGTCTTTGGGGCCAGGGTGATGAATGAGGTTGAGCATGAAGGCTTGATAGACGCGACCACTTGCTCTGGCCAGTGGTGTTGAGCTTCTCTTGCCAATTCGTTAGGTCAAGGCATGTCTGATCGGCACTCCTTTGACAAGAACCTGACGGCGCTCAATTCGGGGCTCACGTCAAAGCTGCGGCTGGGCAAGCGTCAGGCTGCCACGCACAATTTGCGCCGGGCGCGGCACCTTTTGCCCCGTCATATGCGCGCGGATGCAGATAGGATCCTACGCGCGGAAGAGGCGTTGACCCATCCAAAGCTGGCGCGCATTGCCAATGCAGGTGCGTTAGATGGATCCTTCAAGAAGCTCAATTCTCATTTAAAAAGCATAAACTTGGCGGAAGAACGCCGGGGCGCTCGCATCAATTGGGCCGCCGCGATCGTGTTCAATCTGCTGGTCATCATCGTTGTGTGCCTCGCGGTTCTTGGGTGGCAAGACATCATCTGATCAATATGTGCATGTGAACAATAAAAGGCCCCAGATATTCCGGGGCCTCTTCTTTGATCGGATGTGCGATCACATATTTTGGTACAGCGGAAACTGCGCGCAAAGCTCAGCCACTTCGGCTTTCACCTTGGCTTCAACGGCACCATTTCCGTCAGAGCCATTTGCGGCCAGGCCGTCAACGACTTCCACGATCCAATCTGCGACCTGACGGAACTCTGCCTCTGCAAATCCGCGCGTGGTGGCCGCAGGCGATCCCAACCGGATACCCGAGGTCACCATCGGCTTTTCCGGATCAAACGGCACGCCGTTTTTGTTGCAAGTGATGTGCGCGCGGCCGAGTGACTTCTCCGTGTCGTTGCCCTTAACCCCTTTGGGACGCAGGTCCACGAGCATCACATGGGTGTCTGTGCCGTGCGTAACCGTGTCAAGCCCGCCTGCAATCAGTTGATCACTCAGCGCCTGCGCGTTTTTGATCACCTGCTGCATGTATGTTTTGAACTCCGGCTGCAGCGCCTCACCGAAGGCCACGGCTTTGGCAGCGATGACGTGCATCAGCGGGCCGCCCTGGATGCCCGGGAAGATGGCGGAGTTGAATTTTTTGGCCATCGCCTCGTCATTGGTGAGGATCATGCCGCCCCGTGGGCCGCGCAGTGTTTTGTGCGTTGTCGTTGTGGCAACGTGTACATGCGGGAACGGGTTTGGATATTCACCGGCTGCAATGAGGCCTGCAAAGTGGGCCACGTCAGCAAGTACATAAGCTCCGACCTCATCTGCAATCTCGCGAATGCGGGCAAAGTCAATGACGCGTGGGATCGCGGAGCCACCGGCGATGATCATCTGCGGCTTGTGCTCCTTGGCGAGAGCTTCAATCTGATCGTAATCGATCATGTTGTCTTCGCGGCGCACGCCGTACTGCACCGCATTGAACCACTTGCCGGATTGGTTCGGTGCAGCGCCGTGGGTCAGGTGGCCACCGGCGTCAAGGGACATGCCAAGGATCGTATCGCCCGGCTTCAGCAGCGCTTGGAAGACGCCCTGGTTGGCCTGGCTCCCAGAGTTCGGCTGCACGTTTGCAAAGTCGCAGTTGAAGAGCTTCTTGGCGCGATCGATGGCCAGTTCTTCGGCCACGTCAACAAAATGACATCCGCCATAGTAGCGACGGCCCGGATAGCCCTCAGCATACTTGTTTGTCATGACGGAGCCTTGCGCCTCCATCACGGCCGCAGACACGATGTTCTCCGACGCGATGAGTTCGATCTCATCACGTTGGCGGCCTAACTCTGATTCCACCGCAGCAGCGATTTCTGGATCGCGCAACGCGAGTGAATCGGTGAAAAATGCTTTGTTATCCGAAGATAGCTGTCCGTCGTGCGCCATTTCCGTAGCTCCGTAAGGTTGAATTAGCGTGCTTTCCTATAGGAAACATAGTGCGATTGAAACTGTGTAAAGCGACAAAAGCCCTTGCAGGAACGCCACTCAATGGGTCACACAGGGGTCTAGGCGTGAAAATGCCAAGTTTTGAAGCAGATAGGGTGATCCTCCCCGTGGCAAATGACCGCAAAATCGCCTTTGTGGCCAGCGATGTGGAGATCGCCCAGAACGCACGGAAAAAACTGGCATCGCGGTTCGGCGATCCGTCTGAGGATGAGGCGGATGTGATTGTGGCCCTCGGCGGGGACGGCTTCATGTTGTCTACACTTCACCGCGTTCAGGGCATGAATATCCCGGTCTACGGTATGAACCGGGGGACGGTCGGTTTCCTGATGAACGAGTTCAGCGAAGACGACCTGCAAGATCGGCTGGACGCCGCTTTGGAAGAAGAGATCAACCCATTGGCGATGCGCGCCGAATCTGTGGACGGCAAAATCTATGAGGCACTGGCCATCAATGAGGTGTCCCTCCTACGGATGGGGGCGCAGGCTGCAAAGCTCAAGATCAGCATCGATGGCCGCCCACGCTTGGAAGAGTTGGTGTGCGATGGGGCGCTCGTGGCCACGCCGGCGGGATCCACAGCCTACAATTACTCTGCGCACGGCCCCATCCTTCCCATTGGGGCCGATGTGCTCGCCTTGACGGCGGTGGCGGCGTTTCGTCCACGCCGGTGGCGCGGGGCACTCTTGCCGAAGAGCGCGATGGTGCGCTTCGACGTACTAAACCCGCAAAAGCGCCCTGTTATGGCGGATGCCCATTCTATGTCGGTTCAGAATGTCCTTTGGGTTGAAGTCAGTTCTGAGCCCAAGATCTGCCATCGGATCCTTTTTGACCCAGAGCACGGCTTGGAAGAGCGGCTCATTCGCGAACAGTTCCAGTAATCGCATCGTTCGCGGAAAACACGACCCGGAAGAGGGTTGTGATTTTTCCCCGCGAGATTTCACGGCAGATAGTCGTAAGTTGTCCTCTATCTCATTGAAATAGAGTTTAATTATAGGGTTGGTTATCCAATAACACAGGCGTGGCATCGCATGTCAACGCACCGTTATTGCCTGTCTTGAGGCCTTGCACCCATCTTCGCTTCAACGACCGCGACACGCCAAAAGACACGGCGCATCAGGCGGGCTGAGAATGACGAAACTGAAGCCTTGAAAGGAACGCAACCATGATCAGTTTTTCGATGAATGGCTTGAAGACAGCTGCACTCTCCGTGCTCATCATTACAGGGGCCGCCACAGGTTCATCTGCAGAGAGCAACCGCATTTCGATCCAGCAATTTGGGACGCTGCATTCCTTAGGCATCGGTCAAAACGGCCAAGCCAACCGCCTCAACATTATCCAGCGTGGCCAAGGCAACCTCTCCGTGCAGATGCAGGATGGGCGCCGCAACGGCACGACCATCGATCAGACGGGTCGATGGAACAGCGCCGCAACCTCGCAAAATGGCCGTCTCAACACGACTGTCGTGGGGCAGCAGGGCCGAGGTCACAGCGCAGCGACCGCGCAGGCGGGGAGCAACAACATCCTCGGCGTGGCCCAGTTCGGACAAAACAACAACGCCAATGTCGCGCAACAGGGCCGCAACAATGCCGTCGGTGTGATCCAGGCGGGCAATGGCAACACAGCCAACACACGCCAATACGGACGCGGCAACATCGTCGTTATCGTTCAGGATTGAGGCAGGCCGGTTACTCAGTTGGCCCCTCGAGCACAGGGCGCGGCTGTCCATCGGTCGCGCCCGTCCCCCGCACAAGAAAGGAGATCTCGCATGGCTCAGTTTTCAACTGCCGCATTCATTTGCTTGGCAGGCGCCGCAGTGAGCATGGCCGCATTCGCCGACAAGACAAACGTTCCACATGTCGCGGTGGAAGAGGCGCCTGGCTTGAGATGCGCCATCGTGACCCGCGACCTCGGCGATGCGGTCGAGATCTCTGGAAAAGTCACGGCGGACCATTCGGTCAGCGGAGACTATGCCTTGCACATTCGCAATGCCTCGGGCGCAGGACAGGCCATCATTGACCAGTCTGGCGCGTTCTCCGTGACATCCGGCCGGACGACGACATTGGCGCAAGCCACTTTGGGTGGCGCGCCTGGATCCTATGTGGCGGACCTCGAACTCACTGTCGACGGGCAACGTCTGCGCTGTCTCGGTGCGGGGCAACAGACTGCTATTTGACATTCAACGAACGGAGACCCTTCATGACCTTTTTCAAAACAGCCTTTCTGACCGCGGTCGCGACGCTCAGCCTTGCCACGGTGGCGTCTGCGGATCCCTTCGGCCACCTACAGGGGCAGTGGAACACCGGGTATGGCGGCGCGGACAACCGAAGCGTTGGTCTGATTGATTTATCAAGAAACACCCGGGTGGAGAGGCTGCACAATCCAGTGACCGGCCAAAACTATACGGCCATCATACAAACGGGCACGAACAACCAGTTTGCTGTCTCACAATCTGGAAATCGCAACACAGCCCGCGTTGTGCAGCGCGGCAACAACACCCGCGTGGTGGTCCGACAGAGGGGCAACAACAACAATAGCTCTGTCGTCATTCTCGGTCACTGACGGAGATGGAACGTCGGCATGGGTTGAGGCGCTTGCCCATGCCGAACCGATTTAACGAGTGGTTTTCTTACCAGTGGGGCGGTCGCTTCAGGCTTTGGCGTAGCCAATGGTCTGAAGCGCCGCTTTTATCTCATCCAGGATGACCGGATCATCGATCGTGGCGGGCATCTTGAACTCTTCGCTGTCGGCAATTTTCACCATTGTGGCGCGCAGGATTTTGCCCGATCGCGTCTTTGGCAGACGATCAACAACGAGCGCCAGTTTGAACGCGGCCACCGGACCTATCCGATCCCGCACCAATGTTACACATTCCGACGCGATTTCGTCGTGCTGGCGATTTACCCCTTTAGACAGGCAGACAAACCCGACAGGAAGTTGGCCTTTCAAGGCGTCCGTTACTCCGATCACGGCGCATTCGGCGACATCAGGATGCGCGGCCAACACCTCTTCCATGCCACCGGTAGACAGCCTGTGACCGGCCACGTTGATCACGTCATCGGTGCGGGCCATGATGTAGAGATAGCCCTCGTCATCGATCATGCCCGCATCGCCGGTTTCATAGTAGCCAGGAAAGGTGTTGAGATAGCTTTTCTTGAACCGATCTTCGGCATTCCACAGGTTAGGCAGCGTGCCGGGCGGCAGAGGGAGCTTGATTGCGATCGCGCCGAGCTCATTGGCGCCCAGCTGGTGACCTTCGTCTGACAGGATTTGCACGTCATAGCCCGGCATTGCCACCGTGGGGGATCCGATCTTGACCGGCAGGGCCTCGATCCCGGCGGGGTTGCCCGCAATGGTAAAGCCGGTTTCAGTTTGCCACCAGTGATCGTAGACAGGCACGCCCATGATATCTTGGGCCCATTCGATTGTGTCAGGATCGGCGCGTTCCCCTGCGAGGTAGAGCGCCCGAAGGTTGGAAATGTCGTAATCCTTGATCAATTCGCCTTTGGGATCATCGCGCTTGATCGCTCGAAACGCCGTCGGCGCCGTGAAAAAGCTGCGCACATTGTGTTCGGATATCACGCGCCAGAAGGTGCCAGCGTCTGGGGTGCCAACGGGCTTGCCCTCAAACACGATGGTAGTGTTGCCGTGGATTAGCGGGGCGTAGCAAATGTAGCTGTGGCCCACGACCCAGCCCACATCCGAGGCCGCCCAGAACACATCGCCTGGATCGACATTGTAGATGTTTTTCATTGTCCAGTTCAGCGCGACCAGATGACCGGCTGTGGGTCTGATCACGCCTTTCGGCGCGCCGGTGGTGCCGGACGTGTAGAGGATATAGGCCGGGTGGTTGCCCGCCACGGGCACGCAGTCTGCCGGTGTGACGCCGTCTTGCACCTCATACCAATCGTAATCCCGCCCTTCGGTCAGTTCGATGGGGTGTTCTTCGCGTTGCAAAATGATGCAAAATTCGGGCTTATGCTCCGCCAGATCGATCGCACCGTCGAGCAGGGGTTTGTATTCCACCACGCGCCCCGGTTCCAAGCCGCAGGACGCAGCGATAATGGCTTTGGGGGCGGCATCGTCAAGGCGAACGGCCAGCTCATTGGCGGCAAACCCACCGAAAACCACCGAATGGATGGCGCCAATCCGGGCGCATGCCAGCATCGCTTCAACGGCTTGCGGGACCATCGGCATGTAAATGATCACGCGGTCGCCGATTTCTATGCCTTTCGCCTGCAGCGCGCCCGCCAAGTGGGAGACACGTGATTGAAGGTCGGCGTAGCTGATATGTTCCTTGCGCCCGGTTATGGGGCTGTCATAGATGATTGCGGTCTGATCGCCTTTGCCAGCGGCCACATGTCGGTCAACCGCGTTCCAGCAGGTGTTGACCTTGGCATCGACAAACCACTCATACAGGGGGGCGTTATCATCAAAGAGCGCTTTGCTCGGCTTTTCTACCCAGTCGATGGCTTCCGCGGCCTCCATCCAAAAGCCCTCGGGATCGGCTTTCCAGCCATTATAGATGTCATGGTAGCTCATGTGTCTTTGTCCCTTTTTTGTTTTGTTAAGGGACAGGCGGGTAGCGGGGCAAGTCGGGTAAGCCGTAACGACGCCAAAAACTGTGATTTTATCAGCTTGAAGCGCTGACGCGGCGCGACAAGCAATATCCGCGTCGCTCGATCACACCTCATACGCCAACCGCAGACCACCCCAGTGGCGGCCATGCACGATGATCGGGGCTGAAAGATCTTTCATCACTTTGAACACGCCGCCGCCCATGTCGCGACGATAGACCTGCAGCAGGAAGGGTCTGGTGTTTTGACCCGCCTTCAGACCGACCCGATCATCAAAAATGCGCCGGTTGCGGCAATTGCCCGTGTTCCAAGCCACATCTTTGCTCTGTGGTTTTGAGAACTTGCGATTGTGAGTGGGCAGATAGCCATCAATATTGACCGCCGCGCAGAAAACGACGCGGGGCGATTGTTTGAATGCGGCTTCTTGGATCTTTGGCAAAACCTGGTCGGTGAACCTTGTAAAGGGCGTCATCTTTTGTTCGGGGTTGGTGCTGGGAATGGTTGTGTAGCTCCGTGAAAAGAGATCCGCCGTTGAGATCTGCCCCGCCTCAATCGCGCTTTCAAACAGATGCGCGACTTTGGCAGCGTCGCTTTGCACCCGGTCAATAAAAGGGGTGTCATCAGTTTTGGCGCCGACGCTGACACTGTCTTGGACCATGGATTCCGTTTGATCTACCAAGTCCGACGTGCGTTGGCGGATGGCAGACACACGATTTGTCGTGTCGGAAATCGAGGTCTCAATTTCGTGAAAGGCCTGCCTGAACGCGCCCGTGGCTGCCAGCACTTGACCAACCTGGTCCATCATCCCACCCGTTTGTCCGCTGAGCCCCTTCATGGCTTTTGAGATTTCACCGAGAGCCTCTGTCATCTCAGTGTTCCCGGCGATCACGTGATCCGTTTTTGTGCGGGCTGCTTGCGATCCTTCGGAGAGACGTCGAATGGTCTGGGTCAGGTCCTCAACAGAGGCTTGTGCCGCTGTGACGGTGGTCGATGTTGTGCTTGCCAATTCGTTGATGGCGCTGGCTATCGTGGCAAATCCAGTGCCTGCGACGCCGGCGCGTGCGGCCTCAATCCGCGCGTTGATCGCCAGCAGATGCACCGTTTTTGCGATGTCTCGAATGCTTTGATTGCCCGCCTGTACTTGTTGGAGAGCTTCGAGCACGTCATCCATGTGCTGGGTGATCTCCACCACATGATCTACGATATCTGTTGAGTGTTGGCCTGCATGCTGCAGAACCGTGACCGATGTTTCCACCAGACCCTCTACATCCGTAGTGGCCTGTCGCATGTCAGTTAAGCTGTCGGATATAGACTGATTGGCATCGAGCACTTCATCTGCGTTTTGGCGCGCCTGTGACAGGGCCGAACGTTGCGCGTGAGAGCGATCGTCCAAATCGTCTACGAACGCCACAACCTCGATAATCTCACGCCCCAGCTGACCCGTCCGTTTAGCCAAATCGGAGATGATGGGATCACTCAGACGACGATTGGGATGGCTCTTCGGGCTTGCCTTTCCGGCTTCCGGATTTGACCCACTTTGAACGCTGACAACTTTAGGATGCGACGCCTCTGCAGCGCGTGAGTGTGCTTGATCGGCTGACATTACTTCCTCAGGCTTGCCTCTGGGAGAGATTTAGCGCCCAAAAGTAAAGCACAGGTTCACAGATGCCTTGCCCGTTATCCGTATTGCGTAACAGGCGTGCCGGCGATGGCCGCCATATTGAGCAATCCGCGCGCTGTTATACCTGTTGTCGCGATGTGAGCCTTGTTGCCCATGCCCATGAGGATCGGCCCAACTTCCAGTCCGCGGGCCTTGACCTTGAGGATGTTGCGCACGCCTGATGCCGCGTCGCTGTTGGAGAACACGAGGATGTTCGCGCTGCCTTCCAGACGGTTATCCGGTAACAGCCGAGCGCGCAGGTCTTGATCGAAGGCCGCATCGACGTTCATTTCACCCTCGTAGACGAAATCACGAGGTGCTTCATCGAGTATGGCGATGGCCGCACGCAGACGTTTGCCAGAATCGCTGCCCTGATTGCCGAATTGCGACTGAGAGCAAAATGCCACTTTCGGATCAACGCCAAAGCGACGTGCATGCCGTGCCGCCCCAGTGGCGATTTGCGCGAGCTGCTCGGGCGTGGGGAACACGTGCACATGCGTGTCGGCGATGAAGACGGGTCCATCTTCCAGGATCATCAGCGACAACGACCCATGCGGATAGAGTTTTTCACAGCCAAGCACCTGATTTACATAATTGAGATGCCAGCGATATTCCCCAAAGACGCCGCAGATCATGGCGTCGGCCTCTTCTCTGTGCACCATCACGGCTGCAATCGCTGTCGTGTTTGTTCGCATGATCCGTTTGGCCAGATCCGGCGTCACGCCCCGGCGCTTCATGATTTCGTGGTAACTGCCCCAGTAGTCGCGATAGCGGGGGTCATCCTCTGGGTTGACGACGTTGAATTCCTTTCCCGGGCGGATTTCCAGCCCCATGCGGACGCATCTCGCCTCGATCACGTCTGGCCGCCCGATCAGGATCGGTTGTTCGATCGTTGTCTCCAAAATCGTCTGAGTTGCACGTAGAACACGATCATCTTCGCCCTCCGCAAACACGATCTTGCGGGCCGTGGCTTCGGCGGATTCGAACACGGGGCGCATCAACAACGCGGATTTATAGACAGACGCGTCGAGCTTTTGCCGATAGGCCTTGAGATCATCCAAAGGCCGCGTCGCCACGCCTGTTTTCATGGCGGCTCCTGCGACAGCGGTCGACACGACACCCGACAAACGGGGATCGAAAGGCTTGGGTATCAGGTAGTCGGCACCGAACGTGAGTTGTTCGCCCTTGTAGGCCGCAGCAGCCTCGGCACTGGTTGTTTGTCGCGCCAATTTGGCAATACCGGCAACACATGCGATTTCCATGTCGTCATTGATCGTCGTGGCGCCGACATCAAGCGCGCCCCTGAAAATAAATGGAAAGCACAGTACATTATTGACCTGATTGGGAAAATCACTGCGGCCCGTGGCGATGATCGCGTCGGGGGCAACCTCGCGCGCCAAATCCGGCATGATTTCGGGCGTCGGATTGGCAAGAGCAAAAACGATGGGCCGTTTGGCCATCTTGCGCACGTTGTCTTGTGAGAGCACTTTTGGGCCTGAAAGACCAAGGAACAGATCAGCGCCCTCAATCACCTCATCAAGAGTGCGCAGGTCGGACTTTTGGGCAAATTCCGCCTTTTGAGGGTTCATATCTTTGGTGCGGCCTTCGTAGACGAGGCCATGTATGTCACACAGCCACACGTTTTCGCGTTTGACGCCCAGTTTCAACAGCAGGTTAAGGCAGGCAATCCCCGCCGCGCCGCCGCCCGTTGAAACAATTTTGATGTTTTTGAAGGTTTTACCCGCCACCTTCAGAGCATTGGTCGCCGCAGCTCCTACCACGATCGCGGTTCCGTGCTGATCGTCGTGAAACACCGGGATATTCATGCGGTCGCGGCAGAGCTTTTCAACAATGAAGCAGTCAGGCGCTTTGATATCTTCAAGATTTATGGCCCCGAATGTCGGCTCAAGAGCGCAGACAATCTCGGCCAGTTTTTCGGGATCCTTTTCATCCACCTCCAAATCAAAACAATCGATATTGGCGAAATTCTTGAAAAGGACCGCTTTGCCCTCCATCACCGGCTTTGAGGCGAGCGCACCGATATTGCCAAGACCCAAAACCGCGCTGCCGTTGGATACAACTGCCACCAGATTACCGCGAGAGGTGTAACGGCTTGCGGCACTGGCATCGGCCTTGATCTCAAGGCAGGCCTCTGCGACGCCGGGCGAATAAGCTCGGGCAAGATCGGTGCCGTTGGCCAGTGGTTTGGTGGCCCGCACTTCCAATTTTCCAGGCTTTGGAAATTCGTGATAGTGAAGTGCGTCCTGACGCAGGCTGTCACTTGGTTGATCGGTCATCGTTCCCCCTTTGTCAAATTAGTTTAATGCTAAACTAATTTGATGGCCGCCTTCGGATTCACCCATTTGACGCCCTATTTTGCCATCACAGCTTGCATCCGGAAAATCCGTGGCGCAATCCTATTGTCACAAATCCATGGGGATTTGAGGATGGGAGTGACGGATGTCTGCCAGGGATATCTTGGTGCAAGAGGCCGCGCGGGTGCGCGAGAACGCCTATGTGCCTTACTCAAACTTCAAAGTGGGTGCGGCTCTGCGCGCGGGCTCGGGCGCGATGTATTCGGGCTGCAACGTGGAAAATGTGGCCTATCCGCAGGGCACATGCGCCGAAGCGGGTGCCATCGCGGCGATGGTTGCAGGGGGCGATACAGAAATCAAGGAGGTTGCCGTCATCGCCGACAGCCCTGAACCTGTGACGCCCTGCGGCGGATGTCGGCAGAAATTGGCGGAATTTGCTGCAGCTGATGTGAAAATCACGATGGCGACCACGGGCGGCAAACAGGTGACCCTTACCATGGCGGACATTCTGCCCGGCGCGTTCAACACGCATCACATGTCGAACACCTAACCCATGGACGCCCGTGCGATCATTGCAGGGCTGCGGGACGGCAAAGGCGCGAGTCGCGAAAGCCTTGAGTGGTTCGCTGATGCGCTGTCGGACGGCCGGGTGAGTGACGCCCAGGCCGGGGCCTTTGCCATGGCCATTGTGCTGCGTGAGCTGGACGCAGACACGCGCGCCGCGCTGACCTTGGCCATGCGCGACAGCGGCGAAACCCTTGCCTGGGATCTATGTGGCCCCGTCATCGACAAGCATTCCACCGGGGGGGTGGGCGATTGTGTGAGCCTTGTCCTTGCACCGGCTTTGGCCGCGTGCGGTGCCTATTTGCCGATGATCTCAGGGCGCGGGCTTGGGCATACCGGCGGGACATTGGATAAGCTCGAGGCGATCCCGGGGCTGCGCACGGATCTCTCGGAAACTCAGTTGAGACATGTCGTGGGGCAGGCCGGCTGTGTGATTGCCTCTGCCAGTGACCGCATCGCCCCTGCAGATCGCCGTCTTTACGCGATCCGGGATGTCACGGCCACGGTGCAAAGCCTTGATCTGATTACGGCGTCGATCTTGTCGAAGAAACTCGCCGCAGGTCTGGAGGGGCTTATCCTCGATGTGAAAGTGGGTTCGGGCGCCTTCATGAAAGATTTGTCCGAGGCGCGTGGGCTGGCGCGTGCGCTTGTCGATACTGGAAACGCGGCTGGCTGTCCGACCAGTGCGGTCATTTCGGACATGAATCAGCCTTTGGCACCCGCCTTGGGAAATGGGTTGGAAGTCGCCGAAGCAGTGCGTGTTCTGTCAGGGGAGATGCCGGAGAGCGCGCTTGCACTGATCACCGCCGCCCTCGGGGGGCTTGCACTGTTTCAGGCGGGTCTCGCGCACGACATAGAGACAGGCGCGGATGCGGTCACTGCAGCCATACGGGATGGTCACGCCGCAGAAAGGTTCGGCCGCATGGTCGCCGCCATGGGCGGGCCGGTGCATTTCATGGACAATCAGGCGCGTTTCTTGCCCGAGGCCAACGTGATCCGGGAGTTTGTGGCCATTCGGTCAGGTTACATTTCGGCCATCGACGGTGAGGCCATGGGCTATGCCGTGATTGCCTTGCGCGGCGGGCGTCGCGTGGAGACGGATGTGATCGACCCATCTGTGGGGCTGTCGAGCATCGTCTCACTTGGGCAGCATGTGACGGCAGGCCAGCCCCTTTTGTACATTCATGCCGGTCGTTCCGAGCATGCAGATCAAGCCGCCGATATCTTGGCCACCGCTATCAGAATTTCCGACGACCCTCCTGACTTACCGCCCCTGATCCACGAAAGGATCTCTTGATGCCGCGCGCCTTTCTGGTGGTGATGGACTCGGTTGGCATCGGGGGCGCGCCGGATGCGGACGCGTTTTTCAATGGGGAGCTGCCAGATACCGGTGCGAACACGGTCGCGCATATCGCGCAATCCTTGGGTCTGCTGCGTTTGCCCACGCTCGATGGTCTTGGATTGGGCGCGGCTGTTAGGCTCGCATCAGGCGATCACGCGCCGGGTTTGGACGCCACACCGAGTGGGCTTTGGGGCGCCGCGACACCTCATGCTTTGGGAAAAGATACGCCCGCTGGCCATTGGGAGCTGGCCGGAGCGCCTGTGCCGTTCGAGTGGCATCACTTTCCACGTGAAATACCCGCGTTTCCTGAAGATGTGCTGCAGAGGGTCTGCGCCTCGGCGGGAACAGATGGCACGCTTGGCAATTGCCACGCCTCCGGCACGGACATCATAGACCGGCTCGGCGATGAGCATATCCAGACGGGGTGGCCCATTTGCTATACCTCTGTCGACAGCGTCTTGCAGATTGCCGCGCATGAGGAGCATTTTGGCCTCGAGCGACTCATGGTGCTTTGCAGAGAAATCGCCCCGTTTCTTCATGACATGAAAGTGGGGAGGGTGATTGCGCGGCCCTTCGTCGGTGACGCGCAAATGGGCTTCACGCGCACGGTCAACCGACGGGATTTCGCGATGGCCCCGCCGAGCCCCACGCTGTGTGACTGGGCATCCGCCGAGGATCGATCTGTTCATGCCATTGGAAAGATCGGTGACATCTTTTCGATGCGTGGCATCGACGACGTGGTCAAAGGCAAAGATGCCGAACTGATGCAACACCTGGCGAAAGCCGTGTCGGACGCGCCGGACGGCTCTCTCACCTTTGCCAACTTCGTGGAGTTTGACGCGCTCTACGGCCACAGGCGCGATGTTCAAGGATATGCCGAGGCGCTGGTCCGGTTTGATGCGGGTCTTGTGCATATTCTGCCGAGACTGCGCGCAGGCGATCTGCTGGTGATCACCGCAGATCATGGAAATGATCCCACATGGGTTGGCACGGATCACACGCGAGAAAGGGTGCCCGTTCTGGTGGCCGGCGCGGGGACAGGGCAGTTGGGCCATGTGCAGTTTGTTGATGTTGCCGCCTCCATCGCGGATCACTTAGATCTCAAGGAGCATGGACCGGGCCGCAGTTTTTTGCCGTGAAAGATTGCCCCTCCAAGCGGCTCAAAGCTAAGGTGTTCGAGAACAAGATTGGACACTGACTATGACGGATCACCTCACCATCGTTTCTCACCCGCTCGTGCAGCACAAACTGACTTTGATGCGCAAAAAAGAAACGCCAACGGCTGTCTTCCGCCAATTGCTGCGCGAGATCAGTCAGCTTTTGGCCTATGAGGTCACCCACGACCTCGCTACGTCTCAAGAGACGATTGAGACCCCTTTGATGGACATGCAAGCACCGGTTCTGGCTGGCCCAAAGCTTGCGCTGATCTCTATCCTGCGGGCAGGCAACGGGTTGTTGGACGGGATGCTTGAGCTGATCCCATCGGCGCGAGTGGGCTTTGTGGGGCTCTACCGAGACCACGAAACGCTTAAGCCCGTGCAGTACTATTTCAAAGTGCCCGATCAATTGAACAAGCGGTTTTGCATTGTCGTCGATCCCATGCTGGCCACGGGCTACTCCTCTGCTGCGGCGATTGATTTGATCAAAGAAGCGGGGGCCAAGGACATCTGTTTTCTGTGCCTTCTCGCAGCGCCCGAGGGGGTGGCCCAAATGAAAGAAGCCCATCCCGACGTGCCCATCGTCACCGCATCGCTTGATGAACGGTTGAACGAGCTGGGCTACATCCTGCCCGGTCTAGGGGACGCGGGCGATCGCATGTTTGGCACCAAGTAAGCAAAAGCGGTTTACTCTGAACCTATTATACGGCAGTCTCCGGCCATTAGCTCTGGGGGCGAAAATGAAGTATTTGAGCGTGCTCGCGGCGTCTGCCATCGCCGCGACGGGCTGGGCAGAAGTGTCCGTTGCCCAGTCATCATCACAAGCTGTTCCAGCGGAATTTCCACCTGCATCCTACACAGGCCGTCAGTATGTCGACAGCGCGGGCTGCGTGTTCATTCGCGCCGGAATAGATAACAATGTCACGTGGGTGCCGCGTCTGACACGGGGGCGCCAGCAGGTTTGCGGCTTTCAACCGAGCCTTTCTGCCTCGACCTTGGCCACTGTGAATGCCGCACGCACGCCCGCGCCGGATGAGGCGATACCAACTGCGACGGCTACGCCGACCGCCGCGCCTGCGCCGGCCCCTGCTCCTGCGCCTGCCCCACGGGTTGTGGCCGCTCCGGCGCCTGCGCCAGCACCTGCGGTTGCGGCGCCACCGCCGAAACCAGAGCCGAAACGCGTTGTGGCGACAACGCGTGTGACCTCGGCGTCCAAATGCACCAACCGAAGTGCGTTTTCGCAAAGATACATGCATTCTGAGCGAGCAGAGGTTCGCTGCGGTCCGCAGAGCCAACCGCATGTCACGTACAAAGACGGACCGGCTTCGCCGAATGCAACGATTTACACCCAAGCGTCGCCCGGTGTGACAAGCGGGCAGGTCCGTGTTGCACCCAAGCATGTCTATGAAAACCAAGTGATCAGCACAGAAGGTGTCTTTGTTCCCGAAGGCTATACCGTCGTGTGGGAAGACGATCGTCTGAACACAAAACGCGCGCATCAGACATTGGCCGGCAAGGCGCAGATGGAACAGATTTGGACCAACACGCTGCCACGTAAGATCAAACCCGGTGCGATCGCCGGATCCGGCACATCCTATGCCGCAGGTGGTCTTCCCAACGACGTGGTGCCTCAGGTGTCGCGCTCAACGACTGTGCCGTCCGCAGCGGCCCTTGCAGCAAACGATACGCCCGCCAGCCATCGCTATGTGCAGATCGGCGCGTTTACGGATCCAGTTCAGGCAAAAGCGGCAGCTCAGCGCCTTGCAAATAGTGGCTTGCCCACAAAAATGGGGGATCGGACACGGGGCGGGAAGACTTACACGCTTGTCGTGGTGGGGCCTTACCAAACTCAGGGCGCGCTCGATGGTGGGTTGGCCAAAGTCCGGGGCATGGGCTATCCGCAAGCGACACTGAAACGCTGATCTTCATCTAAGCTCTTTTGAACGCGCCCTGATGGGGGCGCGTTTTTTTATGCGCCGCAGATAGATTGCAATTGCAGCCAGCTTGCGTCGTTCATAACCGCGGCAGGTGGCGATGTGGCAAACGGATCTGCTTCTATCAGGCCCAAAGTCTGCTCACCGGTAATGTCCACAGCATAGGCATAAGGCGTTGCGCGCAGATTTGCTGCCTCAAATGCCGTCAGCAGAACCTGGTCTGATACGTTGGCTTTGTCGGATGTCAGCAGGGTTTCTGCATAACTGGTCAGCGTCGCCTCGCTTAGCGCGCCAGTTGTCAATAGCCGAAAGCTGGACCATATCGGGCTCGCCTTGAGCAGTGCCGCCAATGGGTCGCTTTGCGCGGCGCGGAGCCGTTCGGCGACAATGAAACCGGCGACCACGTCTGGTTCAGTGTAATCTTCGACCAACGTGCGATTGATCAGGATAATCCCGCCCGGCAAGTTCACGGTTTGGTCGACACCGTCGCGCATGACGTATAGCGGAGCTGACGAACCCGCTCCGGGCAGACGTACAGCCAACCGCGTCAGAACGGATTGTGCTTCGGGGGAAGTGCAGGGTGGCCCTGTCACGCGTTGCACTTTCTGGAACAGCACTGCACCGATCTCAGCACGCTTCACCTGCGGCACGATGTTGACCGTGTGCTGTCGCACGGCGCCTGGCAGCCAGAATATCGCCCCAAGCGTCAGGGCAAGGCACATGGCAAAAACGATCACAAACCGCAAACGTCCAGGATGCGGTCTGCGGCGTTCGATGACAGCGCGCAGTTTTTCAATGGCGTCGATCATTTCAGACTCTGCGCCTGGAAATTCCAGTGTTTCGCTTTCGTCGCCTGCTGGATGATAAATTGCGGGCCGCTTGCCCGGGTTTGCGCGGACCACTGCCGCCAGGGACCAATGGGTCAACGGACGATCCTGCATGTCGGAAATCAGAAGCGTGGCATCACCAATCGACGCGATCACATCCATACGCTGTGCCTCGCCTGCGGGGCGCCACAGTCCTGATGCTTCGATCCTTTGGTACTTATCCAATGCGGTCATGGATGACCGTGCCTGTTATGCTCGTTTTTTTGGACTTTACCCGGTTTTTAAGCGCGCGTGAAGCCGGATCAATCGTCGTCTTCAATCAGACCCGCGCGGTGGCGCATGCGATCACGGATCACATAGACCATTCCGCCGAGGAAAAGCGCGGCCATGGCAAACCATGTCAGTGCATAACTGAGATGGGAATTGCGAAAGTTCACCTGTGTCAGCCCGCCTCGCGGCCAGCTATCTGCGCCGCCCGTATGCTCTGCATCGACGAAGTATGCAGCCGTCCGCCCCAGACCGGCCTCTGAGGAAAGCGCTGCAACATCGCGCGAAAACCAGCGGCCTTGGTCCGGGTCATTTTTTTCAAGCATCGTTCCATCCGGTTCTGTCAGGCGTAAGAGCCCGGTCACGGAGATCGGCCCATCTGGCTGTGTCCAGCCAGCTTCGCGGCTCCCTGTTGGCACGAAACCGCGATTGATCCAAACGATCCGCGTGTCGGTTTGCAGGGGCGTCATCAACCACGACCCTGCGCCAAGCTCTGTCAGAGCCTTCACACGCTGAGATTGATCATTCATGAAAACCCCGTCTTCGGTGACCACGCGAAGGTAGGCGTGATCATCCTCAGTCACAGTGCCAAAGGGCGCCTCTACTGGATCACCGAATGCGCGCGCTTCAACCGTTTCAATCAGATCAACCTTCCACTGCAGCCGCTGGACCTGCCAGATGCCCAAGCTCAGCATGGTCAGAAACACCACAGCGGCGAATATGAGAATTGTGACATCCACCCAAAGCGGCCGAAGTGGGCCGTCTTGCACGCTCATTGCAGGTCGCGGACCCGCCGGATGGTGTCATGCGCGGGCATCATGTTTTCGTGCAAGTGGAACATCACCCAGATAGAGCCTGCGAGGATGATCACCAGAACGGTCGCCGTGAACAGTAGGGACATGAATTGCCACCCGTCCTCAGCGCCGACGGAAACATGCAGGAAGTAGTTTACATGGACGAGGATCTGCACGGCACCAAGGCCAAAAATGATCACCATCGCCCAGAGCAGGCTGATATCGACCTCTGCCATCACCACGTAAAACGGGATGGCCGTCAGGATCACTGAGAGCACAAACCCGATGAAGTAGGATCGGTAAGATCCGTGGGCATGATTGTCATGCGAGGCGTGGTTGTCGGTGTCAGCGCTCATAACAGAACTCCGGCAAGGTAGACGAATGAGAAGACGCCGATCCAGATGAGATCGAGGAAGTGCCAGAAAAGGCTCAGGCACATGATGCGGCGTTTGTTTTCAGGGGTAAGCCCATGCATCTGAACCTGGACCAGCAAGATGACCAGCCAGATGGATCCCCCCGTCACGTGTAGACCATGTGTTCCTACCAAGATCCAGAAGGAAGAGAGGAATGCGCTGGCCATCGGCGTCGCACCGACGTGCCAAAGATGCGAGAACTCAAGGTATTCCAAATAGAGAAAACCCAAACCAAACGCCAAAGTGACAATGAGCCAAATGCTCATCACCTTGGCGTTGTTCTGCTGCACATTTATGGCCGCGAACCCATAGGTGATCGACGATAAGAGCAAAAACGCGGTGGCCAGAGCAATCTTTTCGATCTCAAATAGATCAGCGGGGGATGGCCCTGCGGCGTAGTTTTGTCCAATGACCGCATGCACGGCGAAGAGGATGCCAAAGAGCAGGCAGTCGCTCATCAAATAGAGCCAGAACCCCAGCATCGTGCCCGTTTCATGGTGATGCTCGGCGGCGTCATCATGGGCATGCTCATCCTCGAAAACGTGAAATTCGTAGGATCCGGCGTCTGGGCTGCGCGTGTCGATCGTTGTCATGCGCTCACTCCGCTGCCTGCTGCGTGATCCGCAGTTCGCCCTGTTCCATTTTGCGCACGTCGTCTGCCGGTATGTAGTAATCTCGGTTGTAGTTGAACGTGTGCCCGATCGCCCAGAAGAGCGAAGCAAAGAATGTCAGCAGTGACAACCACCATACGTGCCAGATCAGAGCAAAGCCCATCACAGTCATCAAACCGGCGATGACCACGCCGCTAGAAGTGGAATGCGGCATGTGGATGGGCGTGTAACCCTCGGTCGGTCTGCGGTAACCGTTGCGTTTCATGTGATCCCAAGCGTCAAGCTCATGGACGCGGAAATTGAAGGCGAAGTTGTAGTAGGGCGGCGGTGACGTGGTTGACCATTCAAGTGTGCGCCCGCCCCAAGGATCGCCCGTTTCATCGCGCAGCTCTTCGCGCTTCATGATCGACACGACGATTTGGACAACAAAGGCCGCGACGCCCACTGCAATCATGCATGCCCCAATGAGCGCAGTGAAGAAATATCCAGCGTAGATCGTCTCTTCGAACTGGCTGAGGCGGCGCGTGACGCCCATCAGGCCGAGCACATAAAGCGGCATGAACGCAAAGTAGAAGCCAACAACCCAACCCCAGAAGCTGACCAAGCCCCAGAACCGATCCAGTTGGAAGCCGAACGCCTTTGGCCACCAATAGTTGATGCCTGCAAAGATGCCGAAGACGCCGCCGCCGATGATCACGTAGTGGAAATGAGCCACCAGGAACGGCGAGTTGTGCAGCACGTAATCCGCCGGTGGCACAGCCAGCAGCACCCCTGTCATGCCGCCGATCACAAAGGTCAGCATGAAGGCCACAACCCACATCATAGGCAGCTCGTACCGGATCCGCCCCTTGTACATCGTAAAAAGCCAATTGAAGAGCTTTGCCCCGGTCGGGATCGAGATAATCATCGTCGTGATCCCAAAGAAGGAGTTCACGTTCGCGCCCGCACCCATGGTGAAGAAGTGATGCAACCAGACAATGTAGCTCAGGATCATGATCACGCAGGTGGCGTAAACCATCGAGGTGTAGCCAAAGAGCCGCTTGCGGCAGAAGGTTGGGACGATTTCAGAGAAAATGCCGAAGATGGGCAGGGTGAGGATGTAAACCTCAGGATGGCCCCAAATCCAAATGAGGTTGACGTACATCATCGGATTGCCGCCAAGCTCGTTGGTGAAGAAGTTGGTGCCGAGATACCGGTCTGCTGTCAGCAAGGCGAGCGTGGCCGAGAGCACTGGGAACGTGGCGACAATCAGAACGTTGGTACAGAGCGTCGTCCAACAGAACACCGGCATTTTCATCCAGGTCATCCCCGGCGCGCGCATTTTGACCAGCGTCACAATCAGGTTGATCCCCGATAAGGTCGTACCGATGCCGGCGATGTTGAGGGACCACAAATAGTAATCCATCCCCACGCCCGGGCTGAACGTCAGCCCCGAGAGCGGTGGATAGGCCAGCCATCCCGTGGCCGCAAACTCGCCCACGAAAAGCGAAATCATGATCAGCACAGCGCCGGACACAGTCAGCCAGAAGCTGAGGTTGTTCAGAAATGGAAACGCCACGTCCCGCGCGCCGATCTGAAGCGGCATCACATAGTTCATAAAGCCCGTGACAAATGGCATCGCCACGAAGAAGATCATGATCACGCCGTGCACGGTGAAGACCTGATCGTAGTGATAAGCGGGCAGGAAGCCGATATAGCCTGCTGAGGCGAGGGCCTGATGCAATCGCATCAAAAGCGCATCAGAAAAGCCCCGCAGCAGCATGATAACCCCAAGCACCATGTACATGATGCCGATTTTTTTGTGATCCACAGAGGTAAACCACTCGGTCCACAAATAGCCCCACAGCCGGTAATAGGTGATCGCACCCACCGTGAGGGCGGCGAGGATCATTGTGGCTATGAAGGTGCCGAAGATGAGCGGATCATAGAATGGGAATATATCCCAGTTGAGCTTACCCCAGAACCAATGGACATCCGGAATGCCATAAGAGCCATGCGATGCGCCAGCGTCAGTAGGGGTTGCTGCTGTGGCCATGGTGCTAGTTCGCCTGCAGAGGGAGTTGTTGCGCAAGATCGGCCTGCGGTGGCAGATCCATTGCGGCGAAAATCTCGTCTTCGCGCTCTTTCAGATCAGGCCGCAGGATGGCGATGAAAGCCCCCGGGTCCTCAGCGGAACAGATGCCGCGGAACATTTCGCGGTTGAACAGGCCTTCCAACCCGCCGCCGCCCAAAGCGTCGACCATCATCATGTCATCCAGGCAAAGATCCTGCTGCCCTGCACACAGGTTCACGATACGCCGCCACAGCCCGTCTTGAACCGACCCGTAATAGGTGACTTTATGATCGATGCTGGGTTGCTGCAGTTGGTTGTAAGCGGGTTGATCAAGCTCCGCTGCACGGCCTTGATCCCGCACTTTGCTTACCCAGGCGTCAAAGTCTTCCTCGCTCAGGCCGTGGAAGTCGAAATTCATGTAATTAAAGCCGTTGCCGGAATAGTTGGCGGAGAAGCCTTCATAGGTGCCGGGCGCGTTGATGACGGCATTCAGCTCGGTTTCCATTCCCGCCATCGAATAGATCATGCCCGCCAGGTCTGGTATGTAGAACGCGTTCATCACGGTGTCAGACGTCAGTTTGAATTCGATCGGACGATCAACAATCGCGGCCACTTCATTGACGGTGGCGATGTTTTGTTCGGGATAGATGAACAGCCACTTCCAATCGAGGGAAACCACGTGAACCTCAATCGGTTCAACGCTTTCATCAATGGTTTGCGTGTCGGAAATGCGCGAAAGGTCTTTGTACGGATCCAAGCGGTGCGTCGCGACCCAGGTCAAGCCTGCAAGGCAGATAATAATCGCCAATGGCACAGCCCAGATGACGATCTCCAGGCTGATTGAGTGATCCCAGTCTGGCGCATAGGTCGCGTTCTTGTTGTCCTCGCGATACTTCAGCGCGAAGAACACGGTGAGGGCCATGACCGGCAGTATCACAATCAACATCAGCACGGTCGCATAGACGATAAGTTCGCCTTTTTGCGCGGCAACATCGCCATTGGGATTGAGCAAAACCAAGTTGCAGCCGGATAAGAGACCGACAAGAGCGGTAAGGCTTATGAGTTTGCAAATGATGCGGATCATGTCGATGCGTCTTGCTGTTGGTGCAGGCCTGCGTCCCACTAGGAAGCTACGCGCCAGCACATCTATGTGTTTAGTCCTTATAGGGGAACGTATGCAATCCTGAGTATAATCAAGAATGCTGCACTGCGACAATTTCCCCTTGCTGGCTTCCGTGTCATTTTATGCTTAGAAGAGAGCAGAACGGTGGAGATTTAGATGACGAATACATCGACTGGTCACTCCGACAATGTCACAATCGACGACATCGTCACCACGGTGGTGATGGCGCGCGTCACGGATTTTTTCGGGTTTTTCGTCTACGCCATTGCATCGGCGCTGGTTTTTCCACGGCTGTTTTTTCCGATGTTCGACCCGATCATGGGAACAGTCATTTCTTTTGCTGTGTTTTCCCTGGCGTTTTTGGCGCGGCCATTCGCCAGTTTCGCCGGTCGATACGTGGAGCGCAAAATTGGTCGGGCCGGAAAAATCACCCTCGCTTTGATGATTTTGGGCAGCTCCACCGTCGCGATCGGGCTGCTTCCCAGTTACGACCGCATCGGGATTATCGCGCCGATCCTGCTCGCTGCACTTCGTTTTGCACAAGGCATCGGCCTTGGTGGGGCATGGGACGGGATCACCTTACAGCTCAAATCCGCCGCCCCCGCCGGCCGAGAAGGGCTCTATGGCATGGTGCCGCAGCTGGGCGGTCCCATCGGGTTTTGCGTCGCTGCGTCGCTGTTTTTCGTGCTGACCGGCTTTCTGACGGAGGAAGAATTTTACACCTACGGCTGGCGGTTTGCGTTTTTCGCCGTCATGGCGGTCAATGTTGTGTCGCTTTTTGCCCGCCTCCGCCTGCTCACGGCCAATTTCGGAGCAGATGAGACCCCGCTTCAATCTGCGCCTTTCTTGGACATGGTGCGGACGCAATGGCGGACGGTCGCGTTGTCGACGTTCTTGCCTGTGGCAAGCTATGCGCTCTTTCACATGGTGACGGTTTTCCCGCTCAGCTACACGTTGCTTTTTACCGAGTATAGCATGGACCGGATCATCTTGTATGAACTGACCGGTGGTGTTCTGGCTTGCGGTGCTGTGGTCCTGTCGGGCGTATTGGCGGATCGGTACACCAAACGACGCGTCTTGCGGGTGTCCGTTGCACTGATCGTGCCGCTTTGTCTGACGATCTACACGCTCGACACGTATCCATGGATCTACATCATCTTTGGCTTCATCGTGCTTGGCCTCGCCTACGGTCAGTCGAGCTCAATCGTGCCAAAACGGTTTCCGCTGCAATACCGGTATTCGGGAAGCGCCCTGTCGGTGAACCTGTCCTGGATCTTTGGAGCTGCGTTTGCGCCGCTTTGTGGTATGGCGCTGGCCGCGTATGTGGGCTTGTGGGCGTCTGCTCTCTATCTGTTATCAGGTGCACTTGTCACATGGATCACGCTACGTATCTTGGATCGCCAATTGGACGAAAACGGCGGGAGCCAAGCCGATAACGGGTAACCAAAGCCTTCAAACGACAGTTGTGTTGCCGGTTTCTGCCACAGTTCTGGTGCTTTAGGCCAAAGACCGGACGCGTCAGCCCACGATCAGCTGTTTGAGCTGGAGCGCTTCGTGCTCCAGTTCGGTCAGACGGTAATTGATTACGTCACCAATCGTCAGCATGCCGATCAAGTTACCGCCGTCCTTGACTGGCATATGGCGGAAGTGACCAGCCGTCATGCGGCGCAGAACAGAAACCAACGTATCACCCGGGGCGCATACCTCGACCGATTTGGTCATAATGTCCTCGACCTTCTTGGGCAGCGTTTCGCCGGGCGTGTCGGCCAGTTTACGCACGATATCGCGCTCAGATAGAATGCCGATCAGCTCTCCGTTGGCATCACGCACCAAAAGCGCGCCGATCCGTTTGTCGCGAAGCTCCATCACCGCGTCTTTCAAAGTGCTTTGCGGGCGAATGGAGAACACGGCGTCTTTTTTGCCGTTCATCAAGTTCGCCACAGTGGCCGTCTCAGTCGCAGAATTGCTCGAGGCGGACTGGCTATAGGTTCGTTGTTCAACGTCACCGCGTTTTGGCGCTTGATAGGATGCGGGCATAACTGGCTCCTTGATGGTCTTTCAAGTTTCGGGCTACACCCCAACTTACACCGAAAATAACGTTTGGGAAGAATTTCACGAATGACTGGTTATGAGCTTCCACCTGTCGCAGCGCTGCTTTTGTTCGTGGGGGCGTGTTTGGCGGGTCATTCCTACAGGCGGGTTTGGAAGACAGAAGGCCCTCGGTGGCAGCTTTGGTTTTTTGGCACAACCGCGGCGGTTATGCTGTGCACTGTTGCGTTTTTTCCGGTGCAAACGGGCTAGAGTAGGCTGCGCAAGCCCTAGAATTTCACTTGATAAAGCGGCGTTGAAACCATCTTTTTGCAATCTCGCCCAGGCCAAATCCGATGCACATGCTCACGATGTTCTTGGACAAGGCGGCGGTATCGGGACTGCCGCCAATCCTCAGCACCAAACGGGCAATTGGGTCGCCGATCGTGAAATACGTTAAGGAAAACGCGGCCATGACGGCGACGGCGTAGACCACAATCCTGAGGATCGAGAGTGTGAGCTTTGACATCGTGGACGGTGCGCTTTAGGCGTCCATCTCTTCCAGCATCTTGCGTGCGCGTGGGCACGAGGACAAGCGTTCGCGCAGCGGACTATCGGGATCGATGTCTTTTTTGCAGACCAAACACTGATCGGCATCGGAAATCGCATTCAATCCGCCGCAGCTGCCTTTAATGGTGCGGCCCGAAAAGATAACCCCAACAGCCATTCCACCCACCATGAGCGCAATGAACGCGAATGAGAGAAGAAATGTTTCCACTGGGATTATCTCCTGGTGTTAGGCTTGCAGGGCGGAAAACGCCTCAGTCGCATTCTTCACATGGGTGCCGTCGGCACCGCGTTCAATAAAGAGCGCTGAAATTCCCAGATCGTTCGACAATGCGATACCGCGCTCCGCGCCCATCGCCAAGAGGCCGGTGGCCCAAGCGTCAGCCAGCATGGCGTTCTCAGCCAGTACCGTCACGGAAGTTGTGTTATGCGTGACGGGGCGCCCGGTTTTGGGGTCAATGATGTGCGAAAACCGCGTGCCGTCTTCTTCAAAGTAGTTGCGGTAGTCGCCCGATGTGGCCATGCCCATGTCAGACGCCTTGGCGACCTGAACCACCTCTGCGCTCAACGGGTCAGGTGATTCGACGCCGATCTTCCATGACATGCCGTCTGCGTTGCTGCCGGACACGTAGAGATCGCCGCCGATCTCAACCATGAAATCGCGCAGGCCCGCTTGGCTCACGACGTTTGCAACGTAATCGACGCCGTATCCCTTGCCGATCGAGGACAGATACATCTGCGTGGCAGGGTTGGTTTTCTGCAGGCTGGTTTGTGACACCGACAATTTGTCTTGACCAACAGGCGCCATTGCATCTGCAAGTTTGGCATCGTCTGGCGTGGCAAAGCCTCCTGCAGGCGCACCAAAACCCCATGTCTCGATCACCGGGCCCAAAGTGATGTCAAAATAGCCATCGGTCTTGCTGTGCACATCTTCTGCGGCGGCCACAACCTGCGCCAGTTCCTGGGAAACTGTCATAGGGGCGGTGCCTGCGTGGTGATTGAACCGCGATACTTCCGATTCAGCGTCCCAGTTGGACATCAGAGCGTTGATCTGGCCAAGCGCGGAATCGATCTGTGATTGCAACTCGGCCTTGTTCACGCTGCCGTCGTGGTCTACCGCGACGATGTTGTATGTCGTTCCCATGGTGCTTCCGGTCAGCTCCAGCACAGCCGATCCCGGCTTGCAAGCTGCCAGACATACGGCGGACAGAACGAAAGAGCGGCGGGAAATCTTAAATGGTGTGTTCACTGGTTTTGCCTCCTTAGTGGGCGCGACGGGCAAGCCATAAAAACTTTCTCACTGCGCGCTTTTTTCGCGTTTTCATTTCCGTTGCAATGAGAAACAGTCAAGTGAGCGCGCATGCCGCACTTTAAACGACGCGAGTCGTAGCACAAGCAAAACGCAAGCCAGTTGGAGGCCAAACGCGTGCAAACGTTCAAGTTGAAGAAAGGGCTGGACCTTCCAGTCCTTGGCGCACCAACGATGTCTGGTACTGATGTACCTGACATCCGAACCGTCGCTATTATCGGCGCAGATTACATTGGATTGAAACCCAGGTTGCAGGTCGCCGAAGGTGACAAAGTCGGTGCTGGAGCGCCGATTTTTTTCCATAAGGACACGCCTGAAGTCATGGTGACGGCGCCCGTTTCGGGTCGTGTGCGCGCCATCAATCGCGGGGCTCGACGTGTTCTGATCAGCGTCGAGATCGACATCGATCCAAATGCAGCCCCGGCCGTGGACTTCTCGGAAGTTGGAGATGTCACAACCAAAGAAGGCCTGATCCAAAGGCTGTGTGCGTCAGGTCTCTGGACATCCTTTCGCACGCGACCCTACTCGAAAGTGCCGGACACGGCATCAAGCACGGAAGCGATTTTCGTCACTGCGATGGACACCGAGCCATTGGCGGCCGACCCTGCACTCGTCATTGCTGAGGCGAAAGACGACTTTACGCGCGGTCTTGCAGCGATCACGAAACTCACCGACGGTACAACATATGTTTGTCGCAAAGCTGGCTCCGATGTCCCTGGCGATGGAATAGAGCGCGTCGAGGTCGCGGAGTTTGACGGCCCGCACCCTGCGGGGTTGGCGGGGACTCACATTCATTTCCTACACCCGCCGACCGCGGAAACCACTGTCTGGACCATCGGGTATCAGGATGTGATCGCGATTGGGCACATGCTTGAGACGGGACGTAATGACGCAGACCGGATGGTCGCGTTATCGGGTCCTCGTGCGGCCAAGCCGCGCGTGCTGCGCGTGCCCGCCGGAGCGTCAATGCTTCAAATGATCGAAAATGAGGTGGACGGAGAGGCGCCATTGCGCGTGATTTCCGGCTCTATTCTGAGCGGCCGGATGGGTAACGGACCCGACGCTTACGTCGGACGCTACGCCCGCCAGGTAACGTTGATTGAAGAAGATAAAGAACAGATTCCAATGGGTTGGATCCGACCAATGCGTACAAAATACGCCGTCCAACCAGTCTTGGGTTCGGCGCTGGCGAAGAAGCTCTACGGGCTGACATCCAACCTCAACGGGGGTCGACGGGCGATGGTGCCCATCGGAACATTCGAAACTTTGATGCCGCAAGACTTCCTCCCGACGCAGCTTCTGCGGTCACTTCTGGTGATGGATACAGACCAGGCGCAGCTTTTGGGTGCGCTCGAACTCGACGAAGAAGACCTTGGTCTGGTTGGCTTTGCCTGCCCCGCGAAGTATGAGTATGGCATAGCGCTACGGGACTGCTTGAGCAAAATTGAGAAGGAGGGGTAGACATGGGTCTGCGCAGCTTCTTTGATCGCATTGAACCTGCCTTCGAAAAAGGCGGCAGGTATGAGCGATACTTCCCCCTCTATGAGATGGTGGAAAGCTTCCTTTACACGCCGAAAACGGTGACAACCGTTGCCCCGCACGCTCGGTCTTACATCGATATGAAGCGGATCATGACCTACGTGGTGCTGGCGACCGTGCCCTGCATCATTTTGGGTTGCTACAACACCGGTCTGCACACGAACGCGGCAATTGCCGAGTTTGGTGCGAGCGGTTGGAGAGCCTGGATCATTGAAACAGTCGGCATCGGCTTCAATGCGGGCAACCCGCTGGCAAACTTCCTGCATGGCCTGCTTTATTTCCTTCCGATCTACATCACGACGCTGGTCGCTGGCGGCATTTGCGAAGTGATCTTCGCCACGATCCGCCGCCATGAGGTGAACGAGGGCTTCCTTGTAACCTCCATGCTCTACACGCTGACCCTGCCTGCGAGCACACCCCTTTGGCAGGTGGCGCTCGGTATTATCTTCGGGGTTGTCATCGGCAAAGAAGTTTTCGGTGGCACAGGTAAGAACTTCCTCAACCCGGCTCTGACAGGGCGTGCATTCCTTTATTTTGCGTATCCCGCGCAGATGTCAGGCGACGCGGTTTGGGTGCCGGTGGATGGCTTTACAGGCGCAACCGCGCTCGCGATCAGCGCCAGCGAAGGCTATCAGAACCTGGCCAATTACGGCATGGACTGGACAAGCGCGTTCTTTGGCATGGTGCCTGGCAGCTTTGGCGAGACCTCAACGGTTGCAGCCTTGTTAGGTTTGCTTTTCTTACTTGCGACGAGGATTGCAAACTGGCGTATGGTGGTCGGCTGTTTGGCAGGCATGATCGCCTTCTCGGCTCTGCTCAATGTCATAGGGTCTGACAGCAATCCGATGTTCTCAATGCCGTGGTATTGGCATCTTGTGGTGGGTGGCTATGCGTTCGGCCTTGTCTTCATGGTGACAGAGCCAGTGTCCGCGTCGCACACCAACCTCGGGCGCTTCTATTATGGGCTTCTTATAGGTTTCATGGTTGTGATGATCCGTGTGATCAATCCGGCTTTCCCAGAGGGTATGATGCTGGCCATTCTATTTGGTAACGTTTTTGCACCGCTGATCGACTATTTCGTCGTGCAATCCAACATCAAACGCAGGGCGAAAAGACATGCCTGACGACGGAAATATGCCGGAAGAAAAAGCGGAAAAACAAAAGGGTCCTCTTGGCCGGTTCCTTGCCGCGCCTCCGGACACGATCGGAAAGACGCTGTTTGTTGCCGTAGGGGTCTGCCTCGTCGCATCCATGGTGGTGTCCTCGGTCGCGGTGTCGCTGCGACCAACGCAGGAAGTGAACCAGCTTAAGGACAAGCAGATCAACATTCTGCAGGTCGCGGGCGTTTATGACCCTGAGGTTGACGTGGTTGAGGCCTTCAACGCGTTTGAGCCGCATGTTTTGGAGCTGTCTTCAGGACAATTCACCGACAAGTACGATGCAACGACATTCGATGACATCGCCGCAGCGGATGATCCGGCCACCTCGATTGAGTTGACGGACGATCCGGCGGGTATCGGACGCAAGGCAACCTACCGCACGGTCTACCTTTTGCGTAATGAGGATGGTTCGCTCGACAAGGCGATCCTGCCGCTGCATGGTTACGGTCTTTGGTCCACGCTTTACGGCTACATCGCGATCGAAGAGGACGGCAACGAAATCTACGGTCTGCAGTTTTACAGCCATGCTGAAACACCGGGCCTCGGTGCGGAAGTCGACAACCCGCGCTGGAAAGCGC
>ERZ1740065.142-NODE-142-length-32664-cov-4.396731_pt1 | contig 32664 bp, 30 predicted proteins | sample MGYA00581738_ERZ1740065 | MGnify/ENA primary metagenome ERZ1740065 (study PRJEB43018, sample SAMN04849749) | marine metagenome | isolation source: floating plastic debris | place: Pacific Ocean | collected 2008-09-01 | study: EMG produced TPA metagenomics assembly...
GGTCCGCCTTCTTTCCCCAAATCTTACCATGAACTTAACCTACTTATGCTATGGTGAAACAAATGTAAGTTGAGCATTCTCGGTGAAGAAAGCTTTTAGATGAAACCCCTTTAATTCAGATGAACTGCTGTTACTGAAAGCGGACACTACTCTGGATTGCGAAAAGGATTACGTTTGCAGATTTCGGTATTACAGCAAAATAAAAAAGGTGGAAGAGATTCCACCTTTTTTGCCCCAAATCTTACCATGAACTTAACCTACTTATGCTATGGCCTTACTAAAGTAGGTTTGAAGCTTGCTGACTAACGAAAAACCCGATGATTAGCGTATTTCATCGATGAAATGCACACCTTAGAAATTTAAAATGAATTCCCTTAATATGCTCGTTGGTTTTTTCCTTCATAAAAATTCATGAATGCTCGGTTAACCACGCGGTTTCCCCCTGGTGTCGGGTAGTCTCCGGTGAAATACCAATCGCCAAGGTTCTTTGGACAGGCTTCATGAAGGCTGTCGATGGTTTGGTAAATGATTTTTACCTCTGCCTGTATTCCTTCAGGACTTAAAATCTCTGCGATCTTATTGGAAATGGTTTCAGGGGAAAAAGGTTCGTAGAACTTTTTTACGTGATTGACCACCTTCTTGGCCTTTTTGTGTTCTTGCTCCTTGCAAAGGGTATAGATTTCATCCACAATATGCATGGTGCCTTGTTCTTGATGCAAAGCCAAAGCAGCTTTGAAAGCAATAAAGTCTTCTAATTTGGCCATATCGATACCATAACAGTCAGGGTATCGTATTTGGGGAGCAGAAGAAACTACAACGATTTTGCTTGGCGAAAGGCGGTCCAAAATCTTAAGAATACTTTTCTTAAGCGTAGTTCCACGAACGATACTATCATCAATGATGACCAAATTGTCTCCAGATTTTACCGAACCATAGGAAATATCATATACGTGAGTCACCAAATCATCCCTGCTACTATCCTGGGTAATAAAGGTTCGCAACTTGGCATCTTTGATAGCGACTTTCTCGATTCTTGGGCGTACATCCAAAATAGTATTGAGCTTTTCTCGAGTAATATCGGTACCCAATGCCAGAATCTGCGATTCCTTTTTCCGGTTGAGGTAGTTTTGGGCTTCTTTTACCATGCCGAAAAAAGAGGTTTCTGCCGTGTTTGGGATATAGGAGAATACCGTGTTAACCAAATCATCGTTGACCGCTTTCAAGATTTGCGGAAAAACCAGTTTCCCCAATAACTTACGCTCTTGATAGATTTCTTTGTCGCTTCCCCTTGAAAAGTAAATGCGTTCAAATGAGCGCGCTTTTCTTTCCAGTGGCTCCAAAATAGGGTCAACATGTACTCCGCCATTCTTTTTGATGATAATGGCATGGCCGGGGTCCAGTTCATGTACCGCATCGTAGGGTACATTAAATACGGTTTGGATGGCGGGTCGCTCTGAAGCTACTACCACCACTTCGTCATCTTGGTAGAAATATGCAGGGCGAATTCCCGCAGGGTCCCGAAAGACGAAGGCATCCCCGTGCCCTAGCAGTCCAGCCATAGCATAGCCACCGTCCCAGTTTTTTGAAGATTTTCTAAGAATTTTGGCAATGTTCAGACGTTCTGCAATGATAGGAGTTGCTTGACGCTTATTGAACCCTTCTTTTTTAATGTCTTTATAAATCTTGGCGACGGCGTCATCCAAAAAATGTCCGATTTTTTCCATCACTGTGATGGTGTCTGCCATTTCCTTGGGGTGCTGCCCCAACTCCACCAAGTTTCCAAACAATTCCGAAACGTTGGTCATATTGAAATTCCCAGCCACAATCAAATTACGGTGCATCCAATTGTTCTGACGTAGAAAAGGATGCACACTTTCGATGCTGTTCTTTCCGAAGGTTCCGTACCGCACATGTCCCAAAAGCAATTCCCCTATATAAGGTATGCTCCGTTTCTGTTCGGCGATATCGTTCTCCATTTCTGGATTTTCGCTCAGAACGCTATTGATACGATGGTTGATTTGCGCAAAGATGTCTTGGATGGGTTGCTGCTGGGCCGAGCGGACTCGACTCATGTACCGTTCTCCAGGTTCCATATCCAGTTTGATACTGGCAAATCCGGCACCATCTTGACCGCGATTGTGTTGCTTTTCCATCATGAGGTACATTTTGTTTACCCCATAAAAAGCTGTGCCGTATTTTTTCTTGTAAAATTCAAGAGGCTTAAGCAAACGGATCAGTGATATTCCGCATTCGTGCTTAATTGCATCACTCATATTACCTAAAAAATAAAAGCCCCGAACAGTGTCAGGGCATTCTTTAACTTAATTCTATGTTGAACTGCGTCAATTCTTTGAATTGATGCAAGCGTTCGTCAATTTCCGATTTCTCCAAGGAAAGCATTCGCTCTATCCCAAAACGCTCCACACAAAACGAAGCCAAATTAGAGCCTTGGATAATTCCATTCTTCATACTTTCAAAAGAGATATTTCTTGCCTCGGTTATAAAACCTGCAAAACCTCCTGCGAAGGTGTCGCCCGCCCCGGTGGGGTCAAATACTTCCCGTAATGGAAGGGCTGGTGCAAAAAACACTTTGTCTTCATGAAAAAGCAAAGCCCCATGCTCTCCTTTTTTGATTACCACATAGCGTGGCCCCATCTCTTGGATTTTTTCTGCAGCTGCGACTAGTGAATATTCTTCGGTTAGCTGTCTTGCCTCTTCGTCATTTATGGTAATTACATCGATTTTACCAATAACCTCCATCAATTCATCCCAAGTGTTGTCCATCCAAAAGTTCATGGTATCCAAAACAATAAGTTTTGGTTTCTTTTCCATTTGGGCGATGACGCTCAGTTGAATGCTGGGGTGAAGGTTACCAAGCATTACAATATCGGCATCCTTATAATTATCGGGAACCACAGGGTCAAAGTCACCCAAGGTGTTCAATTCGGTAATTAAGGTGTCCCGCGAATTCAAATCGTTGTGGTACTTGCCTTTCCAATAAAAGGTTTTACCACCTTTGATGATTTCCACCCCTGAAATATCTATGCCTCTATCCTTTAAAATATCAAGGTATTCTTGTGGCATGTCTTCGCCTACAACGGAAACTACACCGATATCGATTTTGAATTGGCTCGCCGCTAAACCGATAAAAGTAGCTGCGCCACCGAGTATTTTTCCAGTTTTTCCAAAAGGAGTTTCGATTTCATCAAATGCAATCGAACCGACCGCCAGTAGTTTGGACATTTTTTAAAATTTGCTGCAAATATACGGTTACCTTCTTCATTTGTGACAACTCTGTTAAGGAATTGAAAAACGTACAGATTGCCTCACGGCATAACCTACTTTCTTCCAAAATCCGCGGGAATTTCTCCCCATGCCTTGGTTTCCCATTTGACTACCTTAGTTGTATATGTGTTGTTCCTTAACCATTCCTCTGCCCGGTCAATCAGTTCAAACAGTACTGCATTGACTTTGGTCTTGGATAACTTGGTACCACACTTCTTTTTTCTCACCCAACCCATGGCAATTTTGGAGTCAGAATATTATATTCGGTCGCTCTTTTGCTTTTGCAGAAAGGCCAATCCGTGAACAATTCCCAAAAACTCTCCAACATTGCTGGTGCCCTTTTCAAACGGACCCTGTTTAAAGAGAACCTTTTTGGATTTTGTATCCACTCCTCTGTACTCCATCTTTCCTGGATTCCCACTTGAAGCGGCATCCACAGCTATGGAATGCATATTGGGTTTTCCGATTCGTTTGATTTCTTCAGCACTCAATATTTTCTTGGGAGCGCTTTTGCCTTTATAATCGTCGTATTTACCCCTAAAAGCTTTCTTCGCCTCCACGAAAGTAGAGAAGGCTTAGTATTGGGCTCCTTTAAACCCGGCGATTTGCGCTTTACAATCGGCCCAGGATTCATATGTCCCAGGTTTTTTGCCTTTCCAAACCGTGTAGAACTTTGGTTTTTTAGCCATTTTCTTTGAAAAGCAGTTTTTTGATGACTTCCGGATAGTGGGCATATTCCAAAGTATGGACCTTATTGGCAATATGCTCTACGGAATCAGATTCTTCTAAAGGAGTAGTGGCTTGAAAAATGATGGTACCTTCATCATAATGTTCGTTGACATAATGTATGGTTATGCCTGTTTCTTGCTCGTTGTTTTTCTTTACAGCGGCATGCACATGTTGTCCATACATTCCTTTTCCACCATATTTCGGAAGCAATGCGGGGTGAACATTAATAATGATATTCGGAAAAACACGGACTAGCTGCTCAGGTATTTTCCAGAGAAAGCCAGCAAGCACAATTAAATCAGGTTGTAATGCTTTTAGCAATCGTATTACGGCATCTCCTTCGGAAAACGCGATTCTATTGAAACAAAATGCTGGAATTTGCAATCGATTGGCACGGTCCCAAACCTTAGCAGTGCGTTTGTTGGTAAGGATACCTACCACCTCGACATGGGCATCTTTTTCGAAAAACGTGCAAATGCGTTCGGCATTGGTGCCGTTGCCTGAGGCAAACAGTACAATTCGTTTTATATCATTCATGTATTGGGCCTAGATAGGTCTTGTATGCTTGGCGAAAGTAAGATTCTCATTTGTAAGATGTTCACGGCGGTGACATTTTATCGACAAATGGTGTATTTAATCCAAAGTTTTATATTTTTGCCATCAATTAAATTTTAAAAACCAATAACATTATGTCAGACATTGCATCAAGAGTTAAGGCTATCATCGTTGATAAACTAGGTGTAGATGAAAATGAGGTAGTACCTGAAGCAAGCTTTACCAACGATTTGGGGGCAGATTCCTTGGACACTGTTGAGCTAATCATGGAGTTTGAGAAAGAATTTGATATTCAGATACCTGACGATCAAGCCGAAAACATTGCAACAGTTGGTCAGGCGATTACCTACATAGAAGAGGCCAAGTAGATTAATGATATTCAATATAGCATTTAAATTATCCATGTGATCGTGAATCACATGGATAATTTTTTTTTAATTTAGGTTTTAAAGGGTAAAATCAAACTCATGCAGTTAAAGCGCGTAGTAGTTACAGGAATGGGGGCGCTTACCCCTATTGGAAATAACCTCAATGCTTACTGGGAAGGACTCAAAAACGGTACTAGCGGTTGTGCACCGATAACCTATTTCGATACCGAGAAATTCAAGACCAAGTTTGCTTGCGAAATCAAAGGATACAACGCTCAAGATTATTTTGACCGTAAAGAGGCCAGAAAACTGGACCGCTTTGCACAGTATGCTTTGGTATCGTCTGATGAAGCCATCGCCGATGCAGGCTTGGATTTGGAAAAGGTTGACAAGTTCCGAGTCGGAGTCGTGTGGGGCGCTGGTATTGGAGGTTTGGAAACCTTCCAGAACGAGGTAATTGGTTTTGCATCCGGTGATGGAACACCGAGATTCAATCCGTTCTTTATCCCAAAAATGATTGCTGACATTGCTCCTGGAAATATTTCCATCAAGCATGGTTTTATGGGGCCAAATTATACAACGGGCTCAGCATGTGCCTCCTCTGCAAATGCGATGATTGATGCGTTGAACTATATCCGTTTGGGTCATTGCGATGTGATTGTAAGCGGAGGAAGTGAGGCAGCAGTAACCATTGCGGGAATGGGTGGTTTTAACGCCATGCACGCCTTGTCCACACGAAACGAAAGTCCAGAAACCGCTTCGCGTCCTTTTGATGCGACTAGGGATGGCTTCGTACTCGGTGAAGGTGCAGGTGCTTTGATTCTTGAAGAATACGAGCATGCCAAGGCACGAGGCGCAAAGATTTACGCAGAAGTATTGGGTGGAGGACTGAGTAGTGACGCTCACCATATGACAGCACCACATCCGGAAGGTATTGGTGTGGTTCGGGTAATGCAAAACTGTTTGGAAAACGCAGGATTGAAACCTAGCGATGTAGATGCCATCAATACCCATGGAACCTCCACACCTTTGGGAGATGTTGCCGAGCTAAAAGCAATCTCCAAGGTATTTGGTGATCATGCACCCAATATCAATATTAATTCCACGAAATCCATGACAGGTCACCTTTTAGGCGCGGCCGGTGCTATTGAGGCCATCGCGTCCATTCTTGCCATGGAAAATAGTATGGTACCACCTACCATTAACCATAGCGTGGTGGATGAAAACATCGACCCCTCTTTGAATTTAACTTTAAACAAAGCACAAGCCCGCGAAGTAAATGTTGCCATGAGCAATACTTTCGGATTTGGAGGGCATAATGCCTGTGTTCTTTTTAGAAAAATAGGATAGACACATGGGATTAGCGTCGAAAATATTTAAATCCCCTCCCAAAGCGGATGGGGATTTTTTTTTGGCGATGAAACAAATCCTTGGGTTTAAACCCAAAGAAATTGAAGTCTACAAACGTGCTTTCCTTCATCGCTCCCTGAACAAAAAGGATGACGAAGGCAATCCCATGAACTACGAAAGGCTAGAGTTTTTAGGGGATGCCATGCTGGGCACCATTATTTCCAAGCACCTTTATAAAGAAGTCCCTGGAGGAGATGAAGGCTACCTAACCAAAATGAGGTCAAAGGTGGTAAGCCGAAAGCATTTGAACGAATTGGGAAAAGATCTGGGCCTTTTGAAATACGTACAAAGCCGCATTCCCAAAAGCCACTTTGGTGAAAACATCCATGGTAATGTATTCGAAGCTCTTGTAGGCGCCATTTATTTGGATAGAGGTTATCCCTTTTGTGAAAGGTTCATCAACCGAAAAGTGATAGAACCTTATGTGGACATAGAGCAGCTCGAAGGAAAAGTTATCAGCTATAAAAGTCTGGTCATTGAATGGTGCCAAAAACAAAAGAAAACCTTTCACTACGACGTCTACGACGATACCGGAAATGATACCCTCCGCCATTTTGCTGTAAAATTGAGCATCCAAGATAAAGTGATGGCCAAGGCCCGAGCTACTTCCAAAAAGAAGGCCGAAGAAAAGGCATCCAAACGCGCATACTTCGCGCTACAGCGCAAAATCGAAAACCAGCAGGATTAAAAAAAGGTAAACTATAACGTTTTCGTAAGAATTTAAGAGGCAATGGGTTACCTTCCTTTAGGCAGACACCTTGATTAAGTTTATATTTACCTTTCGTACCGGAAGTATGTCCATTACGCTAAAAATTGAAGAAAGTTTTTTTGACGAAGATTTTCAACTGCTTGCACTGCACACCGCTATGGAAGACCATGCCATGGCCTATGCGCTCAACGCTTTTTGTGGTCTTCATTTGAAACGAACAAATCAAGATTTGGAAGTGGGTACTTCACAACCATATCCTATGTTCATATGGGAAAATGAAGTGGAAGAAACGTACTGGACCCTTATAAAAAACAAGATAGAAGAAGAACAGAACGTTCCAGATTCTGGACTCTTTGGAGTTACCCAAACTGCTTCGACATCTTATGTGTTGCAGGAACACAAAGAAGTAGATTATATATTGAAAGTAGAGGGTAATGAAGAGAGTCTCCAAAAAAAATTACAGCAGATGCGCGAAATTCCAAAATTGCTGACCGCGTATGAAATTCAAACAAACAAGCTGAAATCCAAAAGAAACCTAATCTTTTAAGAGATGCCAACTAGAAAAAAGACCAAAATTGTAGCGACACTAGGTCCAGCCACAAGCCAGAAAGAGGTATTGAAGAATATGATGTTGTCAGGCGTGGATGTTTTCCGCATCAATTTTTCCCATGCTGCACATGAAGATGTTGCCGAAAGAATACGAATGATTCGCGAGCTCAATGAAGAGCTTCAACTCAATACATCCATTCTTGCTGACCTACAAGGCCCTAAACTTCGCGTAGGCGTTATGGGTGGAGAAGCAGTGGTCGCTCCTGGAGATAAAATCGTTTTTGCCACAGGAGAGCCTTTTGAAGGCAGCGCAGAGAAGGTTTATATGAACTACGCAAGTTTCCCTAGGGATGTGAAACCCGGTGAACGCATTTTGTTGGATGATGGAAAGTTGATTTTTGAGGTAAAATCGACCAATGAAAAAGATGAGGTGACTGCAGAAGTGATTCAAGGCGGACCTTTGAAATCCAAGAAAGGGGTGAATTTACCCAACACCAATATTTCATTGCCTGCACTTACCGAAAAGGATGTGGAAGATGCGAAGTTTGCCGTTTCACAAGATGTGGATTGGATTGCTTTGTCCTTCGTACGACACAGCCAAGATTTAATTGACCTGCAGAACTTAATCAACCAACATTCCGAACATAAAATTCCAATCGTTGCGAAGATAGAAAAACCAGAAGCGGTAGATAACATTGATAAAATTGTTGCCTATTGTGATGGTTTGATGGTTGCCAGAGGAGATTTAGGTGTTGAGGTACCTGCCCACGAAGTGCCCTTGATTCAGAAAAAATTGGTGTTGAGAGCGAAAAAGGCAAGAATACCTGTAATTATTGCTACACAAATGATGGAGACTATGATTACCAGTCTCACGCCAACCCGGGCAGAAGTAAATGATGTGGCGAATTCCGTTATGGATGGGGCCGACGCCGTTATGCTGTCTGGAGAAACTTCCGTTGGAAATTATCCCGTGCAGGTTATTGAAAAAATGACCAGCATTTTGCTTAGCGTGGAAGGTTCAAGTCTTATCAATGTACCGCAAACCCCTCCGCATATTCGCACCAAGCGATATATCACCAAATCTGTATGTTACCATGCCGCTCTAATGGCCAATGAAATCAAGGCGAAAGCCATTTCAACATTGACCAACAGTGGGTACACCGCTTTTCAAATCTCGGCGTGGCGCCCAAGTGCGCATATTTTGGTATTTACCTCGAACAAACGTATTCTAACGCAACTCAATCTGTTGTGGGGGGTAAAAGCTTTTTACTACGACCGCTTTGTTTCCACTGACGAAACCATTGATGATGTGAACCAAATTGCTTGTAAAAAAGGCTTTTTGGAAGTTGGGGATATGCTTATCAGCCTTGCTGCGATGCCCATAAAAGATAAGGGTATGGTAAATACCCTTAGGGTTACCGAAATAGAAACCTGTAATTTTTAAGACGGGAAAGTTGCGTTACGCAACTTCTTTTTCGTAAGCGATAAAGTTAACTACATCGCCTTTTGTATTAAAGATAGGTGCACCCTTAATCCAACAATTGTAGATAGTTCCATCTTTTCGGTAATTGGTAATTGTTTTTTCGAATGGAGCGCGGTTTTGAATTGCAATTCCAATTTCCCGAGATGTTTCATGACAAGTTTTTTCCCCTTGGAACATTTTGGGTTTTTTACCAATGATTTCATCTGGCTGATAGCCATTCATAGTAAAAATGTTTTGCGTAGCATACACAATGTTTAACGCTGTATCGGTTACAACAACAACATATTCCTTATCCAAAATCCCATTTTTGAAGGGAACATCCGATTCCCATTTCTGGACAATAGATAATTGGTGCAAATTCTTCACATCTTGGAAATTTCTACACACTTTTTGAAAGTGTTGCGCGTACAAATCCATAGAACTAATTGGGAAGCTGGGGATGGCCCTATTTTGGTAGAATTTACTAACCGCTGCGTCGTAATGTTCGATAGTTTTCATACTCAATACTATAAAAAGTTTAATAGCCAGTAAAATCTGAATAATATATTAACAGTTCTGTTTAACGTTTTACCCAAAAAAACCGCTTATCCAGAAGTAAGTGTCAACAAGAAAACACGACAAATGGTAAGAAAATCAAGGTTTTAAGGTAGTTAAACAAAACGTAGCCAACTATGAAATACGAGTATAGAGATTCAAAATTAGGCGCTATAATGGGCTTTACTGATGACCTAAAAAATACTTTAAATGACTTTTCGATTACGCAAAACACCATCAAATTTTTGTGGAATAGAAATGACGTAACTATACAGTTGGCAGTTGATAATATTCCAGTTGAATTGGCTCCCAACCAATTGATGACCGTCACATATCTGCACCATGTTTCCTTTAAGGAAACCACGCTTCCCGTAACAGGGATTTTGTTCAACAGGCCTTTCTATTGTATTGCAGACCACGATAGCGAAGTTTCTTGCAATGGAATACTCTTTTTCGGCACTCAAGACATTCCTATAATAACCATTGATGCTTCACACAAGAGAAAATTTGAACTGTGGCATGAAGTATTTGCAGAAGAATTTGGAACGCCAGATACCATTCAAGGAGATATGCTGCAAATGTTATTGAAGCGTCTTATCATCATGAGCACGCGTCTGGCGAAGGAGCAACTTATTGTCAAAACCCTGAACAATGAGCAAATCGATACCATTCGCAAATTCAATTTCTTGGTAGACCTTCATTATAAAACCAAAAGAAAGGTGAGTGACTACGCCGAGTTGTTGTTCAAGTCTCCCAAAACCCTTTCCAACCTTTTCTCTATCTATAATCAGAAACCACCGCAACAGATTATTTTAGACCGTGTTGCTTTAGAGGCGAAACGCATGATGCACTTCACCGAGAAACAGAACCAAGAGATTGCCTACGAACTTGGATTTAATGACCCTTCACACTTTAGTCGTTTTTTCAAAAAAATGACGCAAATGACCCCTTCCGAATTCCGCGAAAACGTGGTTATCGCCTCTTAAGGGAAATTTCGACAAGTTGTCGGGAAATTGTTACTAACCCTTGCCTGTTCTGGCGCGCCATCTTTGTACCATAATTAAAAGAAAGGTAAAGATGAACGCAACAGAAAAATCAATTTTCAATCTCATTGAAATTTTCAGCAGCAATAGAAAAGTAGAACGGGACACCGTTTTGCCAAAAACCCATTGTGACCAAAGACATCACCATGATTTCTACTGTGATGCTGAAAAACCCTTTGTAGCAAGCACACAATTTTAATAACAACATATAAAGATTCAAATTATGAGCAATTTTAATGTTCCAACTAGAGACGAAGTAAATAGCAACAATCAAGCTATTTTTGACAACCTTGAAAAAGCCTTGGGCTTTGTGCCCAATCTTTATGCGACTTTTGCGCATTCTGAAAATGCTTTGGGCAATCACCTTGCGGCCTCTAATGCAAAAACTTCTTTGAACGCAAAACAAAAAGAAGTGGTGAACTTGGCCGTTAGCCAAGTAAATAACTGTATCTACTGTTTATCAGCCCATACCGCTGTTGGTAAAATGAATGGGTTTACAGATGAGCAAATTCTCGAACTGAGAGGAGGATATGCTTCTTTTGATAACAAATTGGATGCCTTGGCCAGATTGGCACGCAACATCACCGAGAATAGAGGTTTTACGGACGCTGTTGTTTTGGAAAACTTCTTTGAGGCGGGGTGGACCAAAGAAAACCTAGTTGACACTATTGTTTTGGTAGGGGACAAAACCATTTCCAACTACCTGCATAGTACCACAAAAATACCTGTTGACTTTCCGGTAGCGCAACCTTTGGAAGCAACTGTTTAATTGTATAAAATCTAAAAAACAAGAAAGATGAAAAAAGCAGTTTTGAGCATAGCTCTGATTTTGGCAGCAGTATTGGGAGGACAAGCCCAAGAGATGATGAAAGAGAAGGCCGCAAAAACCATTAAATTGGAACAAACGCCTGGTGAATTCACCCAAAAACAACTTACGGTAACCGCAGGCACCTATATTTTTGATATCTCTAATGTTGGCGTTGGACATGATGTAGGTTTTGTGTTGGTGAAAAAGGGGTTGGATATTTCCAAGCCTGAAAATCATATCCAAACCGCTTATGTGACCCAACCAGTGAAAACAGGAGAAGCCCAACAGTCAAAACCCACAATGTTGGAAAAAGGAGAGTACGTGTACTTTTGTCCACTCAACCCGACCGCGACCGACAATACTTTGACAGTCCGATAGGATTTTCAAATCACTATAGCAAGAGCACGCCTGTATGGCGTGCTTTTTTTATGATTTAAGAGGAAGGTGTTCAAAAAAAGAAGGCGCAATACTTTTAGACAGGTAAATAGGCCAATCACTTTTGAAGAGATAACTTTCTGTAATGGCACTTTCGTATAGTAAGTAGATGCCACCAGAAACCTTTTCGATTTCTGCTTTGGAAAGGTTTTCAATATTATCCGAGACTACTTCTCCCAGCAGTAATAGCAAGGCTTTCTTCTGTTTTTGGAGGAGGTTAACCAGACTGGTCTGTCTATGTGAAATCTCTCCAAGAATGTTCAGGTCCCAACAGCCATAAAAATCATCACTTCTAAAGAGGTCGTTGAGATAATCAAAAATAGCCAGGAGTTTATTCTTTCCTATTTTTCGGCGGTCGACATAGGTTTTTAAACTTACTATAAATTGCTCATGGCGTTGCGTTAAATAGGCAATGCATATGTCCTCTTTGGATTTAAAGTGACTGTACAACGTAGCTTTTGCGATATCACATCGGTCAATGATTTGGTTAATGCCGGTGCTTTGATAGCCTTGCGAATAAAAAAGCACCCCTGCGGTGTTGATGATGTGTTGGTGAAGTTGAGCCCGCTGCATTGTTAAATGTAAGTAAGAAATCAGGCTTTTCAAAAACGCCATCTTTAGAAATCGAAACGAAGCTGAACCGAAATGGCTTCTTCCTTGGTCTCAGAATCGGGTTTCTTCTTGTCTTCGGTATTAAGGTTGGACAGGGAAATACCCAACAGCCGTACCGAATTTTCAAGTCCAGTTTGATACAGAAGGTCTTTGGCAGTTTCGAGGATTAGGGATTTGTCGGCAATGAAATAGGGAAGGGTCTTGCTGCGGGTATTCAAGGTGAAATCACTGTATTTAATTTTTAAGGTGACCGTTTTTCCTGAAATATTTGATTTTTGAAGGCGCTTCTCCAATTCCTGCGCAATGTTCTCCAAACGTTCGAGCATGAAAATTTCACTGCTGAGATTTTCCGAGAAGGTCCGTTCCGCCCCTACTGATTTTGGAATGCGATGCGGCTTTACCGGGCTATTGTGAATACCGCGAACCACATTATAATAATGCGAACCACTTTTCCCAAAATGTTGTTCCAAAAACAAAAGACTCTTCGCTTTGAGCTCCTTTCCAGTAAAAATCCCCAGCTTATACATTTTTTCTGCGGTCACTTTTCCAACACCATAAAACTTTCGAATGTCCAATTCTTCCAGAAATGAGATAACCTCTTCGGGGTTGATGGTCTTTTGCCCATTTGGTTTGTTGATGTCACTCGCCACTTTGGCGACGAATTTGTTGATTGAAATTCCTGCCGAAGCCGTCAGTCCAGTTTTCTCCAAAATGTTTTGGCGAATTTCTTTGGCAATCAAGGTTGCTGATGGATTTCCCTTCTTGTTTTGGGTCACATCCAAATAAGCCTCATCCAGCGAAAGCGGTTCTACTAAATCAGTATACTCGAAGAAAATATTGCGTATGGTTTTGGAGATTTCTTTGTAGCGCTCAAATCGGGGTTTCACGAAAATTAGGTCGGGGCAATTCCGTTGGGCAATGTATCCCGCCATAGCGCTCCGAACACCAAATTTTCTGGCTTCGTAACTGGCGGCCGACACCACGCCGCGTTTAGACCCACCACCTACGGCAATTGGTTTTCCCTTGAGTTCTGGATTGTCATGCTGCTCCACAGAAGCATAAAAGGCATCCATGTCTACATGTATGATTTTTCGCATCGGAAAATCCGTATCCATACCCAAATTTATGGCTATATTTCATAGTATGGAGTATGTAGAAATCGAACGAAAGTTTTTAGTGAATTCGGAAGCCTTTAAAACCGATTTTGAAAGTAAACGCCGAATTACCCAAGTCTTACTCAATACCGACCCTGAACGAACGATACGAGTTCGTATTATGGGCGAAAAGGCTTTTTTGACGATAAAAGGCGCTTCCTCCGAAGATGGGTTGTCCCGCTTTGAATGGGAAACTGAAATCCCCATAACGGATGCTGAAAAACTGCTTCCGCTATGTGGTTCTGAATACATTGATAAATACCGCTATTGGGTTCGTTGCGGGAAGCATTTGTTCGAGGTAGATGAGTTTTTGGGAAACAACCAGGGTCTTATTGTTGCCGAGTTGGAATTGATCCATGCCGACGAGGCGTTTGAAAAACCAGATTGGCTTGGCGAAGAAGTAACGGGCCAACCAAAATATTATAATGCGATGCTAGTGCAACATCCGTTCATAAATTGGTAATTTTGTAAGGCACACCTTTCAAGAATCCAGACCAAACCATCCGACGCTACAAGTATACCTTGTTTTACAACATTAAATTCCATGTTTGATGTGTCACAAATATATTTGGATAAATGGTACATCCTTAAAAACCAAAGAAAGACGAATACAATGAAACGTTGGAGCATTCCCCCAATCCACCTCATTTTTCTTTTTCTTTCGCTCTTTTTGTGTCAAGAAACCTTTTCACAAGATAGCGACAATGACACCGTTCCCGATGTTACGGATATCGATGACGATAACGACGGTATCCTCGATGAAGATGAAATTTTGGGGTGCACGGGAAGTTTGACCTACGCCTTCTACGACCTTTCTCCAACTGGTAATACTGTTGATAATATTCCCACCACGGGCGAATTGGCAACCGGAACCGTGACAGATTTTGACATTGATGCGCTTCAAGCGTTGGTAGACCCAGGAGATACGGATACTTTTTCCATTCGCTACACGGGAAGCATTATCATCGCGACAGATGACACCTACACCTTTTATACCACTTCTGATGATGGAAGCAAACTCTATGTGAACGGTGTTGAGGTTGTCGATAACGATGGCGCACACGCGAGTCAAGAGCGTAGCGGAAGTATTTTTCTGGCAGCAGGTAATTATTCGTTCACTGTGGAGTTCTTTGAACGAAATGGTCAGGAAAATTTGTCTGTAGCCTACGAAAGTTCAACAATTGCCAAATCAGATATTGCTTTCTCCATTTTGGCCTTGGCGACCATTTGTGATTTTGATGGTGATGGTTTGACTAACGATTTGGATTTGGATTCCGATAACGATGGAATCCCAGACAATGTAGAAGCACAATCCACTTTCGGATATATTCCCCCTTCTTTGGTCGATTCCGATGGGAATGGTTTGGATGATGCTTATGAGTCGGTTCCTGGTGCAGGTGAAGGAATTGCACCAATCAATACAAGTAGCGGTTCAGGTTTTGATTTCAATAATTTGGATTCAGATGGTGATGGTTTGTTGGATGAAGCTGAAGCTGGTCTGACCCTGACAGGGACAGATTCTGACGGGGATGGTTTGGATAATGCCGTGGATACTACCAATGGTACCTTGCCTGGAGGACTCCCAAATTATGATGACGCCAATGGAACCATAAACACCCCTTCCAGTTTGCCTAATGTGCAAAATCCTTTGGTGGCTGAGGTAGATTATCGAGATGCTTCCTTGGATTCAGATATGGATAATGTGATTGATTCGGTAGATGTGGATGATGACAACGACGGAATCTTGGATGTCGATGAAACCGATTGCAATGGAGAGATTTCCTATGAGTTTTACGATTTGTCTCCTACTGGGAATTCCGTGGACAATATTCCAACCACAGGGGCCTTAGGCACTGGTACCTTTACCAGTTTTGATGTAGACGCTTTACAAGCTTTGGTAGACCCTGGCGATTCGGACCGATACTCAATTCGTTATACGGGTTCTATTTTTATCGCAACGGCAGATACCTATACCTTTTTTACCTCTTCAGATGACGGAAGCAAACTTTATATCGATGGAATTGAGGTTGTAAACAACGATGGTGCCCATGGCGTGCGCGAACGTAACGGTAATATCACCTTGAACTCTGGATTTCATACCATAAGGGTGGAGTTTTTTGAGCGAACTGGTGGAGATTTCTTATCAGTGAGTTATCAAAGCAGTACTATTACAAAGACGCTACTTCCTTTTTCGATTCTTTTCCCTGACGGAAACGAATGTGATACCGATGGTGATGGCACAGTCAACCGTTTGGACACTGATAGTGATAACGACAATTGTAACGATGCCAATGAGGCCTATGATTCCCTAACGGCGGATGCGGATGGCGATGGTATTTATGGCACAGGAACCCCTACCATCAATCCCGATGGTTCCGTAGCGGGTGCGCCATATACAACCCCTGTGGATACCAATACCAACGGTGCTTTTGATTTTCTGGAAGCCGGTTCGGGTGCTCCTAGCATTACTACACAACCTTCAGATATTTCTTCCTGTTTGGGATGTAGCGTTGCCTTCAGTGTTGTTGGAAGTGCCGACGCCTTTCAATGGCAACGATTTGATGGTTCCAATTGGAATGATGTATCCAATACAAGTCCGTTTAGCGGAGCAAATACCGCCACCTTGACCGTAAATCCATTGGACAATAGTCTAAATGGGGCAAGGTTTCGGGTTATCTTAACCAACTCTGGGGTAATTTGCCCTGTACTTTCTGATGAAGCTATTTTATCCGTTTCCGGTGGAACGGTTATCACCAATAGGAGGATTACCTATCGTGTGAATCGCAACTAGTCCTCCAGTTGCTTAAATATGATTGGCAGTACTACCTTCCATTTTGGTTTTGGGCACTTTGTGAAATACCATTCTTTTTCTGAGCAGTTTTAGTAGCGGAAATACCAAACCGAATCCGATAAGGCTCCCACCGACAAAAAGAATATTGAAGTAGGAAGAAAATACCGTTTCTGCATTCAATACCCCCAAGATTAATAGGGTTGAAAAGGGAAAGGAAAGCGCCAAAAGAGACAGTGCAAAATCACTATTGAACGTCTTTTTTCCTTCGTTTTCCTCTAAACGGTCTACTACAGCTATATGGGCGTATGGCCAAAAACTACATGCACTTAGGCCAAAAGCAAGCAGTAATAGGATACTTTCAGTAGACGGGATACCTGTGAGTGCCGCAAAAATCCATCCCAAAAGGAACACTACGCCTGCCCGAATGGAAAGCATGGAGAAAATTTGAAAAAACTGATTTCTTTTGATTTTCAGGCCTAACCCTATAAAAAGCAACACCAAAGGCGTCATGATAAGGCTTAGTTTCTGGAGAATATCACTAAACAACACAGGTAAGGAACCCATCGTCAATCCGAAAGCCAACAAAACCAATGCTACCGCGATAAAAACGTTGACCGGTTCAGAAATCAAGGCTTTTAATACTGAGCGCACGTTGTCACTACCTTTTTGTTTTAAGGTCATACTGCGGTAATGCCAATTCATGGCGATAACGTACAATCCGACCAAAACGAAGATTTTGTTTCCCAAATCGGCCATTGCGACGTTGGCTAGTGCATTTTCACCCAAAAACTCTAAAACAAAAGGGAAACAAGACAAACCTGGCGCTAACGAGGGAATCAAAAGATGGGCGGTTTTGAATTCGGGGGTGTCTTTTTGGAATCCCAGTAGGGGCAGAAAAAATGGGGTCGCTAAAAAGAGTACTACGTTGAGCATCAACGCCATAAGGGGCAAGAAAAGGAGGTTCCATTGAATTTGAACCCCCATTAGAGCAATAAAAATAGTAGAGGGCAGTGCCAAGTTCAGGATGATTTTTTTCAAACCTGTCCGCTCCGCCTTGGTTTTTATTTTTGTTTTAAGGAGTACCCCAATTAGGATAAAACAAACAAAAGCAAGGGTTTTGTAAAAACTGGAATCCATAAGGAATTATACCAAAACTTTGGCGAGGGCTTCACCGAATAGCTTCATTTCGTCCATAGTGCCCATACTAACACGGCACCAATCTTGATCCATAAATTGGAACGCCCTAACGCCCACTTTTAAATCTGTCATTTTTTCCAAAAACTCCTGTCCACCAAGGTCAATCGGGAAAATAATAAAACTGGTATGTGAAGGCACATAGTCAATATTCATTTGGGTAAGGCGTTCATAAACATACTCCCGACACTGCTGGTTGAGGATTCTGGATTTATCCAAAAATTCGGTATCATCCATGGCGGCGCTCGCTGCCAAAACAGAAGGATAGGAGATACCCATACCTCCGCGGGTGACTTCCCGAAGTTTTCCAAGGGTTGCTTCTTGACCAACGATGTATCCCACGCGTAGCCCAGCCATACCATGTATTTTGGAGAACGTTCTGGCGATGATGATGTCCTTGCCTTTGCTTATTAGACCAACCATACTGCGTTTAAGACCTTCTCCCAAAAAGGCAAGGTAGGCCTCATCCACAAACACGGGAACTTTTTCAGAAACACGAGAACAGAACTCTAATAATTCGTCATGGTCGGTAATCGTACCAGTAGGATTATTGGGGTTACAGATGTATACTAGTTTGGTTTCGGCATCCACCGCTTCTTCCATGGCTTTTAGGTCATGCGACCAATCCTTTTTTAGGGGAACAGGTTTCCATGAGGCCCCAACGGATTTGGCAACTTGGATAAGCGACATATATGCGGGGTCTGCCGATACCACATTACCGCCCTTCATGCAAAGTACCATGGCCGTTTTCTCTAGCAAATCAGAAGAACCAGGCCCCATCATAATATTTTCGAAAGCCACCCCTTCGAACTCTGCTATTTTTCCCATAAGCTCAACGAGCTCCTTCCATGCATAGCGATTACCGCCCGCTGCGCCATTTTTAAAGGCTTCCAGCGCTTTTGGGGAAGGACCGTATGGATTTTCGTTAGCGTTTAGCTTCGCATCCCAAACAGGAAATTCAATTTTGTCTTTTCGTAAATACTCCTTAAAAAAAGGACTGTACAAGGCGTCTCCGCTGGAATTTAGGGTTAGTGGCGCTTTGGATTGTCCAGAATAACCGAAGTAAGGTGTAGCTACCACTGCACCAGTGGCCAAAGCTCCTTTTCTTAGCCAATCTCTTCTTGAAATGTGTTTTGAGGTCATAGGAATTTTTTTTGGTTGGCAATAACCTCTAAATTAATAGGTTAGCTATCGGATTCCAATGACAATTCCATAAAAATGAGGGGGCAAAAATGCCAACTCCTAAAAAACAGAAGGATTATGAAGGATTTTTTTGAAGTAAATCGCGTTTAATTTGCTTAAAGTGAAGCTTTGAACTGCTCCAAAAAGCGCACATCATTTTCACTAAGCATACGAATGTCCGGAATTTGATGCAGGAGCAACGTGATACGGTCGATTCCCATTCCAAAGGCAAAGCCAGAATACACTTCGGGGTCTATGCCACAGTTTTGTAGCACGTTGGGGTCAACCATTCCGCACCCCATGATTTCCAACCAGCCGGTGCCTTTGGTCATACGGTAGTCGGTCTCGGTTTCCAATCCCCAATACACATCAACTTCGGCGCTGGGTTCCGTGAACGGGAAATAGGATGGACGTAAACGAATTTTGGATTTGCCAAACATTTCAGAGGTGAAATACTGAAGGGTCTGTTTCAAATCGGCAAAGGACACATCTTTGTCTACATATAAGCCTTCCACTTGGTGGAAAAAGCAATGGGAACGCGCAGAGATAGCCTCATTTCGATATACTCTTCCAGGAGATATGGTTCGAATAGGAGGTGTATTGTTTTCCATGTAGCGTACTTGAACGGATGAGGTATGCGTACGCAACAGAATATCAGGATTGGTTTGCACAAAAAAAGTGTCCTGCATATCTCTCGCTGGATGGTATTCTGGAAGATTTAAAGCCGTAAAGTTGTGCCAATCGTCCTCGATTTCAGGTCCTTCCGATACATTGAATCCAATGCGTGAAAAGATATCGATAATCCTGTTTTTGACGAGCGATATTGGATGTCTGGAGCCCATTTCCAAAGGCTCTCCCGGACGGGTAAGGTCACCAAACTTTCCGGTGGTATCTTGTTGGTCTTCCAAAGCAGCCTGTAAGGTGCTTACTTTTTCCGTAGCCTTGGTTTTTAGCTCATTGACCACTTGGCCAAAGGCTTTTTTTTGGTCTGGCGGAACGTTTTTGAATTCGGTAAAAAAACCACTAATAAGTCCTTTTTTCCCCAAGTACTTTACCCGGAAGCTTTCTACTTCTTCTGGCGAACTGGCTGCGAACTGCTCTACTTCAGCGATATGTTCCTTAATGGTTTCAATCATTTTCCACCGATTTATTGGCCGTCAAAGGTAGCAAATTGTCTTTGAAAATATAGGTAATCTGCCAATGTACCGCTACCATGCTAAAGTAGTACCAAAGCCAATGGGTTCCTGTAGATAAAAAGGTTGGTTGATTAGTAAGTTTTAAATGATTTACAAAATTGAAGACAATACTAGGGACCGTATGTTCCCACAGTTGTATTACGAAGTATGGGTATCGCGAACATTATGTTGCACCCAATCCAAGCAGGTTTTGAAGTCTGGGAAAATATGTTCCTCGGGAATCAAATCAGGGACAATGTCTATGCGTTCCATCATATACCGTGGTTGTTCCAGTACCTCTACGAACAAAACGTCCACATCATTGTTTTTTAAATCTTGAAGCACATCTTCCATGGCATATAAACCGGTTTGGTCCATATACTGCATTCTTCCCATTCGAATAATAACCACTGAGGCGGTATCCGGAATTTGGGTGGCCAGCTGTTGAAAGTCGCTGGTGGAACCAAAAAATAGAGGGCCGTTGAGGTGCTTGATGAAAACCTCTTCTTTTAGACTTTTAGGAAAATCCTTTTCATCGGACCAGGCTTTTTCTTCGCTTAGCGTAGTGACATCAGAACGTTTGGCGGTTAAATCCCCCATTTTCTTCATGAACATCAGTGATGCAAAAACCAAGCCCACACCTACGGCATATACCAAGTTCCAAATGGAAGACAAGACCATTACAGTAAGCATAATGATGACTTCGGAACTTAATTTTATGGGTCCTATAGCAATGTCTTTGGGCATATGCGGAATGGCGCGCAGCCCTTTGTAATCCATTACCCCAATACCAACGGTGACCAAAATCCCTGCTAACACCGCCGCGGGAATTTGCGAGGCTATGGGCCCCATAGCCAATAGAATCACCAAAAGCAATACTCCGGCAATCATTCCGGAAAGACGAGTTTTCCCTCCTGAATTGATGTTGACTACTGTTCGAATCGTGGCACCAGCTCCAGGGATTCCACCAAAAATAGCGGCTATACTATTTCCGATACCTTGGCCTACCAATTCTTTATTGGGCTTGTGCTTGGTTTGGGTCATATTGTCCGCTACCACCGAAGTCAACAATGAATCAATGGCACCCAAAAGCGCTAGGGTGAGCGCCGTGAAAATATACGGAGATACAGAGCCAAATGAAAAGGAAGTGAATATCTCCATTCTGGGCAGCGGCAACCCGCTTGGAATTTGTTCTATGGGACGATATTCCAAACCGAAACCGTATGCCACTCCGGAAACAACCACCAAAGCGACCAAGGTACTGGGTATGGTTTTCGTAATTCTTTTGAACCCATAGATGATTAGGATTGTGACCAAGGCTAAAGTCAATTCCAGCCAATTGATATTGGAAAGTGCCCTGGGCAAAACCCTGAAGGTTCCCAATACACCAGAGGCGTCTTTGGCTGCCAAGGTTTTGGCTTCTTTATCCCTATCCGCCGGGGTGATTTGTGCTGCTCGTTTAAGGGTTTCTTCAAAATCTTCCAAAACCAGAATACCTTCTCCCGCCTCATCTTTTAAGATGTTTTCAAGGATTTCTTCTTCCGCCAAAGCCATGTAACGGTCTACATAAGCTTTGTCTTCTTTAGGATAATAGCCTACAGCGGGCAAAATCTGCGTTACTAAAATGATGACACCGATAGCCGTCATAAAACCTGAGACTACGGGGTAAGGAATATATTTGATGTACTTACCAAGTCCAAGAAGTCCCAACCCTATCTGAAGAATACCTGCAACAAGAAAGATTGTCAGGATGGCAGGAAGTGCTTTTTCTACATCGCCATCATTTACAGCAATAATCCCGGCGATAACCACCATGCTTACCGCGGTCATAGGGGCGGTAGGACCAGATATCTGCGTATTGGTTCCACCGAAGAGCGCTGCGAAAAAACTTATGAAAATAGCGCCATACAAACCCGCGCTTGGGCCCAGTCCTGAACTTACACCAAAGGCGAGGGCTAAGGGCAATGCAACAATACCAGCGGTGATTCCTCCAAATAGGTCCCCTCGAATGTGTTTGAACATGGCGTTGGATAAAACGATTACATGCTTGGGCCAAGATAGTAAATTTGACCCATGAAAAAAGGCCCGAGCGTATTGCAAAGGCCTTTTATAACGCTGTGTTTTGAAATTTTACAAAAAGTGGACTTTACCGTCCGCAATATCGTACATGGCGCCAACAACCATAATTTCACCATTTTCTTCCATTTCGGCAAGAACCGGGCTCTTTTCCCTCAGATTGGCAATGGTCAAATAAACATTTTTTTCTGCTACCGCATTTACAAAATCGGCATTCTTAGAATTCCGTAGATTCGGGTCTTCTGGTTCAGTAATCGCTTCCACAGCGGGTTTGATTTTGCTCAAAAGGATGGTTAAATTTCCCATTTTTGCATCATCACAAGCCCCTTTAACGGCTCCACAAGCAGTATGCCCCAAAACCACGATAATCTTGGTGCCTGCCAGTTTGCAGGCAAATTCGATGCTGCCCAAAATATCCTCGTTCACGATATTTCCCGCAACGCGAGCGCTGAAAATGTCCCCAACACCTTGGTCAATAACCAACTCTGCCGAAACCCTAGAATCAATACAACTCAATATGGTTGCAAAAGGATACTGTCCAGAGGTGGTTTGTTTGACTTGCTCGATTAAATCGCGCGCGGTTTGGTTTTGTTGTACAAATCGTTGGTTACCTTCTTTTAGAAGCTTCAACGCTGACTCAGGAGTTAGCGCTGCCTGTGTTGCTTTAGTCTGTGTTATCATTTGATATGCTTTGATTTTCTTTTTTATCTAGCTTAAAAAATTTGATGTAGCTATCTGGGTTTTCTACGATACCCCGTTCTGAAATGAGCTTAATGTGGATATTCTTGTTCTTTGCCTTTTCAGAAAAGTCTTCGAGAATCTCAATAATGTCGTTATCCAAATAACGGGTCTTACGAACATCCAGTTCCAAATAAGAATCTTCAGGAAGGCTGTCCAATTCTTTTAGGATGGCACCTTTATTAAAGAACGTTACCTCTTCGGCCAAGGTCATTTTTATTTTGTGAACCCCGTTGCTTTTATCTTCAATGTGAAGAAAGTGGGAGTTTTGATAGCTTTTGATAAGAATTACCACAATACCAACGGCTAATCCTAGACCGATACCAACTAATAAATCCGTGAAAACGATACCCAACACAGTCACCACAAAAGGAATAAACTGTTTCCAACCCAATTGATACATGGTCTTGAACAATTTGGGCTTGGCCAATTTATAACCCACAATAAATAGTATCGCGGCTAAAACAGACAACGGAATCATGTTCAACAACTTCGGAATAAGCAGTACCGAAATCAACAAAAAGAAACCATGAATGATAGCGGAAGCTTTGGTTCGCCCGCCGGACTGTATGTTTGCCGAACTACGAACGATTACCTGAGTAGCCGGCTGTCCTCATAGAAAACCAGATATGGTGTTTCCAACGCCTTGCGCCATAAGTTCTTTGTTAGTAGGCGTAGTGCGTTTGTATGGGTCAAGTTTGTCGGTTGCCTCTACGCAAAGCAAGGTTTCCAAACTGGCTACCAATGCAATGGTGAAAGCCGTAATCCATATTTCAGGATTTCCAACGACCTCAAAGTTTGGAAAGCTTAGTAGCCCCCCTAGAGAATCCAAACTATCAGGAACAGGAACTTTTACCAAGTGCTCAGCTGAGATGCCCCAAACGGCATCACCTTTTGTAAAAGCAAAATATACGATACCCATAATTACCGCTACCAAAGGCCCTTGGATGAGCTTGAATACTTTTGACTTTTGAGTCAAAACCCGGTCCCATAATATCAATATGCCCAGTCCGATCAAAGCAGTTAAAGTTGCTCCCAAACTAATGGAGTTGATGGCGTTTAGAATTTCACTGAAGGTGTTTTCTCCATCCACTTGAAAGAAGGCAAAATCCCCTTCAGGGTCGGCATCGTAGCCAAAGAAATGGGGGATTTGCTTTAGGATGATAATAATACCAATCCCTGTCAACATACCTTTGATGACGGAGGAAGGAAAGTAATAGGCAATCACCCCTGCTTTCAGAATACTAAAAACAATCTGGATAAGTCCACCTAGGACCACAGCGACAAGGAAGTTTTCAAAACCTCCCAAAGTGCCAATGGCGGTCAATACAATGGCTGCCAATCCAGCTGCGGGACCACTTACTCCAATTTGGGAACCACTCAGGGTTCCTACGATGATACCTCCAACAATTCCAGCAATAAGGCCAGAGAACAAGGGGGCACCACTGGCTAGTGCGATACCCAGACAGAGCGGGAGTGCTACAAAAAATACTACGATACTAGCGGGTAGATCGTTTTTGATATACTTGAACATAGTTTTGCGAATAGATTAGATGCGATAACCTCTTCGATAAAAAGAGGTTGTTTGATTAAAAAAGGTTGTGTCGTGTTATTTATGCGAAGTTTCGCGGAGGAGGCACATTGACCTCTCCTATAAAATCGAGCCCAGTATGGAAAGCGTCTTGCATTTTCAATACTGGATTTAGCTCTGAAAAAGCGGTAAGATGACCTAGAGTGTTGAAGAATAAATCACTTTCATCACTCTTTTTTTCAGACTCTTTTTCGGTATTTTTTTCCTCTTCAGAGGTGTCCACCAAAACCACGATATCCTTTTCGAGGTCAAGAATAGATAGCAATGAGGGGGCTAATATCGAGGATATGAGCACTAGTGCGATTAGGGGAAAAGTGATGGATTTTATCAATCGTCTACTTTTAAACAAAAATAAAAGTAAAGCTATTGATTTTAGTTAAATTTTGACTAAAAATCCTTTAAAAGCTTGATTTTTTCAATTTTAACCCAACCAATCTGACCATCTTCCAACTTAATCTTTCGCCATGCTTCCAAACTATCCAATACGTTGACTTTGGTCCCTTCATGGAGGGTAAATACAGATTCACTGCTGGCATTGGGCTCGGCTTGGATTTTAACCTCACGCGCGAAGATGATGGCAGGGTTATCTGATACGAACTCCCGATATTGCAGATAGGCCAATAGAACGGCTGTACACCCCAAAACCAGACTGATGACGCTAGTAACAAAAGCTACTCGTTTTTGACTTGCAATTCCCAAAAAGTAATAGGCCAAGTAGCAAAGCACGCAAAACATCATTAAAGCAATGGCCAAATACGACCATTGATCAAATGAAAGTCCATTAACCAGTCCGTCATAGAGTTTTCTTAATTCTGTTTGCGGCATTTGTTCAACTGCATCCAACCGCATGTTTTGGGCATAGCCCAGATTATTTAAGATTTCTGGGTCGTTGGGCTTTAAAAGCAAGGCCTTTTCATAGTAATAAATGCTAGGCCCGATTTCGTTTTGTTTGTAGTAACAGTTGCCCAAATTAAAGTACAGCGCAGGAGAATGCTCACCATTTTCAAGAATACTCAAATATTGTTCGGCAGCCTCATTGTATTGCCCTTTGTTGTACAGCTCCGTAGCTTTTTCAAACCGTGCTGTATTTTGCCCAAATAACGAAGGGAATGTGAACACCAGTCCCAGAAAAAACAATCCGACCTTTCTCATAATTGCTTATCGAGTTTGGATATCACTTCGCTTGCTTTATCATAGTCTTGCTGCATTTGAACATCTGAAAAAGGACTATACCGGGCCATTTCGCAACTCTTCAAAAGGGTAATGAATCCTTCAATATCATGCTCCCCTACATTTTTCTGCTGTAAAATAGAGGTTATTTTCTCTTTGCTGAATTCGGCGGTTTCAATTTTAAGCTTTGCTTTTAGGTAGTTGTGCAAACCTTTCTCCAAAGCCACATAAAATGGCTCTTTGTTTCCGAGCTGTTTTTTGGCCGTAGAGAGATACTTTCGTGCAAGTCTATTGGCGCGTTTCATTTTGTTCCCTTCTATGTCACTGGCCATGGCTTCTCGCTTCTTAAATGAAAAAACAGCAATGGGAATCAGCAAAAGGGGACCAAAAAGTAGGAGATAAAACCGGTTAGAGCCAAAAAAGAAATTGGTTCCAATCTTGGTTAGGTTTGGACTTAGTTTAATAAAGTGAAATTGTTTTCCTGTGGGTACCACTAGTTGCTGATTGGCGGTTCCCAATGAACCATTCCCAACGGCAGTATTGTTGGGACCTTCCAGAACCTCAATATTGATCTCATCGGAGGAAAGGGTTACGTATTTCTTCTTTTTTGGGTCAAAATAACTAAAGGAAATACTAGGTAACGGATACTTTCCTCGGAAGGAAGGCACTACAGTATAGGCATTGCCTACTTTTCCTTCCATACCACCGATTGTGGTCCGAACTTTTTCCTCAAACTCTGGTTCGTAGACCTCCAACGAGCTTGGAAGCTCGGGTTCGGGCAAACGGAATAATTTTAAATTTCCTTTTCCTGAAACTTCAACTTTGGCTTGAAGGGATTCAGAGGCGTTTAATTTGGTTTTGCTGGTCGTAACCGAAAAATCAAACTGACCGACGGCTCCTCCAAAATTCTGGGGTTTACCGTTCTCTGGAAGTGCTTTTACATTGATGCTTCGTTTTCCTGCGGATACCGTTTTACTGGTTTGGGAATAAATCCTACCCCCAAAAAAGTCCCTGCGATTTGTGGGTACATCTACAAAAATCTCAAGAGATAATGGCTCGATTTCAAGCTTGCCTGCCTTCTGCGGATACAAAACCACACGTTTGAGTACTACGTAGCGATACGGTTTTCCATTGTAGGTTCCGTTTTTGGCCGTATGCTTGGTTACCGGAATGTCTTGACTCCAAAAATTGTTGTACTTCGGATTGTCCAAAGGACGATAGTTGGTAACGCTAATATCTGGACTTACATAAAGTTTGTACAGTACCGAAACGGCTTCGTTCATGTAGGGATTTGCCTTGGATACTTCTGCCACGAGATGTAGACTTTCATCGGCCACATCATCCACCGTTTTTTGACCGTTGGGTTTGTCCACCGCTGCAGTCACGGTTACTGATTTGGGTAAGGTTTTATAGGTTTCACCCGCTATTTCGATTTTGGCCTGCTTTATCGTGAACCGACCTCTTGCGGTTGGCACCAAAATGTAGGAGTATGATTTGGAAAAACTGCGTTTTCCATTAGTCCAAGAGGAACTTATGGATTGCGAAGGTCCCATCACGACTTTAAATCCTTCAAATGATGGAGGGGAAAAGTTGTCCCCGTCCTTATTCATGGTAAAATCGACTCTTAGTCTTTCGTTAATACCCAGCTTTTCCTTACTCAACTTCATTTCGAAGGATACCTCTTCATCTTGGGCATATAAAGCACCAATGCTCAAAAAGAGCATTGAAAAAAAGACGCTAATATTTTTACCCCAGCACTTCAACATCACCAATCTTTCTCGTTCTTGATTTTTTTACCTTTTACTTTTTTGGCCTCCATTTTTTGCTGCACCTTCTTTTCTTCGTTTTGCATGGCCTCTAGCAAATTTTGGATCTGTTGTTTAGATAATTGATTTGGTCGCGGTTGTTGCTCTGATTTTTCTCCTTTGTCGCCTTGGTTGGGCTTTTGCTCTTTTTCCTTCTTCTTGTCTCCGTCTCCTTTTTGGTTCTCCTCAGGCTTGTTTTGTCCTTGCTCTCCTTCGTCGCCGTCCTTGTTCTTTTCGTCTTCTTCGTTTTCGCCTTCGTTTTCCTTGTTGTCGTCGCCCTTGTTGTCCTGGTCTTTGTTTTTATCCTGGTCTTGTTTATCCTCGTTTTTGTCTTTGTCGTTTTGGTTTTGGTCGTTCTTTTGGTCGTCCTGTTCCTTTTTTAGCATTTCTTTAGCTAAGGCCAGATTATACCGGGTTTCATCATCGGTAGGATTGTTTCGAAGGGCTTCTTTATAGGCTTCTACCGCCTTTTGGTATTCTTTATTTTTCATGAACACATTGCCCATGTTATGGAAGGATTTGTGCTTGCCCGTTTTGGAGCCGGATTTTTCACCTGCTTGCTTGAAGCGACTAAAGGCTTCCGCATAGCTTTCACGGTCGTAATATGCGTTTCCTAAGTTGTATGGAGCTGCGGCGTTTTCCTTGCTTTTTGAAATCGCCCTTCTGTAATCTGCCTCGGCCGTTTGGAAATCATTGGAGGTAAGCTCCTTGTTGGCTTGCCATGTAAGGTCTTTGGAATCCTTAAGATTCTTTTTCAACGTCTTTTCTTCTTCTGACTTTTCCTGTGCTAAGGCAAAGGTTGCTGTGCCACAAAGGAAAAGAGTAACTAATCTTATTCGCTTATGCATCTTCATATTCATTGAAAAGATTTAGTTTTTTCAGCCATTTGGTTTTTCGGTCCAATAGGAAGATGTCCAAAAATAAAAAGAATAAGGCTATGGCCAAGAACCATTGAAATTGGTCTTTGTATTCGGCAAACTGCTTCGCCTCAAACTCTTTTTTATCCATCTGCTCCAGCTGTTCTTTGATTACCTCAACCGCCTAATTGGTATTACTTCCATCAATGTACAGGCCATTGCCGTCATTTGCGATTTGGGATAGGATGGGTTCGTTGAGCCGTGTGATGACCACCTCACCCTGACGGTCTTTTTTCAAGGTTTCAATTACCCCATTTCGTTTGATGGGGATGGGAGCACCTTTAGCTGTGCCTACCCCGATAGTATATACCCGATTCCCATTTTGATTGGCATTTTCAACAGCACCGAAGGTGGCGTTTTCGGAATGGTCCTCCCCATCCGAAATATTGAACAAAACACGATTGGTTTGCTCTTCATCATTATAATAGGTACTTGCCAAATCGATGGCCGCATCAATAGCTGTCCCTTGAGAAGATAGCATATCGGTGTTCATGCTTTGCAAGAACATTTTAGCGGCCCCGTAGTCAGTAGTAATCGGCAGTTGCGGATACGCTTGTCCCGCATAGGCGATAATGCCAATTCGGTCACTGGCCAGTTGATTTATGATTTCGGATACCAAACGCTTGGCTTTATCCAAACGGTTGGGGGCGATATCTTCGGCCAACATACTTTTGGAAACGTCTACGGCGAAAACAATATCTACACCTTCTCGTTTGACCGTCTCTAGTTTGGTGCCAATTTTGGGGTTGACCAAGCCAACAATCAAGAAAACCAATCCCAAAACGAAAAAAATAAGTTTTAACCCTGACTTATTTCTTGATTTGTCAGGGGCAATTTTTTTCAGCAGGCGCGGTGAAGCAAAGGCTTTCTGGGTACGACTCTTCCAGATTTGAAGGAAAAAGAATACCAGTACGATAACCGGAATTATCGCTAAAAGGTAGAAGTATATTTTTTCGTCAAATTGAATCATTCCCTTCTAAATAAAGCTTTTGAACAGTGAGCTTCGAAGTCCCCATTCCAATAATAGCAAAAGACCTGCCAAGAAAATTAGGGAACGAAATTTCTCTTCGTACTTGTAATATTTGAATTCTTCTATCTCTGTTTTTTCAAGTTTGTTGATTTCGTCGTAAATCTCTTCCAACTTCTCGTTGTCGGTTGCCCTAAAATATTTCCCGCCAGTGTCTTTGGCAATTTCTTTCAGCAAGGCTTCGTCAATCTCAACTTGCCGCATGCCATAGCGAAAAGAGCCATCTCGATTATATGCGATTGGCGATAATGCATTGCCGTTGGTGCCCAATCCAATGGTATAGGTTTTTATACCAAACTCAATGGCCAAATCAGCCGCGGTTTTAGGCTCAATAAAGCCTGAATTATTTACACCATCGGTTAACAAAATGATAATTTTACTGATGGCCTTGCTTTCTTTCAACCGATTCACCGCTGTTGCCAAGCCCATACCGATGGCTGTACCATCTTCCAGTTCACCATAGGTGATGTCACGAAGGGCACTAAGAACAATACCTTTATCACTCGTGATAGGAGTTTTGGTGTAGCTTTCGCCAGCATAACCCACCAAGCCAATGCGGTCGTTTGGGCGTTTTTTGATGAATTCCGCAGCCACTTTTTTCAAAGCCGCCAAGCGATTTGGTTTTAAATCACGGGCCAACATACTGGAGGACACATCAATGGCCATAACAATGTCAATACCCTTAGTGGTTTTGGTACGCGTCGAGATATCTTCGGTTTGGGGTCGCGCCAATGCGGTGATGATAGCTGTCAAAGCCAACAGCCGGAGTACAAATAAAACAGGACGCAGTTTGGATAACCAACTTTTGGTAGTGAACCCTTGAATGCTTGATATTTTAAGCGAGGCGCTTTCATGCTTGAGTTTGAGCAAATACCAAACCACTGCCACCGGAAGCAATAAAAGCAACCAGAAAAACTGTGGACTCGCAAATTCGATATTCTCTAACATGCTACGCCTGTGTTTTTACTTCTAAGGTGTTCAATATTCGTTTTACGATTTCTTCGGCATACTCGTCGCCATCTTCCCAGGTAATGACCACTTGTTGCATAAACGCTTTACCTCCGAAGGTAAGAATGCTGTATTTGGCTTTTACGGATTCGCTTGAACCTTCTGGGGTGATTTTTCCGGAACCAAAGGTTTTAAGTCCGGTTACGCCCGAACGGGTAAAAAACTCCTCTTGCTTTGTAATGATGTTGCGAACTCCCTGTGACTCGAATTCTTTTAAGGTACTGCCAATAACTTTCTCAAAATCAACTTCTTCTTGCGCTTCCTTAAAGGTCATGGAGCGGGATGAGACATAAAAAAGTTCCGTGGTCTTCCCATAGGAATAGGTCTGATGTTCCTTTATCAATGCGTCCATTTCTTCGGAAAGGCTCGCTTCCTCTTGGCGAATCAATACCTCAGGCGGTTGTAATTCGATAGGAGGATACCCATATGCGCTGGACACCCATTCTCCTTCAAGAAGGGTTTTGGTGGGATAACCGAAAATGGTATCCCGTACTGTTTTTGAACCAAAGAACACAATGGAAAATACCGTACCAAGGACCAAAATCCCGGCAAAAATTCCAGCGGCCCAATACCATTGCCTTCTTCGTTGTTTTTGGACCAATTCTTCAAGGTATTCCATATCTTCCAAAAGGTCTTCTTCCGTAGGTTCCGGTAAGGCATCATGGGTTTTTTCCACAATCAACTGTACCATTTGACGGTCCTGTTCCGCCACGGATGAAGAAGGTTTGGAGCGCGCGAACTTTACCAAATCCGCCGTCTGTAATATTTTTCGGAATTGTTGAATGGTGTCTACATCCAAATCCAACTCTCCAGCATCTTTTAGCAGTTCAAGCTTGTCAATCAACTCATCCGTAGTACTTTCCAAAGCTGATACCTGAACGTCTTCTTCCAAATAAGAACGTACAATATCCGTAAGCTCGGAATAGTACTGTTTGAATTCATCTTGAATGAGATATTTTGATGTTTCCAAACGCTTCAATTCCAATAACGCCCGGTCATATGGAGGTAAAAGGGCTTCTTTTTCTTCTTCGGTCAAAGGCTTTTCCCTAAAATAGAACCAGTATACTGCTGCCGCAACAACAAGCAAGCCCAACAACACATACAACAGAATCCACCAAAACTTGGAAAGGCTTTTGTCAACCTGAATCAGCGGTTTGATGTCGAACATCTTCTGTTTGGTGGTGTCAACGGCTACGTCGGCTACCTTAACACGAAAAGAATCCGTGAAGAACGGTTGTTCGTTTATGGCCACTCGTTGCGGTGGAATGGTATAGGTGCCGCTATCGAATTGTGTAAGGGCATAGATACGCTGAAGCACCACACGGTCTTTTTTTCGAAGCGTATCGGTCAATAAGGCTTCAACGGTTTCCAAGGGAGAAAAGGTTTGGCCTTCTGGAAAGTGCACCACACTGGTGGAGTCCGTCTCTACAGAAATCGTGTATTGGATTTGTTCCCCTATTTTGATGGCTAGGGTGTCCAAAGAAACTTTGACAGTTCCTTTTTGCTGTGCATGAGCAGTTAGGAAACCTCCAAAAAGCAAAAGACAGGTCGCAAAGACCTGAAAAAGATGTTTTTGAAAAATGTTACGCGTATACTTTTCTCCCATCATCCTCTCCTTTTGAAATAACCGAGTAGTTTTTTTACATAACTCTCATCTGTTCTGCAATGAATGACGCCACACCCTGCTTTGGTAAACGCGTCATTGAAATAATCCACTTTTTGGTGATGGAATTTACTATAGTCGTTTCGTACTTTTTTAGAGGTAGTGTTGACCAGCTGTAAGGTCCCCGTTTCCGAATCTTCCATCTGTACCAAACCAATATTTGGAATGGATTCTTCTCTTTGGTCATACACACGAATACCGGTAACATCGTGCTTGTTGCCCACAATACGAAGGGTATTGTCATAACTGTCAGCGATAAAGTCTGAAAGCACGAAAACGATGGCTTTCTTTTTCATTACGTTGGTCAAGAACTTTAGAGCACCTGCCACATGCGTGCCTTGGTTCTTGGGTGAAAACTCCAAAAGTTCTCGAATGATGCGCAGTACATGGCTTTTTCCTTTTTTAGGCGGGATGTAGAGCTCTACTTCACTTGAAAACAAAATCAATCCGACCTTGTCATTATTTTGAAGGGCAGAGAAGGCCAAGGTTGCCGAAATTTCGGTTAGGACTTCTTTTTTGAATTGTAGGCTAGTACCGAAGAGTTCGGAGCCACTGACATCCACCATGAGCATCATGGTCAATTCCCGTTCTTCTTCAAAGACTTTAACGAAAGGTTCGTTGTAGCGGGCGGTGACGTTCCAATCGATATTTCG
>ERZ1740065.143-NODE-143-length-32481-cov-8.289552_pt1 | contig 32481 bp, 29 predicted proteins | sample MGYA00581738_ERZ1740065 | MGnify/ENA primary metagenome ERZ1740065 (study PRJEB43018, sample SAMN04849749) | marine metagenome | isolation source: floating plastic debris | place: Pacific Ocean | collected 2008-09-01 | study: EMG produced TPA metagenomics assembly...
TGTTGTCGGGAACGCTCGAGTCCATCCATGGATCGCTTGGCGAGCGACATCCCTGTCGCTCGACATCCCGCCAACACCGATCGGCGGCACAGACAGGCTGCCTTGGCGACACCCTGTGAGCTCACCGCACTCGGTAAGGCAGCCATCCTGTCGGGGCGGAGGGGTTTGACGGACCGTTGGGCGACAGGACGTCGCCCAGCGAGCGATACAGGGATGTACTCGAGCGGGTCCGGCAAACCCCTCCGACCCGGCGGGATGGCGGGAGAGTTCATCCAAGCGCGCTATTTCGTTGCGAGATCGCCGCGGCGCTACGCGCCTCGCGATGACGGGGCACCGCGTGCCGCCGTCAGATTGCCGCGCCCACTGTGTGGGCTCGCAATGACGAGTGCTTGGCGTTCCGGCTTCCACCCAGGCGGCTTCACGAGCACGCGTAATTTGTCGCCAAATCGTGGCTCGTCACGCACCGCGCGCCAAAGCCGTGCGAATCCGTGGAAGAACACGACAAAGGGATTCACGGACTCAACTTGCGGGGAAACCCCGAACTCGACGGTCTCGGTTTCCTCAGCGAACGTGCCAAACAAGCGGTCCCAGACGATGAACACACCGCCGTAGTTCTTGTCGACGTAGGGCTTGTTAGTGCCGTGGTGGACGCGGTGGTGTGAGGGCGTGTTCATGAGCCATTCGATCGGGCGCGGCAGCTTGCCGACGATCTCGGTGTGCAGGAAGGTCTGATAGAGCAGCACGATTGCCTCGGCAAACAGCACGAGGTACGGGTTGAAGCCAATCAGGACCAGCGGCACGTAAAAGAACACGGACCAAAAGGCGTCCATGGGGCCGAATCGGTAGGCCACGGACATGTTGAAGTGCGGCGATGAGTGATGAACCGTATGCGTGGCCCAGGCCGCGGCGACGCGATGGCTGAAGCGGTGCTCCCAGTAGTACATGAAGTCGGCCAACAGCACGGCCGCGACGAGCGTCATGCCGTTCACGGGGATCTCGAACAGCGCGAACCCAGCGGCGACCGAAAACGTGGCGAGGTAGAACGCGTAAAAGAGCACGAGGCCCAGACTGACAAAAAACGCCTGGGTGACGAAGTTGGTCACGGTATCGCCCGCTAGGCGCCAGTTGAGCCGCTTGCGCACCGCGTAGCGGATGAGCTCAACAGCCAGGATGGCAATGGAAATGAGGAAGAAGCTATCGCCAAGGGCCAGCTCCCAGTTGTAGAGCGTGCCCTCTGTGATCGAGTCGAACAGCCAGTTCATGACAGTGCCTTGTAAATTATCGATGTAGATAATTTATGGGCTCTGTGGTAAATTGTCAATACAGATAACTTACTGATTTCGCCATGCCTCGACCCAGCCTCAAAAAGGAACGCCGCGCCGCCATACTCCGCGCCTTTGGCGACTGTGTGGCTAGGTTCGGCGTTGAAGGCGCCACCCTGGAGCGCACGGCCGAAGCCGCGAATCTTGCGCGCGCGCTGATCCGCCACAACGTGGGCAACAAGGATGCGTTGCTCGACGCCTTTATCGAGCATTTCCTGACGCAGGCCACCGCGAGCGTCGATGAGCTGTTTGAGGCACTGCCGACACGTCACCGCATCGATGCCCTGATCGACTATGTGTTTGACCCGGAGTATGTCGACGAAACCGAGGTGCGCGTGACGAATGCGCTCACCATGGCCGCTGCCGATCGACCGGCGCTGGCGCGACGGCTCATGACCTGGACGGCCGATTTCACGGCACGTATTGCGGCTGAACTTGAGCACGCCTTCCCGGGTGCAGCCGAGGACGATATCGAAGCCGTCGCGACGGGCATCGTTGCGATTTACTACAACGTGGACACGGTCGGGCCGGTTGGCGCTGTCGCGAGGTTGCGGGAGGCGTCGGTGCGGGCTGCGCGGTTGTTGGGTGTGGGGCTGGGGCGAGCGGGACGTTGCGGTAGCGTCTGGAGATTGCCGCGGGGCCTGCGGCCCCTCGCAATGACGGCTGATCGCCGTCAGTCGTCGAGGTCGTCCGAGGCGAACCGATGGCCTTTTTCACTCTTGGACTGCAGGTAGCGGCGGTTCCAGTCGCTGACGCCCAGCAAGTGCTTCTCGGGCGTCAGACCCGTAAGGCCCGCCGCCGTGAGGTCGGCGATCTTTTTGGGGTTGTTGGTCAGCAGGCGAAACGGGCGTGTATCGAGGAAGTGACGCAGGATCGCTGCGGCCTCGCTGAAGTCGCGTGAGTCGTCGGGCAGGCCCAGCGACCGGTTGGCCTGGTAGGTGTCCTGACCGCCGTCCTGGAGCAGGTAGGTGGCCGCCTTGGCCCAGAGACCGATGCCGCGACCTTCGTGGCCGGCCATGTAGACGAGCATGCCGCCGTCGGGGTGCTCCACGATGCGCTGGAGCGCGCCCTCGAGCTGGGGCCCACACTCGCAACGCTGGGAGCCGAAGACATCACCCGTCAGGCAGCTCGAGTGCACACGAACGAGCGGCTCCGCGGCCGCATCGACGTCGCCGTACTGCAGGACACTGTTCACGGCCATCGATGACGCCATCTGTGCGAACAGGTTCTGCCCGCCCTCGCGTCGCAGCGACGCCGCCAGTGCTTCCACCCTGCTGAGCTCCGTGTTGCGCACAGCCGCGTACCACTGGAACGTTTCCTCAACGGCGCCCAGCCGCATGGGCAGCGGGATCGGGCCCAGCAGGTTAACGGACAGCTGCCCCGGAACGGGCTCGGCGTCGACATCGAGCGGCTGGCCGTCAGCATCGATGCGGCGCAGCTTGCCGTCCGCCACGAGTTGGCGGCGTACAGCGGGGTCGAGATACGTGAACATTCTGCGTGTTGCGGCCACAGACCGAGATGGCCGCGTAGTGTAGTTGGCGGGCGCCCGGAGGGCCACCGGCAAAGAAAAAGGGGCCGCCGACCTAGGCCGACGACCCCTCCCCCCAGACCGGGACAGGCGTTAGAACGCCTGCTTGAAACGAACGTAGAACAGGCGACCGCGTGGGTCATGCACCTTCGAGTCGAAACCGCCGTTGGTGAACACCTGCGGCGGATCTTCACCCGTCAGGTTGATGACACCAAACGTCAGGATCGGCGCGACCTCACGATCGAACAGCACCGCCGTGTCGACCGCGTACTGCGCGTCGAACGACGTCCATGAGTCGATTTCGGGCAGTGCGCCTGTCGTCGCATCGGGGTTCTGATCATCGTCGTAGGCCGAGATGTAACGCGCAAAGAGGTTCGCCGAGTGCGCGCCGTTGATCCAGCCCACACCTGCGTTGAAGCGCAGTTCCGGCGTCGACGTGCCAAAGTTCGTGAAGTTGCGTCGGCCAGCGCCGTCAACCGAGCCCGCCTGCGGATCTTCGAGATCGTACTCGAGCACGTAGGTGCCTTCGATGAACGGACGGACGAGACCAGCAGAGGTGTCCCAATCGTACTTGGCACTGAAGTCGACACCGCTGGTCGTCACTTCACTGGCGTTCACGAAGCCCACGTTGACCTGCAGGATCTGGCCACCCGCCGAACGCACGACGCGGGTCGGGTCGTTCGGGAAGGCGTTGATCACCGCCTGGAAGTTCTCCTGGATGATCACGTCCGTGAAGTCGAAGCTCCAGTAGTCGAGATCCAACACAAGACCGTCGGTCGGCTCAAACGAGAAACCGATGTTGAACGTGTCCGACTCTTCAGGCGTCAGCGCCGGGTTGGCCGACGAGCGTACGGCTGCGAAGAACGCGCCACCCGGGTTGAGCGGATCCGATACCTGGTTCAGAGACGTCGAGCCACCGAACTGCTGGAACAGCGACGGCGCACGGAAGGCCGTGCTGTACGACGCACGCGCCGTGAACGTGTCCGACGGGCGGAAGATACCGGCGATCTTCGGATCTGTCGTGCTGCCCGTGGCACCACCGTAGTCCTCGTAGCGCACCGCAAGCTGCAGGTCGAACGTGTCAGCGATCGGCAGAGCGAGCTCGACGAACGCCGCGTTCACGTCACGGTCCGCATTGAAATCGGGGTTACCGATGACGAACGCGAAGCGATCGGCGTTGGCCAGACTGTTGTAGTCGTGCTGCAGCTCTTCCTTACGCCACTGGCCACCGATGGCGATGCTCGCCATACCCGCGTTCATCTCGAACAGCTCGCCCGAGACGACGCCTTGCACGGTTTGCAGCTCGGACGTGGTGTCCAGCACCTGTGAGGCGATGAAGCTGTCGATGGTGTCCTGCGAGTTCGGGATCGTCGTAAACGACGTGGCGAACGGGTTGAAGTACGAGCAAGGGCCGACGCCTGGCTGGGCCGCCGGGTTCGTTGGACCGTCGCAACGCGTGCCGCCAAAGCCATTCAGCGCGTCCTGGAATTCCTGACCCAGCGTGTCTTCGGTATCGTTGACCGACTCGTTCTTGCCGCCGACGTAGCTCAGCTCCCAGAACCAGCCGTTGTCGAATTCGCCTTCCAGGCCGCCCGAAAAGCGCCAGGTGTCGAGCTCGTTGCGGCTCGGCGAGACGTCGCCGCCGTTACCGATGGCGCGACCGAAGAAGATGACCGGCTGACCGTAGATGTTGCCCGGGTTGTCCGTCGGCACGATGGGGCCGAGCAGGTTCGGGAACGTCGGCGAGTTGCCGCGCAGCACCCGGTTGCGGGCAAAACCCACTTCCATGTTGGCTTCAATCGAATCCGTGAGCTGGAACGCGCCTCGGGCGAAGCCGTTTAGACGCGTCTCATCGGGAATCAGGTTGAAGAAATCACCGAAGTCGAAGCCGCAGAATCCGATGTCGCCGAACGCGCCCGCAGCGCCCGGAGGTGCGAGCAGGATCGGGCCACCACCGGCAGCCGCACAACCCGGATCGATGAGCGGCACACCTGCGAGACCGGCAACCGGCGGCGCCGTCAGGAAGTAGGCACCCGGGTTACCCAGCGAGCTGGTGTCGTCCTGCGGCCGACTCAGACGCTTCTCAGCGGTCGTGAGCGGCTGGCGGTCCGTGTAGCTGATGGCAGCGATCACGCTCGAGCGGTCACCCTGCGCGCCGTACAGTGCCTGCAGCACGTATTCGCTCTGGTCACCCTCGTCAGAAACGAACTGATAGTCGCCCGTGATCTCGAAGCCTTCGAAGTCGTCGCGTGTGCGGAAGTTGACCACACCAGCAACGGCGTCAGAGCCGTAGAGCGCCGCAGCGCCGTCTTTGAGGATCTCGATGTTGTCGACGGCGATGAGCGGCACGAGTGAGCTCGTGTCGACAAAGTTCAGGCCGTCGTTGGTGGGCAGACCCGTGAGTACCTGGCGCTTGCCGTTCAACAGCACGAGCGTCGAGGCAACGCCCAGACCGCGCAAGTTGAAGTTTGAGGTACCCGTCGTCGAGTTTTGCGTGAACGCGTCCGGGTTGTTTTGCGAACCCGTGTTGATCGTCAGCGTCTGGACGATGTCCGCGATGTTCTTGGCGCCGATACTTTCGAGCTGCGTCGCGTCCACGTTCTGGATCGGCGACGGCGAGTCGAACTGAGAAGTGCGTCGAATGTACGAACCGGTGACGACAACCTCTTCAATGGCGTCATCTTCGTCCTGTGCCTGCGCCTGCGCCGGAATGGCGGTCAGCAAAAGGCAGGACAGCGGTAGAGCCGCCAGCCTGGTCGAAATGCGTCTCACGATTTTCCCCCCGTGAACAACAATTGCGGCGGGCCACCCCCGCGGCCGCCGTCGGATGTTGTTATACGCCGACATGACACTGGGAATCAATAAACAATGCGCTTCAAGCCGTTGTTTTCGCGCATCCATTTTTGTTGCGGCGCAAAAAAAAGCGGGTCCCGAGGGACCCGCTTCGTACATCGTTTGCAGGGCGTTCAGGGCATCAATAGGACCACTGGAACGCAAATGAGAACGTTGAGCCCGGATCTTCGCGGAAGGTCTCAATGCCTTCGCGCTCGATCGTGACTTCCTCGCCCAGCAGGTTTCGCGCCTTGAATTTCAACACGATGCGGTCGGTCGGGAACCAGCTGTAGGTGGCGTCGAGACCGTGGAAGGGCTGCTCGAAGCCGTCGGGTGCACCATTTCGGCCCGCGACATAGAGGCGCTCACCGAAGACGTTGTAGACGAGCGTGGCTGCGTGCTTACCGTCGTCGGAGTCGTAGCCCAGCGTGACGTTGGCGACGTAATCCGATGCCGCAGTCAATTTGCGCACGGGGTTAGTTGGCGCATCAGCCTGCTCGCCCGCGACCAATTCCGAGTCCTGCAGCGTCACGTTGCCCTGCAGGAAGAAGCCCGCAAACGGGTCGCCCAGGAACGCGAGGTTCTTGAGGCCTTCGATTTCGAGGCCGTAGACCTCGGCCGACTCGGCGTTGATGATCTCGCGCGCGACCGTCAGGTCACTGGCCGCCGACTCGAAGAACTCGATGGGATCATCGATTTCTTTCAGGAAGGCCGTGACCGTGAAGTTGTCGCCGTTGTTGAAGAACCACTCACCACGAATGTCGTAGCTCGTAATCGTCGACGGGATCACGCCGGGGTTACCGTCAACCAGGTCGTCGGTGATCGGGTCGATGTAACTCGCGTCCGTGATCTCACGGAGGTCTGGTCGAATAGCCGTCTCGGAGTAGCCGAAGCGCAACTGGAAAGTCTCGGCCAACCAGTCCGACATATAGGTCACCGCCAACGACGGGTACAGGTCGTCCTGCTGGAACACGGCGTTCTCGAGTGCCGCCGGGTCAGTCGTAACCTGTGGGCTGGCTTCGGTGAAGCCGAAGGGGTTCCAGTCGAGGGCGGCCTGACGGTAATCCTCCCAACGCAGACCGGCGGCGACGCGCCAGGTGTCGTTGAAGGTCCAGTCGACCTGACCAAACGCACCGTCCGTAATCGTCGCTGCCAGGTAGCTCTGGTTCTGCGTGCCGCGGCGGTCGAACAGGTAGTTGTTGGCCGGGTTCAGGATGTTCTCGTCCGAAAACACCTCGCCCAGGGGCTGCGAGAGGATCGAGGGATCATCGGCATTGAGTACGCCGATGCTGAACTCGTCCTGGCGGTAAGTGCGCGCCTTCGAATCCGTGTCGAAGCCGAACTGGATGTTGCCGTAGCTTCGATCACGGCTGAACGGCACTTTGAATTTGATGCCGCTAGAGTCGACGTCATCGTCGAGATCCGTAAAACGGAATAGAGCCGTCGTCGCGTCCTGCGTGACAAACGACTGCTGTACAGCGCCCGTCTCAGTATCCGTAATGGTCTGCGCGGTGACGTTGACCTGGTTCGGGATGTCTGTGCGGGCATCAGCCTGCGAGACGAACCATTCTATCTCCGTGTCAGCGGGCAGCCAGCTGATGAGCCCAGCGAGCGGACCCAGCACTTCGCGAGTGCGCTCCCCAAGCCGGTGCTCACCGCGGATCTGATTGACGACCATGTTGCGTTCTTCGAATTGGAACCGGTAATTGCGGCTACCAAGACCATCTGAGCGCTGGCGGTTGTCATCGAAGAAGTCGTCGATTTCGGTCTCGTCGTCGGTGTTACGCAAGAACAGCGTCATCGTCGAGATCGAGTGTTCGTCGGTGTAGTTGATGCCGAGGTTTCCGATAGCATTGATGGCCACGGTGCGCGTCGACTCGATCTGGTTACGCGTCTGCTCTTCAGGGAAGTTGAAGTTCGTCTGGAACGTCTCTTCCTCGCGCCACTGATGCTCGTAGCTCGCGCCCGCGAAGTAGCCGATCTCCCAATCCTCGTTGAGGATGAAACTGTCACCGATCGACCCGCGAACGTCGATGTCCGGAATCGGATCGGTTTCTTCCACTGAGAAGTCGCGGTTGAGTGCCAGGCCCAGCTGACGGTTGATCTGCTGCGCGTCTGCCAGCGGGGTGAAAGGGTCTTGGCGGCGCAGGAAACTCAGGATTTCCTGCGTGCCCACCTGGCCCTGGAAATTCTCAACCTGGTTCAGGAGCTCCGGCGAGATGCTGCGTTCGCCGTTGTCGTAGCCGAGTGCGTCGCGGCTGCCGCCCGCGTAAGTAAACACGCTGCCATCGACGGCCGTGTTAAAACCAGAGCCAATCTCGAACATGACCGTGAAGTCGTCAGGAATGCCCTTCGTGCGGATGTCGACGCTGCCACCTGCGAAGTTGGCACGCATGTCTGCCGTGTAGGCCTTCTGTACCCGCAGCGACTCGACAATGGCCGTCGGGAAGATGTCCAGCGGGATCACGTAGCGAGTCAGATCGGGCGAAGGAATGAAGGCACCGATCAGCGTGCTCTGCGAATAGCGCTCACCCAGGCCACGGATGTACACAAACTTGTTGCCGACCACCGAGAGCCCGGGAATACGCTTCAGGGCAACGGCCACGGTGGAATCGCCAAGACGACTGATCGTCTCTGCACCCAGCAGGTCTGTGACGGCCGCGTCGTCCATGCGCTCCAGTGCCAGTGACTGACTGCTGTCGATGAGGCGCCCCATCACGACGACTTCCTCAATCGTCGATTCGGGCGGCGCTAACGTCGGCGCGGCGATACCGATACGGTTCTCGTCCTCGGTCTCCTGCGCGATCACCGGTGTGGCGACAAAAGTCGCGCCCAGGGCGCAGGCAATCGCAAATTGCAATCTGTTCATCTTCGCTTCCGTCTCAATGTGCCGGTCAGACCGGCTGTTTTCGCTCGTCATCTAAACGGCAAAAGCGTCGTACCCGTTTCGGCACGACGCCCGCCTTAGTCCTTACGCTAGGCTCACTCGAACCAGAGCGCGACACCGCGGTTCGGGTCCTGCAGGCCGTAGGTCCAGTCGGTGGTCCAGTCCGTAATCGAGAGCGCAATGCCACCGATGTACGTCGTCGTAGGCGTCAGCCCGGGGTTCGCACCGTCCACCGAAATGGCGTTGGCCTCGATCGAGAAGTACGGGGGTGCGCCTTCGAGCAACTGCAAATCCGTGTCGGCCGAAGCCGTCGGGTTGCTCGCACCCGTCAGCGTGGCGAAGGCACCCGTCGCAGACGCGAACGCGAGTTCCGTCGTCGTGCCGTCGGGGAAGGTCTGACCGCGCGTCTGCTCTTCGCAGGCGTAGACGATGTTGTTCAGGACCAGGTCGCCATCCAGGGCGGCCTGCTGCGAGCGGTTGTCGATGCGCAGGCAGTAGTTGTCGTTGCCAACGGTGGTGTCAGCCGCCGAGTTGAATGAGATGACCTGCGAGTCGTTGATCGTCGGGAAGATGCCCTCGCGCAAACGCCAGCCTGCGCCCGGATCATGCGTCGCCGTGATGGCACCGTTCGGCGAGATGATGCAGGTCAGGTTGTTGATCGTCGGCCGCGAGTTGATGCCCTGCGCAATGATGTCCTCGACCGCCTGCGACGTCAGACCCGAGAATCCGCCGATACCATCAGCCTCGATGCAGTGGTTGCCGTCGTCTTCGTTCTGGATCACAAGGGCGTTGGTGATCGTGCCGCTGTAGCCTTCGTCGATGTCGATGGAGTCGTCACGAACGTAGAGTGCGACAAAGTTGGTGATGTCGAAGTTGCCACCGAACATTTCGATGCCGTCATCGAATGTGGAGTAGACCTGCAGGTTTTGAACAATCGTGTTGCTGCCGACACCGCTGAACGAAATACCGTTCAGTTCGTCGCCGTTGCCGACCGTGGCGCCCGTGTGCTTGACCACCACGTACTCGAGACGGCCCGAGCTATCGTCAAGAACGTCACCGCCGTATTGCGACTCGTCGAGGCCTGCGGCGCCTTCGGCGTCCACGTGGCAGTCGACCGTGGCGAGATCACCACCCGCGACCGAGCCCGTGTAGGCGCAACGGTTGGTAATGCTGAAGCCGTTGATGACGATGCCACCCCACTGCTGCACGTCGGTCGCGCCGACCGTGCCGTTACCCGGGCCGGGGTTCTGGCCCGTGAGGTCGAGGTCCGTCGTTGAGGTGAAGGTGATCGGCGCATCGGCTCGGCCAACGGCAAAGACCTGCGAGCCGCGGTTGACGATCAGGAAGTTCTGGCTCGACTGCCACGCCAGCGTGGCGCCGGCTTCAATCGTCAGCACGGGGCCGTCGCCGCCTTGAGCGATACCGGCCGCCGCGAGATCGGCGTCGGTGTCGAAGGTCTCACCCACGAACAGGCTGCCCTCAAAGATGTGCGCACCACCAGAGGCCAGCGCGGGAATCGTGAGGTCGACGGTCAGGTTGTTGCCCGCATCGGCAAAGGCCGGCGAGTAGGTGCAGTTGGTACCGTCGAAGGTGCCTGCAATCGTCTGACCGCCCGAGTTGGTGTAGGACGCGCACTCGGCGCTAGGGCCACTGCCGCCGCCGGAGTTGGTCGTGTTGTTGCTGTTCGATACGTTGGTCGACGGCTGAATGTTGATGTCACCGCCGCCGCAGGCTGCGAGTGCGGCTACGGCCAAAACGCCGGGTACCAGGTACATGCGCTTCATGGACTGAAACTCCATTGGATGCTCGCGTGCAGCGCACGCGTTGGGGGGTTCGTAACAAGTCCGAACGCGGCGCGTCCGGTTCTCAAATTCGGGTCGCTTCCGGAGGGGCATGACACGCCCTCGCCTTGGCAAGTGGCCGCCAAAATAGGAGGGCTTCGTGAAATGTCAGTGACGATCCTGTTACGGGAATGTGACAAGTCATTTGACACTGCTAGGACGCCACACGGCGTGCATTGAGAATCAGTGTTTTAGAGGCTGTTTCTAGATTCTTACGGGGATGTGATTTGGCGGATGCCAACGACTTTCGCTGGCACGTGAGGCAGCCGCGCGGTAGCGTCTGCGCATGTCTGAATTGCGTCTAGCCGTTGCCGGCGTCCCCGAGCACTTCAATCTGGCCTGGCGGCGAATTGCCGAGCGCCGCGCGCTCGAGTCGTTGGCCGTCGATCTGCACTGGCAGGAAGTCTCTGAAGGCACGGGCCGCATGATCGACCTGCTCGAGGCTGGCGACGCTGATATGGCGCTGCTGCTGACCGAGGGCGCCGTGGCCGGTGTTGCCAACGGCCGCCGCATCGGCCTGCTGGGCGGCTGGGTGGCCTCACCGTTGCGCTGGGGCGTGCACGTGGCCGCCGCAAGCGAGGCGCAGTCGGCCCGAGACCTGCCCGGCCAGCGCTTCGCCATCAGCCGCTACGGCTCGGGCTCGCACCTCATGGCCGGCATCTACGCGCAGCAACACGGCTGGCCTGAGGCGCCCAAGTTCGTTGTGGTCGACAACTTAGCGGGCGCCCGCCGCGCGTTATCTGCCGGCGATGCCGAGATCTTTCTCTGGGAGCGCTTCACCACGCAGCCCGTCGTGGACGCCGGCGACTTTCGGCGCGTCGACGAGCTGCCCACACCCTGGCCCTGCTTTGTGGCGGCCGTGCGCGACGGCCTGGCGCCCGAAATGCTCGGCGCGGCGCGCCTGGCCCTGCGGGCGGCGCTGCACGAGGCGCAGGGTCTCAGCTGCGCCGACCGGGCGGCGCACGCCTTTGCCGAGGCTTATGCACTGGACCCCGGGCAGGCCAACGAATGGCTTGCGGGGACCCGATGGGCCGACGCCACAGCACTCGACCCCAACATGCTGGCCGGTGTGGGGAATGCCATGCGCGGGGTGGGTATGATCGAACGAGAGCCCGCGACGGCGGAACTGCTCGTCTCGGCCGACACAGGCGAGGGGGAACAACGCATGGAACTCTACTGGTGCCCGAAGACACGCTCGGCACGCGTGATCTGGATGCTCGAGGAAATGGGCATCGACTACACGAAGACCCTCATCGACATTCGCGATCCCGAGGCCCGCAAACACCCGGGCTTCCTCGAGGCGAGCCCTATGGGCAAGGTCCCCGCACTACGCGACGGTGAGACGGTCATGGCAGACGGGGCCGCCATGTGCCTGTACCTGGCCGACCGCTACAGCGCAGGCACGCTGGCGCCCACGATTGACGACCCCAGCCGCGGTCGCTTCCTCTACTGGATGTTCTTCGGCCCGGGCGTCATGGAGCCGTCCATGGGCGAGAAGTTCGGTACAGCCCAGCCCAACCGCGCCGCGCACGGCTGGGGTGACTTCGCGACCATGGTGGCCGCGCTCGAGTCCGGCCTGGCCGGCGGCGGTCCCTGGCTCATGGGCGAGCAGTTCACGGCTGCCGATGTGGTCGTCGGCTCAACGGCCGCCTTCATGCACCTGTTCGGCATCCCGCCCGAGTCGCAGGCGATCACCGACTACGTCGCGCGCTGCACCGCGCGCCGGGCGTATCAGAGCGCCTTCGGCGACTTCACCACGGGCTGATCCCCACGCTCGCGCACCCAGGCGCGTTCGTGCCGGACAAAGCGCTGCTCGCCGTAGTAGCTGTCCGCATCGGGCGCGGCCAGCAGGATCAGCGTCGCCTCGGGCGCCAGCCGGTCCTCGGTGTGGTCGATCAAAGCCCCGCCAATGCCGCGGCCCTGGTATTCGGCATCCACGGCCAGGTCGGACAGGTAGCAACAGTAGGCGAAGTCCGTGACCGAACGCGCGGCGCCGATCAGTGTGTCGCCATCCCAGGCCGTCATCATGATGTCGGCGTTGAGCACCATGGAGGCGATGCGGTCGCGATCGCCGACCGGGCGGCGCTCGGCGAGGCCGCTTCGCTTGAGCAGGGACAGAAACTGATCCGCATCAATCGGCTCTTCGTCGGTGTAGTAGATCTCGTTACTCACTGCGCTGCCCTTTGGTCGTGCCAGTAGAACGGCGCCGTCGTGCGGTCGCCGGTAATGCGTTCGTTCATGGTCGCTGCGTCATAGAGACGCCCGTTCTGCATGACCATATTCACGCGGTCGGTCGCGAAGATGTCCAGCGTGGGGTCGACGTCGAGCACCACGAGATCGGCAAGCTTGCCGGCTACGAGGCTGCCGAGGTCACCCTCAAAGCCCAGGTGACGGGCCGGTTGCGTCGTGGCCGTAGCCAGCGCCTCAATGGGGCTCATGCCGCCCTGGGCGAAGCTCCAAATTTCCCAGTGACTGGCGAGACCCTCGCGCTGCCCGTGCGCGCCGATCGACACGGGCACGCCTGCGTCGGCCAGCTGTTTGGACGTACGCGCGCTGACGATGTGGTAGTAGTCCGACTCGGGTGCGAGCTCACGGCGCACAGAACGCGGCTGCAGGATGTGCGGCGGCACCCAGCGCGACAGCAGCGGGTGCTCCCAGACGTTGCTCTGCTTGTAGAAGTAGCTCTCGGCTGAGGGCCCACCGTAGGTCACGACCAGTGTCGGCGTGTAGGCCACCGCCGTCTGCGACCAGAACTGGATGATGTCGTTGTAGAGCACGGACTGCGGCAGGTTGTGCTCGATGCCCGTATTGCCATCGACGACCATCGACAGGTCCATGTGGAACAGCGAACCGCCCTCGCCCACAACGGCCATGCCTGCCTCGCGCGCCGCCACGGTCACCTGCTGGCGCTGGTCGCGGCGCGGCTGATTGTAGTTCTTGATGCTCATGGCGCCCTGCGCCTTGAGCCGGCGCACGTGCTCGCGCGCCTCATCGATGTTGTCGACCTTGGCGAAAAACGCCGACCGGGCGCCGTAGACGATGTCGCCCGTCGAGTAGATCCGCGGCGCGAGAATCGTGCCCGCGCGCTGCATCTCGGACGCCGCGAAGATCTCCGTTGCGTCATTGGACGGGTCATGAATTGTCGTCACGCCCAGTGCCAGCGTGGCGATGTTTTTCCAGTTCTGCTGCGGGATAATCTCGTTGCCCTGCGGGCCATGGGCATGCGCGTCAATAAAGCCTGGCACGATGGTCTTGCCCGACACGTCGAGCGTCTCGACACCCGCCGGAATTCTTACCGATGCGCGGCTGCCGACCGACTTGATGCGGTTGCCCTCAACCAGCACGACACCGTCTTCGATGATGCCGCCCTCGGCGTCGGCCATCGTGATGATCTTGGCGCCGACCAGCGCGAGCCGTGTATCGGGTACGTCTGAGGTGAGCTTGACGGCCATGGTCGCGCCCGAGTCCGGCGCCTCGTAACCGTCCTCACCGGGCGACAAGGCGTCTGCAAGCTGGGTCGAGTACAGCGTGTTGCCCAGCGACCAGTACGCCGTCGCGCCGTCGCCCGAGAACTGCGGATAGTTGCCGCCATCACCTGACAGCCGCACGAAGGGCACCGACGACACACTCGTGGAGAGCGTCAGCGCTTCGCCACCCGGCGGCAGCGGCACGGCGTAAATGTGGTAGTTCTCACGGAACACCACATGGCGCTCGTCGGGCGCCACGAACAGGCGCCGCGCGTGCTTGGCCGTCGCGTGCACGCGCAGGTCATAGCCATTGAGGTCGGTGCTGATGAGCTGCTGACCGCCGTCGGCGCGGCGCATGTACACGCGGTCGCTGCTCGCGCCGAAGTGCGGGTCGTGGCCGCGCTCTGCGATGCGCACCGCATTGCCGCCGCGCGCGGGGACACGGAACACGCCCTTGTCCTCGGACCATTCAGGCGCCGTCAGATAGCCGCCTGAGGTGGCCGAAAACACTACGAAGTCACCATTGGGTGCGAAACGCGGGTTGCGGTAGTGACCGGGTTGCGTGGTCAACGTCCGGCTGCGGCCACCCGAGGCTGCGATACTGCGCACCTCACCCAGGCCCTCATCGGTCCAGTGCACGTAGACGACGCTGCGCCCGTCGGCCGAAAAGCTCGGGAAGAACTCGAATGCCTCGCCCTCGCGAGTCAGGCGCTTCGGCCGCCCGTTCGGCAGCGACTTGATCCAGAGCCGCCCGTTGGACTCGTACACCACGCGCTTGCCATCGGGTGCTACGGCCGGGTTGCGGATCATCTGCGTCTCGAACGACTTGGGTGCCACCTCGATCGCGGGCCGCGGCGGTGCGTACACGGTGCGCGTATCCCGCACGCGGAACGGAATGACTTCAGCCTCACCCGTGAGCACGTTGACCTTGTTGAGCTTGCCGCCGCCCCAGATCACGACGTGCTGCGAGTCGGGCAGCCAGTCGAAGTTCGGGTAGGCGCCGTGCACGGCCCAGACTTCCTGCAGGTCCTGATCGAGTCCGTCGAAGACCTCGCGGATCGTGCCGCTCTCGAGGTCCTTGATGAACAGACGGCTGTCGGTGCGCACACGACGCACGAACGCCAGGTACTGGCCGTCAGGCGAGGGCTCGGGCCGCACGGCACCGCCGGCGCCGGACACCACGTTGGTGACGTCACCTGTGGCGAGCTCGATTCGCTCGATTCGGAAAATCTCGCTGTTGGAATCCTGGGCGTAGAGGAAGGTGATGCCCGGCGTGGCATCGCGGCTGTAGTAGATGTGCTTGCCGTCGGGTGAGAATTTCGGCTCACCGATCTCTTTTTGAAACGTGTCGCTGGGGCGCTTGGTGACCTGCACGCCGTTGCCGCCATCGACGTGATAGAGCCAGATCTCACCCGTGCCCAGCGAGCGCATCGTGGTGAAGTGCTTGCGCGCCGCGATGTACTGGCCGTCCGCCGACCAGGTCGGATTGTTGAGCAGTCTGAAGCTCTCTTCCGTGAGCGGGCGTGCATTGTCGCCATCGGCGTCCATGATCCAGATGTTGTCGCCGCCACCGGCATCCGAGGTGTAGGCGATCTGACTGCCGTCGGGCGAGAAGCGCGGTTGCATGGACCATTCGATACCGGGCGCGAGGTTCACGGCATCGCCGCCGGTCACGGGCACTGTGTAGATGTCGCCGAGCAGGTCGAACACGATGGTTTTGCCGTCGGGGCTCACGTCAAGGCTGAGCCAGGTGCCCTCGTCGGTGTCGATGCGGATGCTGCTGGCGTCCCCAGGTAGTTCGGTAACGGCCCACGCCGCGTCGTCGTCGGCAAACGTATTGCCGGACAGGCACAGCACCGTGATCAGGGCACAGGACAGGGTTCGCATTGAAAGGCTCCGAGCGCTCGTCGTGCCGGAAGCTTAAACGAATCATCTGCGTCGTGTCGGACCACCCCCCGCGCGTCCGCATCCCTGTAGAATTGCGGGACTTGCATGGGGGCGTGCATGACCATCAGCGTTTTCAATCTGTTCAAGATCGGCATCGGGCCGTCGAGCTCGCACACCGTCGGGCCCATGGTGGCGGCGGCGCAGTTCGTCGACAGTCTCGTCGAAGCCGGCACGCTCGCGAGCGTCGCCAACGTACGCGTGGCGTTGTTCGGCTCACTGGGCGCCACGGGGCGCGGCCACGGTACGCACAAAGCCGTACAGCTCGGCCTGCTGGGCCACGCGCCGGATGCTGTCGATCCCGACGCTGTCCCTGCGCTGCTCAACCAGATCGCCGACACGCAGTCGCTCACGCTGGGCGGGCAACACGCCGTTGACTTCGACCCGAAGCAGAATCTCGTCTTCGAGGTGCGCAAGCGCCTGCCCTATCACCCTAACGCCATGCGCATTACGGCCATGGATGCGCGCGGCGACACCGTGAGCGAGCGCGCCTACTACTCCATCGGCGGTGGCTTTGTCGTCGACGAGGCACAGGCCAGCGAAGGCGTCATCGTGGCCGAGGACGTTGCCTTGCCTTTGCGCTTCACGACAGGCGCCGAGCTGCTCGCGCACTGCGAGGCTCGCGGCATGGGCATCTCCGACGTGATGCGCGAAAACGAACGCGCCTGGCGCAGCGACGCTGGAATCGACGCGGGCCTCGACGCCATCTGGCAGGCCATGCAGGACTGCGTCGCACGCGGCTGTCGCACAGACGGCGAGCTACCGGGCCTCAAGGTAAGGCGGCGCGCTGCCGACCTTTACCGCCAGCTCGAGTCGGGCGCGGGCCCCAGCGACCCGTTGACGATCATGGACTGGGTCAACCTCTGGGCCCTGGCCGTCAACGAGGAGAACGCCGCGGGCGGGCGCGTGGTGACAGCGCCCACGAACGGGGCTGCGGGCATCGTCCCGGCCGTGCTGCACTACTACACCCAGTTCTGCGAGGGCGCCTGCGACGACGGCGTGCGCCGCTTCCTGCTCACCTGCGGCGCCATCGGCATCCTGTTCAAGGAGAACGCCTCCATCTCGGGGGCCGAGGTCGGCTGCCAGGGTGAGGTCGGGTCCGCCTGCTCCATGGCCGCCGGCGCCTTGACCGAAGTGCGCGGCGGCACGCCCGAGCAGTGCGAAAACGCCGCGGAAATCGGTATGGAACACAATCTGGGTTTGACCTGCGACCCCATCGCAGGGCTCGTGCAGGTGCCCTGCATCGAGCGCAACGCCATGGCGTCCGTCAAAGCCATCAACGCAAGCCGGTTGGCGCTGCGAGGCGACGGCCGCCACATGGTCTCGCTCGACAAGGTCATCAAGACCATGCGAGACACGGGCCGGGACATGCAGGACAAGTACAAGGAAACAGCGCGCGGCGGCCTGGCCGCCAACGTCGTTGAGGTCCCCGTCAGCTTTGTGGATTGCTGACGCGGGCGCCCAGCAGCTGCTCCGCAATCGCGTGGCCCTCACGCGTTGCCGCCATGACGGTACGCGGTGACAGGCAGTCGCCAATGACGTGCACGGGCAAGCCCGCCGCTTCGAGTGGCGGGCGGAGTGCGGCTCGCGGAACGCGCGGCGTGGCAAAGGTCACGGCCGCGATGTCCTCAATGCGCGCCGTGTCGCCGTTGAATACGTTGCGATATTCAAACGCAGCTTCTTCCAGCGCCTCGACGCCCGTCGGCACGGCCGAGGTCACGATGCGAACGCGGCATTCGTAGAGTCGCCGGTACGTCTTCTGCCGCGTGACGAGTGCAACGTCCGTGGCCACGCGCTCGCGCGGCGTGATGAGCACCACCTCGTCGAACCAGTCGCTCAAGTACTCGGCGGCCGCGTAGGTCATCTCGGTGTGATCCTGGTCGTAGATCACGAGCCGGCCGTCGCTCTTGGCGGGGCGTGGCAGAAAATCGGCGCACAGCGTTCGCAGGTCAGGGACGAGTCCCTCCTGGCGCCAGTCGGCGTCGAGCCACTGCGGTGTCGACAGGCCTGCGCCCGTGGCAAGGACCACAGCGCTTGGATCGCTGCCTGTGATATCGGCCAACTGTGCCTCCGACCCCATCACGAACCGCGCGCCGGCCTTTTGCGCGCGCAAGGTCTGGTAGTCGTAAACGCTCGAAAGGTTTTCGCCACCAGGCAGCTCGGCGTGCAGGCGTGTCGCGCCGCCCGGCTCATCGCCGCGGCCGAACACCGTCACCTCGTGCCCGGCCTCGGCCAGAATCCAGGCCGCCTCCATGCCCGCGACGCCCGCACCCACGACGGCGAATCGCTGCGGCTTTGTAGTGCGCGCGGGATGCCAGTCCCCTTCGTCGGCACGACCCACGCGCGGATTGTTGTCACACTCGAGGTGGTTCTTTTCGATGATCGCGCGCCAGCAGCTGTTGCATGACACGCAGTAACGAATCTCGGCCTCGCGCCCTTCGGCCGCCTTGCGCGGCAGCCAGGGGTCGGTCACGAGCGCACGCGCGAGCATGACGAGCTCGGCCTTGCCATCGGCGATCTGTCGCTCACCCTGCATGGGGTCTGTGATGTAGCCCAGCGCGCCCGTCGGAATGTCCGGGGCGACGGCGCGCAGTTCGGCCGTCGGGTCAACGTAGGGTACGGCGGGCCCGTGGGCGTCGGGAAGATGCTCGTAGAGGGAATTCGCGTGCGAGCCCCAGGCGAACGACCAGAAATCGATGTGGCCCGTGGCGGCCACGTGCGCGGCGATATCCCGGGCCAACGCAAGGTCGACACTGTTGGCGACGCCATCGATGCCGGGCAGCTTCACGCCGATGGCGAAGTCTGGTCCGCAGCGCTCACGGATCTCGCTGATGACGCTTGTCAGCAGGCGTGCGCGATTCTCAAGGCTGCCGCCGTAGTAGTCATCGCGCACGTTCGACCAGGGCGAGAGAAACTGATGGAACAGGTGACCGTGGCCCGCTGAGATTTCGCAGCCTGTGACGCCAACGGCCGCCAGCTTCTGACAGCTCTCAGCCATGCCGTCGATCATGGCCTCGATCTCTCCCGCCGTCAGCTCGCGCGGCACCGTCCAGCTGATGTCGTCAGGCAAAGGCGAAGCGCCGTAGGCGTCGTCGATACGCCCGCCCTCGTGACGACCGCGACCGCGGTCCTGCACCTGCACGAAGAAGCGGCAGTCGTGCGCCTCGATGCGCTCGACCATACGAGCGATGCCGTCGAGCGCGCGGCCGTCGAACACGGCCAGGCGTGAGGGCGCGTTTTGCCCAGGTGCTACGTTCATCGGTTCACTGACAATCGCACCCGCACCGCCCCCGGCGCGACTGACGAAGTAGTTTTCATAGGCGTCTGTGACGAGACCCTCACGCGCATAGCGCGTGGTCATCGAGGCATGAATGATGCGGTTTCTGAGCCGCTGACCGCCGAGCTGGATCGGCGAGAACGTCAGCGGGTAACCCACGACCGTTGTCTCCGCGGTCACGCCGCTAGCCGAACGCGTACTTGGACAGCCCGAGGAACGCCGCGCCAAGCGTGCAGGCGTAAATACCGATGACGCTTGTGTAGGTCGTATCCATGGCACCTTTGATCTGCTTTTCGAGCTCGGGCGTCGAGCCCGTCTCAGGCAGCGTCATAAAACCGATCACTGCGGGCTGAAACGCTTTCTCGAGCCAGAGTACGAGCACGAGGATCACGGATAGCAGCGCAAGCTTGCCGAAAAGCCAGCTCGGACCGACGACGGACGTGCCCAGGGTCGCCGAGGCGATCACGCCCAGGAATGCCAACAACAGCAGGTAGTAGATGACCTTCTCGGAAAGCTCGACCCAGTGCGGCGCCTGCTCGGACAGCACGCGTGCCACGATCACCACGAACCACGCGATCAGCACGGCAAAGCAGGTAAGCGTGAGCCAACTCGGCAAGGTGATCCAACCTGCGGTCACAGACAGGTAGAAACCCGTGGACACGGCCGTGACCATACTCACGCGCGGAAACTTGTCGACGATGAGTGCGACTTGCAATAACAGCAGTCGCTGCTCGACCGTGTAGGCCGGGTTCTGTGCAAACTTGCCAAGGATAAAGACGCCGATGTCAGCGCCGAGCCAGAAAACGAACGCGAGCAGGTGGACGAACAGGACGAGCGTGTAGAGCTCGCTCACGCGTCAGCCTCGGCAATTGTGGCGTCGCCGAATTCGTCCTGCGCCTTCTGGATTTCGGCGCGCGGCGTGAACTCCGACTCGAGCGTGCGCAGGATGGTCTGCAGGTACTCGGCGCGTTTGGCGTCGAGCGCCGCCCGGGCCTCGCCCTCGGGTTCCCAGGCCTCGATACGCGCGGCCAGATCAGGGGCCGCCTCGCCAAGCACAGCCTCAAGCGCGGCCATGCGTTCCTTGGTCACCCAAAGCTCGGTCGTGAGCTCCAGCACCATGGTGACCATGGCGTCGAGCGCCTTGTCTTCAAAAAAAGCGGGGCGCCGGCCTTTGGCCGAGCGTGGCATCGGTTCGGACATGAGGTCGCCGCGCTACTTGCGCGCCCCGAAGCCATACCAGCAAATGCCATCCGTGAGCCTGCCCGTCTTGTCGTTGAAGCGGCCGTCGGCGTGAATCACCTCGTCGAAGAACGCTTCGTCGGAATGGCCCCAGCTTGGCATCACCGTCTCGAAGTAGGCGTCGCCGTCGAAGCCCGCGTCGGCAATCAGGGTCGGGTAGTCCTGGTCGCGGAACGGTTTGTAGTAGGGCTCCTGGTTGTAGTAGCTGTCCCAGTCCAGGTAGAAGCTGTCGTAAGGCGCCGACTGGTTGTTCGGCGGCAGCTCCATGGTGAGCAGGATGCCGCCGGGCTTGAGCACGCGGTAGGCCTCAGCCAGCGCCTTGCGGATGTCCTTGAGCGGCAGCTCGTGCAGGAACATCGACGAGTACACCAGATCGAAGTGGTTGTCGGGGTAGTCGAGCTTCGTCGCGCTCATCTGGCGGAAGTGCACGGGCACCTCGAGCGCCTGCGCGCGCGCGTGCGCATAACGCAGCGCGGGTGCGGCCACGTCGATGGCGTGCACTTCGCACTCCGGAAAGAGCTTTGCGAACGGCAGCGTGTTGTGCCCGACGGTGCAGCCCATATCCAGCATGCGCTCGGGGTTAAGGTCCTTGAAGCGCAGGCGAACATAGTTCGAGAACGAGTCGCCAATATCGCAGAGGTGCTCGCCCATCATGCCGGCCGCAAACACATTTAGTCCCTGATCGTAGATGGCGCCCGTGGCCACATCGCCTTCCGTGAATTCGCTGTGGTAGCAACCGGGCGCGAGATGCACGTCCAGACGCGTTACGTTCTTCGGCACCTCAAACTCAGGGTCGAGCGTCAGCGAACCGCCCACGTCACGATCCGACAACGACTTCGCCTTATCGGCCAGCGACTTGAGATTGCGCTCGATGCCCGGGATGACCGACTGCCAGACCATTTCCTGCGCGTTGTAGCGGATGCTCGAATAAAAGCGGAAGTAGTCCTCTTCCTTCATGAGCTTGTGCACGGTCGGGCCATCGGCAGGCGCCTCGCCGTGCTCGCGCTCGTAACGGGGCGCGACCTGATCGTGATAGTGGCGATGCATATTGTCGGCCATGTTGACCAGCACGTGGCCGCGCAGCTGTGCTACGAAACTCTTACGTGCCCGCTCGTCGCGGCTGGCCGTCATGCTCATCTCGTGGGTGAGGTCGGTGATCATTCGGGTACTGCCTGGGTGAGAGTTAGACAGAGCAACATACAAAGCACCCCAGCGCCGGTCAATACAGCCCGGTCGCTGCGACGTCTAATACGTGTTGCGCTTTCACCCCTCTGGTATGTTGAACGCGCTTCGACACAGCTGGAGTTTGTCATGATGGTCATCATCGCCCTCTTCAACCTGCAGGACGCCGCAGCCAAGGCCGAATACGAGGCCTGGGCGCTCTCGACGGACCTGCCGACCGTACGCAAAATGGATTCCGTCGATCGCTTCGACACCCTGCGCACCAAGATGCTGCTGGGTACCGATTCGCCACCGCCTTACGAATACATCGAAATCATCGAGCTCAATGACTTCGGCCGTTTTGGCGAAGAGGTCGCCACGGAGACTATGCAGCGCGTTGCCGGCGAATTTCGTGGCTTTGCCAAAGACCCGCAGTTCATTGTCTGCGACCTGCTCGACGGGGGCGGCGCATGAAGCCGCTCGCAGGCAAAGTTGCCATTTGTACGGGCAGCGGCCGTCCAGGCGGACTGGGCCAGGGCATCCTGCACAAGCTCGCGGAAGATGGTGCCGACGTCGTCGTCACGGACCTGGGCCGCAATGCCGAACTGCTCGACGACGGTGATATCGGCAACACTGATGAAATGGAAACCACCGCGGAGGCGCTGCGCGAACACGGCACGCGCGTGCTCGTGCGCCCCTGCGATGTGCGCGACCCGGCTGCCGTCCAGGCGCTCGTCGATGCGACCGTCGACCAATTCGGCCGACTCGACATCATGGTCAACAACGCCGGTGTGGGCTTCGTCATGAAGCCACTGCTCGAACTCAAACCCGAGGACTGGGATCTCGTTATCGACGTGAATCTGACGGGCGCGTTCTACGGCAGCCAGACCGCCGCAGCGCAGATGGTCAAACAGGGCGGCGGCGGGCGCATCATTAACATCGCAAGCCAGGCGGCCAAGTCAGGCTTCCCGCACATGGCACCTTACTGCGCGAGCAAACACGGCATGGTCGGCCTGACGCGGACCTGCGCCATCGACCTGGGTGCGCACGGCATCACGGTGAATGCGGTGTGCCCCAACCATGTCACAACGGGCCTGGGCGCCAAGCAGAACGAGTACTTTGCGAAGTTTCGCGGCGTGTCCGTCGAGGACTACCGCGCAGCACTGGCGGCTCGCATCCCGCTGGGGCGCCCGGGACTGACGGATGACACAGCTAATGCTGTGGCCTGGCTTGCGAGCGACGCCGCCCAGTACATCACGGGCGAAGCGCTGAACGTCTCAGGTGGTGAGGAGATGCACTAGCCCGGCACCGTCATTGCGAGCCTGCGCAGCCGTTTACCGTCATTGCGAGGGGCGAGCCGTTTGATGTCATTGCGAGGGGCGAGCCGTTTGATGTCATCGCGAGGGGCGAGCCGTTTGATGTCATCGCGAGGGGCGAGCCGTTTGATGTCATTGCGAGGGGCGAAGCCCCGCGGCAATCTCCTGACGTCGCGATGCCGTCTAGAGATTGCCGCGCCTGCTGCGCAGGCTCGCAATGACGGTAGTGGGCTCGCAATGACGTCGGTCGATCAAGCCGCCGCGTGGCGCCGCTTCACGTAATCACTTATCGCAGCAGCCAGCGTCGCCATCAACGTGGCAATACCCAGCACGGCCGCAACGGCCGTGTAGCGAAACCAGAGCATGTACGACATGTCGTCGCCGTAGAAATTGAAGTTCAGGTTGCCGCTTGTTGCGAGGCCGACGGGGATCCAAGCGAGCGACACCATGGTCGTCACGATCGAGAGCAGGCGCAGTACCGAACCGGATTCGCTGTAGGCCATGCCCGTAAGTCCGGCGCACACCATGCCGGCCGCGACGAGCAGGTTGCCAAACGGCAAACCGCCGGGCAGCAAGGCCTCCATCCAGGTGGTGGGCAGTGTCAGCAGGCCCACGCCGCCCGCAAGCCAACCCAGCGCCAGCCAGGTCGAGGGATGCCTAAGTATTTGCATCAGGTGCCCTTCCCGGGCTCCGGCGGCACAACCGCGGGCAGCTTGCGCACGGCGGACGCCAAAAGCCGGCGAGAGTACCGGACGTGAAACCCGGTCGTCAGCTTGAACCACCACGGCGGCGCAAGCCCCACGTCACAGACGGCCGAACCGAAATACAACGCGGTCTGCTGCTCACCCTGGGGCGACGTCTTGGGCGACGCCATAAGCCACGACCGCGTGCGGCCGCTGCGGTCTACCAGCAGAATCTCGTTGTCGCGGCGCGCCTCAACGCGCCAAGCCGCGAAGCCATCGCGGTGACCTTCCGCGAGCGCCCGCGCATGCGCATCGCCCGAGCGCATTGAGGGCCACAGGCTTAACAGCATGCGCTCTGGACGAAATGCGCGGGAACAGTAGAACGCGGTCACGTAGTCAGCGAAGCGCACGGCCCCGGGATACCGCGTCGAAAACGAGTCGCAGTAGTGCTCCCGCTGCTGGTAGGTCTGCAGCAAGCTGCCGCTCGGCGCAAGGCCGCTCTTGATGGGGTCAGAAGTGGACATCGGCCCGGATTGTCGCCGATCAGACTCCGAGCAACCAGCGCCGCGCCGAGTCGACGTCGCGAAACAACGCGACGTCTTCAAGCGTGTTGTCGGCAATGCCCTTGTAGACCTCGATCTGCGCGTAGTTGCCGTCGTCGGGAACCACAAAGGCCGTGCGGAGTTGATGACGCCCATGCTGGCGCATCGTCTTCACAACGCGCGCCGATATCGCTTCGAAGCCCAGCGGGGGAATGGCCGTGATGTCCGCATTGCTCAGGTCGATGATGCGGTTTAGCTCCGCCCGAAAATCGGGCGTCGTGTAGAAGGTGGCATAGGCGGCGCGGATGTCGCTCTCGCTGAGCACACCGTCCAGGGTGGTGACGTAAATGCCCGCCTTGTTGTCGACCGTGAACCGGATGGACATGAACCAGGCCGCCTTGTAGGTATCCTTACCGACACCACAATACGGGCCGGCTCCTGGCTTGCCAAGCAGAAATTACGGTGGGTCGCATTCGTCAAGCCTGAGACACACCGAGCGCCTTGGGCTTCGCCGACCAGATAATGCGCTCTACGCGAGCACTCAGGCGCGCGGGCTGCCTGCTTTCCGCATACTTTTCAGCTGCTTGAACAGGAACACACTCGCGATCGCGTCAAGCGAGCCGCCGGTGATCATGGCGCCGACGGCGGCCCCGGACTCGAGCGACAGCGCCGCGGGTGCGGCGTCGAGCACGTAGTTCATTATGCCTACAACGAGCAGCGCGGTGCCCAGAAGCGACAGCACGCCCAGCGAGACCAGGCGTACGGTCGAGTTGCCGCCCCGCCCGGGATGGGTCGGGCCGTCAGGTGTCGGGTCGTATTCGAGTCGGCTCATGACGCTGCTCCCCTGTCGTTGGTTGGTTGCGCCTGCCAGGCATCACGCGTTAGCTCGTGCACGAGGCAGTGGTCCTCGTCGAACCAGCGCTCACCGACAGCGGCAAATCCGAGCCGTCGGTAGAACCGGTGCGCACGCGTATTGCTGAGCAGCGGGTCTATCAGCACGGCCACCACCTCAGGCGCCGCAAAACACCACCTGGCCAAGGCCTGGCGCATCATCTCGCTGCCGTAGCCTCTGCCAAGATGATCCTCGGGCCCGATCCAGATGTCGATGGCCCGGACGTGCCTGTCGACATCGCCCCAGTAGCGGTCGGGGTCTCCCGCGGGATCCATGACCTGAAGAAACCCGAACGCCTTGCCGGCCCGCTCTGCAATGAGCTGCTGCCGCCAGTCGGGATTGGTTTGGAGTTCGGTTTCCCAGCCCCAGTCGCTGTCGGGGTCCGAGGCCTGCGCATGCGGCTGCTCGTCCCATTGCCGCAGTAATGGTGCGTCGCTGGGTGTCGCCAGCCGCAAGACGATGGATTCGCGGGTCACAACGCGGCCCGCGCGACGCGATCAGCTCTCGTTGTTGCCGACGGGAACGATCTTGACCTTGACTGACAGCTGCTCGACGGCGAACGACTTCTGCGAGTTGAACGCAACGCCAATGACGGGACGCCAGGTCTGTGTGCCGATCGTGACGATGGTGTCGACGCTGGCCGACGCCGTGTTCGCATCGATAAGCGGCTCGAGCACGATCGTGGCCGCGCCGTCCTTGAGCGTGATCTGCTCGCGCTTGCCTTCGTACATGATCAGGAACGGGGCGCCCAGCAGGTCACCGCCGCGTGAGACTTCAAAGCTGACACGGTAAGTGCCCGTGCCGTCGGCCGGGTCGTTCTGAGCTTGCGCCGTCATGGCAGCCAGGGCCATGAGTGCGGTAATCACCAGTCGCTTCACAGCTGTCTCCGTGTGGGTTCGCGAATCCCTGCAGTCTACTGCAAAGCCCTGCCCGCCACAGGGAGCAGCGCTCAAAACCGGGCCTGCGTCATGGCTTATGTCAACCTGTGAGCGCGGTGATCCGGCTGTCCAGAAACCAATAAACGGCGAAGGCGATCAGCGCGCCCAACGGCACGACCCAGAGCAACACCGATGGCCGGTGCCAGGCCGCCACTGAGGCCATGATGAGCGCAGCCAATGCCAGCAGGCCGCCGGCCCCAAAGCCCATCACGTAGACCGTCAGCACATCGCCAAGCTGGTCCCAGGTCCCCGAACCCGCGTAGAACTGCCAAACGACGACCCAGGCGATCAGCGGAGCGACGATCGCAAGACCCAGGGCTGCGAAGGCACGATGCAGCCAGCGCCTGGCGCGCGCGTCACGATCTACTGCGGGGGCCGGTACGCTCACAAGGTCGGCTCAGCTCGCCACCACGCGCGGCCACCGTGCCTGGCTTGCTGCCACAAATCCAAGCAACACGAGCGCAGCCAGGGACTCGGCAAGAATCAGCGCGTTCATACGCAGCGACAGATCCGAGACGGGCGCGTAGAGATAGTGACCGAGCGCGGACGCACTGATCAGACCGAAGCCCGTCAAACCCAGCACCGAAAGCCATCGCCGGCGGCGTCGAAACGCCACGACACCAAGCGCCAGCAATCCCAGTGCGACCAGGAACAGGACATCGACAACCATGGGCCCCGTGATCCACTCGGGTTCCGGGTAGTCGTCGAAGAACACCATGTTGTCGACGCAGTGCGCCGTGGCCACGATCACATTGATGACCGCGAGCCAAGTCAGCGTTCGATTCCAACGCATTGGGTGTCCCCGCAGGCTTTTGGCGAGGCCCTAGTGTTGTCGCAACGAGTGCGCCAGTCCACCGATGAGCGGACCTGCCGCGCCGAAAATCACGGGCATGGCGATCAGCGCCAGAAACGCGAGTGCCGTGCCCGTATTGAGCCCGGGACCCATCAGGTCGATGAACAGCCCGCCGACCGAGTAGATCACGCCAAGCACGAGCCCAACGACAACGCCCACGGCCAAGGGCAGCCGCACGCGTGCCCGAAGTCGTTTCACGGCACAAACTCGATGATGACGCGACGTACGCGACTCGTGTCGTACTCGGGCTGGAACCGCCAGCAGGCGAGCGCCTCGAGCGCGACATCATCGAACACGTTGGCCGGTTCGGCATTGGCGATAGCCAGGTTGAACGGTTTGCCGTCGATGCCGACCTGGAAGGTCATCTCGACGTAACCCATCATTCCGCCGGCTGCTGACGGATACGCCGCGTTGCAGGTCCGGATCACGCCGAACTCTTCGGCTTCCGGTTGGGACGCGGGTTGTGGCACGGCGATGCCCAACGCCTCTGGTGCTTCCGGCGCGGCGGGCGTCACGCAGCCCCCCACGGCGACGGCCGCAAGCGACAACGCAGCAAGACCCATGCAATGGCACGGTGCGGTGTGTGGTGTAGTGATGTGCATCATGATCCCCCCAAGATCAAATGCGCCTGCGAGGCAGGCGGAATCCGAGCGGGACCGGCGCGGTCGCGCCCGAGTCTGCCCCTAGACTACCACGGCCACGAAATTTGCCTGTTCGGCGAACTTCTTCGCCTGAACGTCAGGCCATAAAGCCCAGCGCCGGAGCGCTGGCGAAACTCGCCAGGTTCGGCAGCGCGCCATTCAGTTCCGTGTCGTCGAGCCCGAACCACCGCCCAAGTGGCGCCGCCATCTGTTCGACGGCCAAGGTCGGAATCAGCCGACCACCGCCTGAATCTTGCTCGTGACCGATGACTGCTGGGGGCAGATCTCCGTAGATGGCGCCGCCCTGCACGCTGCCACCCACCACGAATTGATGACCGCCCCAACCATGGTCGGTGCCGTCGCCGTTGACGGCGAGGGTGCGACCGAAATCCGATGCCGTAAACAAGGTGACGTCCTGCGCCAGACCGTGCTGTTCCATTTCAGCAGAGAACGCCGTGACTGCCCCATCGAGCGCCGACAACAATGCGGGGAGCGCGCCAGCCTGACCGGAGTGCGTGTCGAAGCCGCCCATACCGACAAAAAAGACCTGGCGCTGAGCCTGCAGGCTACCGCGAATACTGATGGCCTCAGCCACCGCTCGCAGTTGCTGTCCAATCGGCGACAACGGGAACGACGTGCTCACCGGCTGCGCACTGGCCAGCGCCGCGTTGTACCGTTCGTTCGCATCCAGCGCCTGGCGTGTTGCCGCACGCATGTCACGCGCGAGCAGCTGCGCACCGGCATACGACTCACCGCGCAACAGTGAGCGCATTGGCATACTGACTCCCGACCCCCCAAACTCCCCCAATCGTTCAAGGACGTCGAAACTCGCTGCCCCGCCCGGCTCGACGTTGTAGGGTTGCGCCGCCTGCCCGGTCAGGAACAAACCGTCACCGACGCTGCTGATCGTCGAAAACTCTGGCGCACCGTTACCGACGAGCACCGCATCTGCAAATCGACCGCCCCATCCGAACAAAGCCCCCTCTGGCGCACTCGCCTGCCAGGTTGCCTGCTGATCGTTGTGTGAAAACAAACGGGGCGGCAACGCCACTGACTCCTGCTCGAACGTCGTTCGGTTCGTCGCCTGCAGCAACGGACCCACGTTTCCTATGATGGCCGCGTTGCCCAGGTCGTATAGCGACTTGATGCCTGAGAGTTCGGGTGGCAGCGCGAACCGGCGGCTACCAAACTGTGTCGGGTCCGTGGTTGTCAGCGGCAGCAGACTGGTGCGCGCGCGTGCATTGCCCTGCGCCTGCAGGAGGCTAGTGCGCACACTGGCGAACTGATCGTACGAAGTCTGATCGTAAGGCAGCACAGTGTCATGGTTGTCGAGGCCACCGAACAGAAAAACGCATACCAGCGCGCGGTAACCGCTGGTGCTCGCAGCACTGGCTTCGAGACTCGTCAGTGCGCCGCTGAGACCGCCGAAACCGGCCATCGCCAGCGATGAGGTCACGGCATTATTGAGGAAAGCTCGTCGAGGCAGTGTCATGGGGGGGCTCCGCGTGCTAGTCTCTCTGCTAGCGTTGTACAAGGAAATCGGGAGACAACAGGACGAGCATCACAGCGTTGTGCACAATGTCTTCGTCGTCTGCGAATCCCGCGTCTCGCAGCTGCGTCAAGAAACTTGCAATCTCTTCGCGCTGCGCTGTTCGCAACGTGCCGTAGGTAAGGACGTCTGCGAGATGATCAACGAGGGCGGCAGGGCGTTCCGCGAGCCCGAGTTCGGTGCGGTAGTCGGGCACGAAGCTTTGCCGCGCCAGTTCGGGATCGAGCAAGAGGCCGTCGTCTTCAACGAGTCTGCGCAGGTCCTCGGGATCGGTGAATCTGGGTTCACCAGTCGCGAAGTAGGTCATGAAATTCGCATACCCGGGCGTCGACGATGCGTTGACAATCTGAAGCTCAGGCGCCGTCAAGCCTTGCGCACCAGACTCGGTACCCGGTGCGACGTAGCCAGGCCGAAAGAAATTGAAGACCGACGGCGCACGATAGGGATGCTGCGCGAGTGCAGCAGAATCCTGGGTGTTCCAGAGCTCGACGGTCAACTCGGGCGTCACGGTACCTGCGTTGAAAGCGCGCGCCCATGCCGTGAAGCGCAGTATCGGCTCGCGGACCTTCCCGCCCTGCGTGTCGGCGAGCGCGGTTGCGGCACGGACTTCGTTGTCGAAGAGGACCGCCGCGATGGTCGCTGCAAGATCGCCACGCTGACCCGTGCCTACCCGGGTGCCGTCAGGCAAGTCGTATCCGCCTGCATCAAACGCGGCGGCGACACGCCCGACATACGCTGGCGTCGGATTACTGCGAGTCAGCCTCTGGATCAGCTGCCGGCCGATGAATGGACCGACATTTGGGTGTGCGAAAATCGTATCTAGAGCCTGCGAAATACTCTCGCGCGCACTTGTCCCCGCGGGAATCGTCGTGCCCAGAAACGTCTTCGCCTCGTCCGAGTGAATTCGCTCATCAATATCCATGGGGCGGCGCCACCCGAGACGTATGGATTCCTCTTCGCCGTTTTCGAGTCTCGGCTCGATGTTCAATCCAGTGAAGACTCGTGCAAGCCCCGTAATGTCATCGTTGTTGTAGGTCTCAATGGGTTGCCCGTTCAGGTCAAGGGCAGGAGTGCCGTCACCGTTGAGTTCAACCAGGCCGATGGAGAACAGCTGCAGGATTTCCCTCGCATAGTTTTCGTCAGGCATGCGCCCAGTGGCAGGATCCGCTTTCTGATTACCCATGTAAGTGAGGTAGAAGCCCATCGCGGGTGCGTAAGTGACCGCTTCGAGCAGCGTTCTGTAGTTGCCGAACGCATGCTGTCGCAGCACATCCTGGTAGCTCGCGACGGCGTCAGGAATGTCACTGAGAACCTCGCCGCCGCCATTCGATACAACCAGTATTTGTGACAGTGCAAACGCGACCCGCTGGCGCAGTTGGTCATCGCCCGCAACGGCGTGCAGCCAGAATGCAAAGCTCGTTACGCCACCTTGAAGTTCCGAAAACGCTTCAGGCGGCAGTGACTCGTACTGTGCGTATCGCGCAAACTCGGGAATGATCAGCGACGTGGGCTTATTGAGTTCGCCCACAAACCAGGCCGATGCGCTGGTCCCAGTCAACAAATCGATGTCGGCCGGGGTGGGGCCAAAGGTCGCCTGAGTGAGGAACCGCGCGGTACCAAGACGGTCCTCGAACGCCGTGCCGGGCAGCGCCGGCGGGGGCGGCGTACCTGGATCCGCGGGTGGGGGCGGGCTTGGCGGCGGTCCTGCGACCGGCGTCGTTACCGATTCGGATCCGCCACCACCACAACCCGCCAGCAATGCCATAGTCAGGCTGAGCAGGATGGCAGCACGGCCTGCGCGTATCGTCCCGTTTGTCATATCGTCTCCGCCGATGCGCCTCGAGTACATTGGCGAGACTACGAAAGCGTGCGTGACATCAAGGTGGCACGCGCATTAAGGATATTTAATGTGACAGGGCACGCATGCAGCGCCCTAGAATAGTCGCCGAAAAGCGACAGAGATTGGTGTCATGAACATCCTCCTGGCAGAAGACGACCACGAAATCTCCGGCTACGTCATCAACGGTCTGCGCGAAGCCGGACATACGGCTACGGCAGTGGACGACGGCGACACCGCGTTGATCGAGGCGACGCATGGCAACTTTGACGTGCTGATTCTCGACCGCATGTTGCCGGGTACGGACGGCCTGTCGATCGTCAAGGCATTGCGGGCCATGGGGAAGACGACGCCTGTACTCATATTGAGCGCACTTGGCGAAGTTGATCACCGGGTCGAAGGGCTACGCGCCGGATCTGATGACTATTTAACCAAGCCGTTCGCTTTCAGTGAGGCGCTTGCGCGTGTCGAGGCCCTCGGTCGTCGACGGCGTGCGGACCCACAGGATACGACGCTGCAGGTGGCCGACTTGGTACTCGACCGCTTGAGTCGCACGGCAAGGCGCGCCGGACAGTCGATCGATCTGTTGCCCCGCGAGTACGCACTGCTCGAGTACCTGATGGATCATGTCGACCAGGTGGTGACGCGGACCATGCTGCTCGAGAAGCTCTGGGGTCTGAACTTTGACCCACAGACCAATATCGTCGACGTGCATATTTCCAGGCTACGTCAAAAAGTCGATAAGGGGCACGAGTACACACTGATCCAGACGATACGCGGCATGGGCTATGTCATCCGTGGCTGATCGAGGGTTACTGGCGAGCTCCAGCGTCCGGCTATCACTGGTACTGACGCTGGTGATCTGGCTTGTGTCGGCCGGCGTCATCGCGGCCGTCGTGGCGCTGTCTGAACGCACGCTGCTTGCACCGCTCGATCGGCGTACCGAGGGCTTGCTGGAGGTCGTCGCGGAGCAGGCGCGCAACCCTGAGATTGACCTATTCGACTGGTATGGCGAGAGCTATGAAGCTGACTGGATCGACCCGGATTTACTCTCGCAAACGAGCTTTGACGATTTCCTCACGGACTATGTCGCCGAAGCGCGCCGTCGCGATGACAATCTGTCGCACGCGCGGTTGTGGCTTCTGCGAGAACGAGAGACCTTGCCAACGCAAATGCACCCACTTGAGTACTACGTTCGCGTCGTGCTCGAAGAAACCCCGGACAGCTACCACGAAACGCTGGAACGGCGCTTTGCCGACAGGCTTGACGACTGGCCGGAGTCAGCACGCTGGGCGACGATGCCGGAGACAAAGAGGCTCGAGGTCATTTTGGACCTGCTTATTGACGAGCGGCATGACGAGGATCGCTGCATACAGCGCGCGCCGTTCGACGAGGTGACATGGCAACGGACAGGCCTTGCGCGCGGTGGTGCGTACGCCATACAGGTCATCGACCAGGGCGTCTTTGGCACGGAGGAAACTTTGTGCTGGGTTCGTGAAGTCAGTGGCGAGCCGAGCTTTCGCGTGGGCGCTGTCGCCACAGATACACTGACAGCCGTATCGACGAACCGGTTCTGGCGCAATGCAGGCATGCTCGCAAGCCTGATCGCCGCCATGGCACTGGGCACCCTGCTCGGGCAGCGCATCTTTGCCCGCGTTAAGCGTATCAATGCGCTGACCGAGCGCGTCCGCCAAGGTGAGCTGGGACATCGCCTGCGCCTAACCGGCTCGGG
>ERZ1740065.144-NODE-144-length-32217-cov-4.618245_pt1 | contig 32217 bp, 21 predicted proteins | sample MGYA00581738_ERZ1740065 | MGnify/ENA primary metagenome ERZ1740065 (study PRJEB43018, sample SAMN04849749) | marine metagenome | isolation source: floating plastic debris | place: Pacific Ocean | collected 2008-09-01 | study: EMG produced TPA metagenomics assembly...
CCAGTATGATCGAAATTCCCTCCATGCTGCTCCAACCCTTTGTAGAAAATGCCATCAACCACGGTCTGGTACACCGAGAATCGGATGGCCTGCTGCGGGTAGACTTTGCCTTGGAGGAGCGAACCCTCCACTGTACCATCGAGGACAACGGCGTTGGCCGACAGCGGGCCATGGAAATCACGTCCCAGTCGATCAAAAGCTACAAATCGCGGGGCATGCAGTTGGTGGAGGAACGCCAGCGGGTGTGGAAAATCATCGGCAAGGCGGCGGTCGACATTCACATCACGGACCTACGGGACGCGGCGGGTGAGGCCCGGGGGACCCGCGTTGACATTCGCATAAAACTTGACGATTAAATGAAAAAAGCCATTCGCTCCCTCATCATCGACGATGAGAACAAGAGTCGGGAAGTCCTAAAATGGATGTTACAAGAATACTGCCCCGAGGTGGAAATTCTCGGCCTGGCGGAATCGGCGGAGGTTGCCTTTGAGCAAATTCAACGCCTCCACCCCAACCTGCTCTTCCTCGATGTGGAAATGCCCTACGGCACCGGTTTTGACCTGCTCAAACGCCTGCCCCAGATCGACTTTGAGGTCATCTTCGTCACGGGCTTTGACCACTACGCCCTCAAAGCCATCAAGTACCACGCCCTGGATTACCTCCTCAAACCCGTCGACATCGACGAGCTGATCGAAGCGGTCAAAAAGGTACAGTGGCAAATCGACAAGCGTATGGATACCGAACGGCTGGAAAAGCTCCTGTCGAACCTACAGAATCAGGATGCCGGCCAGCGACAAATCGCCATCACCCAGCAGGATGGTCGCGAATTTATCCCCGTTGCCAACATTACTCGCTGCCAGGCCGACGGGGCCTGTACCTGGTTTTATCTGGTAGACGGTCGCCGCTTGCTGTCTTCCAAAAATTTGGGGGAATACGAAAAAATCCTCCCCTCCCCCCAGGGCAATTACCAAAACTGCTTCTTCCGCAGCCACTACGGGCACCTCATCAACCTCAGTCAAATCAAACGCTTGAACCGGCGGGAGAAGTACGTCGAGTTGAAGAATGGACAGCGGGTACCCATTGCGCAGCGTCGCGCCCCGCGTTTTTCCGAAATTCTCAAGCAAATGAACCTCCTCTAAATCCCCCCCAGCGCTGCACCTATTCGGTGGAAGCATCACTTATCAGTAGAAGTTGGGCACCTATCACCTCGCGCTTTCAATTGCTGAGGGGAGGACCTATTTTTAGGCAGTCAGTATAAATCTATGAATAGTTATTTCGCCAAATCTTGCGGGGTTTGGCTTTTTTGTATCTTGAGGCTCTGATCAAGCACTACCCCGCCATGAATCCACTTATTCGCCAGTTCAACCGCCTGCAAAAACGGCCCTTTGGGTCCTGGCTATTTTCCTGGGCCATCGGTCGTCGGGCCCCCTACTTCCGAAGTATCCGCCCCCGGGTGGAAGCGCTTCGGGAGGGCTACGGCCGGGTCTGGATGAAAAACCGCCGGTCGGTTCACAACCACCTCGGTACCGTCCACGCCATCGCCAGTTGCAACCTGGCCGAAATCACGGCCGGACTGACCATCGAGGCCAGCCTCCCTCGCCACCTGCGTTGGATCCCCATCAAAATGGAAGTCGAATACCTCAAAAAGGCTACCACCGACCTGTACGCCATCTGTGAGATTGACCCGGTCGACTGGGAACAAACCCCCGTCTTACCCCTGCTGGTATCAATCAGAAATCAGGACGAAGCAGAAGTGGTCCGCGCCACGATTTCCATGAAAATTTCGGCCAAAAAAAACAAAAAAGCCTAAGCAGAGTTACATTACTGTAGTAGTGCCATATCTGAAAAATCAAATTCATAAAGCCTACGTCCTGGAAACGACCAATGAACAGGCCTACTACCGCCTGGGCCAAAACACACTTACCCTTCTCCCTTCTTTTACTGTGGTGCTTTGTCGGGATTTCCCCCTCACACGCTCAATTGCAAAAGGGCACCTATAACTTTAGTCCCTCCTGGAGCACCCAACATTTCGCCAGTGGTTCTTTTCCTCTCTCGCGTTCCATCAATGTGGGACAGGGAATCAACTACGAACGCTTCTTGTCCGATCGCTGGATGATGGGCCTCGGAGTCTCCTACCGCTACAGCGATCGCATTATCCGATTCGACGGCTTCGAAACCATTCAGCAGCAAAACCACCGGATTGGCATTTCCCACCAGCTACGCTACTATTTCCGACGGGGCAAGTGGGCCTTGTTTGTGGGACTGGATCAGCAAGTGATCTTGGAACGACTCGTTTATTCCGATGCGGATTCGGGCGGTCAAACCAGCGTCGTCAACGATGATTCCAACCAACGCTGGATTTACGGAAGCCTGGCCAATATTGGACTCAACTACCCCATTCAGGAATCCGTCTTCTGGGAAGCACGTTTGATTGGAGATCTGATCGTTGATGGAAATCGACAGGCCCCGCCAAGACTGCGTCTCGACAATCGCCTGCGCCTTTTTTTTAACCGGGCCTGGACCACTAAAACGGAGGGACTCCGCGAGCGTTATCTACGTCGGGGCAACCGCATTTTCCGGGGGAGAACCAACTTTTGGATGGCTTACGAAAATCCGCGCGAACACCAGCTGTTCCTGAGTGGTCAGTTGGAGAGCTTTGTCACCAAGCACTGGACGCTACTTATGGGGCTTGGCTTCAGCTATCAAAGTAGTCAGGAGTTTGGCTCTAACCAGGAGGTGGTTCGCCTCATTAACACCAACGGACTGCTCGGCCTCAGCACCTTCATCCCCATTGCCCCCCAGGTCTACCTACGTCCAATTGCTGCCGTGCGATTCTTTACCAACAACCGAGACGATAATCGCTTGGAAATTCCCTTCAGCCTAGAGCTCAACCTATTTACCGATCGCATCCGGTGGTACCACGGCTGGCGCTACCAGATCAATGAGTTCCAGCTTGGCGAAGGAATCGGAGGCACCGAGGATTTGAGTACCTACCTGGGGCTGGATTATTTCGTCCTACCCAAGGTGTTCCTACGGGGAAATATCCGCTATGCTATTACGCGCTCCGCAGGCTTTAATGGCAACGATTCGGATTTTTTTAGCCCCAATTCCATTAAGTGGGTTTACTCTGGTTTGGGGATCCATTTCCTGTTGTAGAGCGGGAAAAGAGAGGGCGAAGGAAAGGAGATCCCGAGCTGACTTTTGCGACAACTCGGGACCAAGGCTTTTTATTCAAACACTAATTTCTGTGTCAACACGCCGTCTTCAAATCTGATTCTGGCGATGTACATACCCGTGGCCAAGTCTCCCTTGGACAAGGTGAACTGGTTGTTTTCTACCACGCTACTGCGCAGCAATTGACCGGAGAGGTTGTACACCTCTACCACTTGCATCGGACTGCCGACCTCGGTGCTAAACAGAATATCCGTGGCACTGGGGTTCGGACGTACTTCGAGGTTGACCTGCTGAGCCGTCAGGTTTTCTTTTACACTTACTGGAGCGCAGAAGTCCGCAACGAGGTTCAGGTGGGCGTAGGCCCGGGGGGCGAAGTAACCAAAGATGGAATCGAGGTAACGATTGCCCTTTTCGGGGGAAGCATCGGTGTTGTTGATCCGCGAAATCACGTCAAAATTACAGACCGAGATTGGAATACCCATCGGGCAGTTGGGGTGCGGCTGGGTAGACCAAAAATCCGAATCCCACCAGTCCCAGGGCGAAGCCTCCGGCTCTTGAACGGTGGGATCAAAAGGATTGGGCGAGGTCGGCCGCAGGAAGGGGAACAGTCCCTCCAAACCGTCATTGTTGGCATTAGCCGCGGTGGTGAAGGCATCGTTGATGGTACCAAAACGGCTGTTCAAGCCCAGGGCATCCACCTTCTGCATGAGGGTGTAAGAACCTTGTACCTCCACGATGAGGTCACCGGTGGTGGGCACCGTCAGGATGTCTTCCATGTAGGGAGCAAAAGGATCGTCGGGTACGTGAAAACCGATGTAAGCCCCATCCGAAGCATCGATCCAGGAGGTATCACCGATGGCACCACCCATGTTGACGGCCATCTGCGACTTGTAGTCGTAGCCGGGGGTGTTGATCAAACTCAGGGTATCGCCATTGGCCGGATTGATACCGATTTGGGTACCGAAAGGATCACCGTGGACCTCACGGATGACGAAGGGCAGGCTGGTTTGGGTATCGATAAATTTGGGCAGGACGATTTCTCCGTAGGAATCAAGGGCATTGGCCGCAGTGGAGATGTAACCACCGGTACCGATCCCCCAGTATACGACGCGCTCGGGACAAATACCGTACTGGTTGGTGCCGTCGATGGCATCGGCGCGGAAAAAGCGTACGCAGGAACGCGCATCCTGAACCCCGCGGTAGGCCGCATTGATCAGGGTGTTGATCCGGACGTTGATGTCGGAAGAGACCGGGTTCCAGCCCAAGCGGTAATCCGCAACGGCGCAAACGTAGCCTAGCTTGGCCAGGCGAGTGGCGCACTCTACGACGGGCAGGTCCTCCCGGGTACCGCTAACGCCACCGTTGGCGACTTGGGGCAGAAAATTACCCGTGTGGAACAGAATGACCAGGGGACGATTCGTTTCCGTATCCCCAGTTGGCGTGTACAAGTCCAGCATGAGGGTTTCCCGCATGGGCGACCCCGTCAGGATCGAGATGTTGGTGGCGTAGGGAATATCCGTATCCACCGTGACCTCATCAAAAACGGGATCCAAATACCGCGTCATCTGAGCCGCCAGCTGTACGGATGCCAATACAGTCAGTGCCAGAGTGAGTGTAAGCATTTTTTTCATAAAGAAGTTTTTTTATTAATAAATTGTATTTGGTTTGCGTGCACTAGAATTGGCCCAAGCGTTAACCGTACGCTTGAGCAAAATTGGATTAGTTGCGCTTACCGATCTTTTACGAGTGGGCTCTTCACGTTGGGACTAGCCGCTATTTTTTCTTGAATTCGTACAAGACGGAGAGGTAAGCCAAACGACCAATCCGGGGTCCTCCGTAAGCCTGAAAAGTATCTTGATTCAGGATGTTGGAGGCACCGAGTTTAAAGGTGGTATTAATTCGTTCGACAAAGATATTAATCTGTCCGTCCAATAAGGCATAGGTTGGAACAAATCCAGTAAATTGGGGAGATCCTTCGAATTGAAAGCCCTCAATCCACTTGTAATTGATGTTGAAGCCAAAGTTTTTCAGGCTTCGAGTTTGAATATTACGTCCCGAAAGGCCCAAATTGAATTTGTGCTCCGGGGTGTTAAAAGCCGGGATGATCGGATCATCTTCGGCGGTCTTGACCAAATTATTCCAGGAATAGTTACCCGAAATTTGGAAATAATCCGCAAAGTAATAGTTCAAGCCAATGGAAAACCCTTGGGTGTTTACCGTATTGGTAGAGTTGGCCGCGTAGCGGAACACATCGATGCGCGAAGGCAGATTGACTCCATCCTGGAATTCCAAGTCCACCCCAAAGTTAAAACCGAGAAAGTTGGTGTACGAGCTAAAGTAATAACTGGCGTCAACAAAAAGACTGTTGAACAATGTAGTTCGGTAACCCGCCTCGATGGTCCTAACGCTTTCCGGTCGCACGGGAGCGATATCAAAGGAATCCAGCAAGCTCCGGTCCAGGACATCGCTAAAGTCTTCAAAGGATTCTACCGTCACCAAGTCTCGGACCCCTTCCAGGTTACCCGAGAGGGTGGCGGGCCCCACGTCGAGGAATAGGAATTGGTCGGATAAGGTGGGATTTCGGATCGCGGAGGAAAACGACACCCGGAGGTAGTTGTTGGGCTTGGGCTTCCACACCAGGGAAGCGGCTGGCGAGACGAGCCAGTCAAAATTTTCGTTCTTATCCGTCCGCAGGGTCGCACTGGCGGTCAATTTTTCATCCAAAAACCGCTTCTCAATACCGCCGTATACGCCAAACTCAAAGTTGGTGATGGGATTCCGGGTAAAGGTCGTATCCAGGCTGCCATCGGCTAGCTCGACGATACTGCGGGACAGGGTATCGTAAAATATGGTACCGTCGGAACGCGGGGTGTACAAACGGGCGCTGGCTCCCACGCGGATATTTTCGGCAAATTCGGGATTAAAGGTGTACTCACCGTTGATGTGGTAGAGGGCCGAGCGGTCAAAAAAGCGCGTCCCGTTTTCCTCGATGTTGTTCTTGGCCGAGGTGAGGCGGTCAAATTCCTGCTGAAAACGCTCGGTACCCGGTTCGAAGAAATCCACGCTGGCATTCCCCCCCGAGGAGGCCTGGTTGGCCGCCGCCTCGGCTTGGAGGTGCCAGATGGTCAGGGAATCCTGAAATTGATCAATCCAAGCCTCCGCCGCCGCTCGGTCGAACTCAACGGTGGTTCCTCCCGTACTGGGATCATAGGTGACGGTAGAGGTTGGATAACCCAATTCGTTCATCTGGGGGCGGATATTCGAACGCCAGAAGTTGACGTAATCGCGGCCCCAGGCCTCATTGCTCTTGCTGCGGCGTTGCAGCCGCAAGGCAGTCAGATAAGGATCGTAAGACTGGCCCGCATCATCCACGGTATAGTAGCTGCGGATAAAGAACTTGTCGCGTTTGCGGTATTCCAAGCGGCCTTGGAAAAAGGAGATGCCCCGGAGGCTAAAACGGTTGTCTCCTTGGTACACGGTAGTCCCGTTGCTGTAGCCCGCCGCCGCAATGATCTCGGGAGATTCCAAGCCCTCACTGGGGTCGGTCCGAAAATGCAGGGCCAGGTTGGTCTTGAGGTTGCGGGTGTTGTAATTAACAAGGACGATCTCATCGTAGCCAGTCAGATGAAACTGCCCCAAGCACGCATTCACACTATACGTAGAGAGATCAGTCTGCAAGTCCATATTGCTCTGGAACTCATCCCCATAAGTATTGACGCGGTCAAAACGGCCGGGGTTGCCAATCCCCGTATTGGTGTCAAAGACCGGATCGTAGTTGTCCGCCACCCAGTCGTCGGCCCGGAGATAGGAAATATTGAGTTTGTAGCCAAAGAATTCTTCTCCCTTTTTGTTCTTCAAGGCATCCGCCCAACGGACGGCAGTATTGAGCATGTTGCGCTCTCCCCCTTTGACACTGGCCGAAAGCCCCTTCTGGAAAAAAGGATCCTTGGTCGTCATCGCGATGACTCCGTTAAAGGCATTGGGTCCGTAGAAGGCCGAACTGGCCCCCACGATCAAATCGACCTTGAGGACATCCAAATCACTCGCGCCGAGAAAATTTCCCAGCGAGAAGTTCAAACCGGGCGCCTGGTTGTCGACTCCGTCGATCAGCTGTAGCGAACGCACCGGACTGGTACTGTTGAATCCCCGCGTGTTGATCACCTTGAAGCCCTAACTGGCCGCAGTGAGGTCCACCCCCTTCATCGCCCCGAGGCCGTCGTAAAAATTATCCGAAGCGGTCTCCTTAATCGCTAGCAAATCCATCGACTCCACCGTCAGGGGCGCCGCTTTTTGCTTTTCGGAGACGCGCTGACCCGTCACCTCCACCCCAATATCGATGGTCACTGCATCCTGAGACAACTCCACCTTGAGGTCGTCCGTCGAGTTGACCGTTATCTCCAGATCGGTGTAGCCGATGTAGGAAAAAACCAGGGTAGCCGGAAAATCGCCCTTCACCTTGATCTCAAAATTGCCGTCAAAGTCGGTCACCGTTCCGTTGGTGGTCTCCTTTTCGAAGACGCTGGCCCCAAGCAGTACTTCGCCGTTCTCCGCATCGAGTACTTCGCCCCGAATGATCCCCTGACCGAGCAGCGATTGGCTCAGACTGGCGATAATTAGGATAAGAAATAAAATTGTATACTTTCGGTATTCCATGCACTTTTATTTGTTGTGGTAAAGGGGCTAAGTAATGATATTGGGACTAAAATTACAGAAATTATTAGCTCTCACTCGTAAATAAATACAATTTTTTGCATACCTGAGGCTTCCCAACCCAACAAATTGAAAGATTTTTTGGGAATGCGTCACGGAGGCAGTGAATTGTTGCCGAGCACCAACATGGTGGCAGCACTTGGGGAGCTCCATTCGTTTTAGCGGTCCTTTTTTTCCAGAAATTTCAAAATCAAGTCCTTGGCGAAGGGCCACTGTACCACCGTATTGTCCGCATCCAGGGTCAGGATGTACTGGTCTTCATAAGAAAATTGGGCGTACGGACGTACCGGATCAATCCCTTTTCCCTTCACCAAGAGCCGACCGTCAAAACCCCGTACCAAGAAACTGCCGTCCCCCGCCGCCGAAATAAAGTAACGCCCGTCCTGACTCACCCCCACCGAATGCACCGAAGCATTTTGCTGCCCGTGCTCGTAAAGCAGGGCTCCCTCAATCGTCCAAATCCGGGTCGTCTTATCCGTACAACCCGCCACAATGCGCTCGCCCCGACGGTCAAAAACCACGTCCAGGACGTCCGCCCCCTCCACGTCAATAGCGCTATACGCTTCCCCCGTTTCGTAATTCCACAGCCGCAGCCGTCGGCCCTCGCTGACCGTCAGCAGTAGATTGGCCAAACGCTCAGATTTTTGATCCCTCCCCCCGCGTACACTGATCAGATTCCGACGACGGAGAGGCGAAAACTGGACCCGCTGTACCGGCCCCGTCGCCAAATTGCGAACGAGTTGGCCCGTGGTATCGTAGATCGGTAGCGAATCCAAGTCCTTTACCGCTGCGGCAAAGTAAGCCCCGTCCACCGAATAATCGAGCTGGTGGATATAGCCCACCTGAGTAGCGGTCGCTCGTCGCTGTCCGGTGCTGTCCCAGAGAATCAGGCGGCCATCCCGCGAGCCCGTCACCACCTGGCGACCGTCCGGTCGGAAGGCCGCTTGGCTGATACCCAACCCTTCCGAACCCACCAGCCGGTAGCCCAGCGTTCCGTCCGACCGCAGCAGCTCAACCCCCGTCGGTCGAATCACAAGCAAATCCTGATTCGTAGTGGCGGGTAGGACGCCGGTCAAGCCCTGCCCCGCTGCTCCGCTGCGTCGGGCCAGGCGACTCTCCAAGGGCCAGTAGCGCAGGGTCCGATCCGACGAACAGGTCCAGATTCCCGGATGCTGGATATCGTACACGGCCTGATTGACCGCTAGTTCGTGTCCGTTGCAAATGGCAATCAGCTTACCCCGACGCGTCCATACCTTGGCCCGATTGTCTTCCGAAGCGCTGAGGATCACCTGATCCCGATCCGCCATCCGCACTACCGTCAGTCGCGAGTCGTGGCTGCTGCCGATGGAGGCAATGACCTCCCCCAGAATCGTTCGCAATTTGATGAGCCCCGTATCGTCCCAGCTCAGGATATTTTTGGAATTGCGGGTAAATTGCAGACCGCGAATCTCGGCCTCGTGCCCGTAAAGGGTTTTGTAGCGCTCACCGTTGCTCCGCCAAACCGTAAGGTCTCTCTCGCGATCGCCAGTGGCTACCCACAGTCCATCGGGGGAAAAACTGGCGCAGAGCACCGTCCCTTCGTGGCGCAGCTCGTGCAGCGACACCCCGTTCTGCCAATCCCAAATGATGGCCAGATTATCGTAGCCCCAGGTCAGGAGTCGTTGGCCATCGCCGGAAAACTGAACGCCCAAAATCCCGGCCTGGTGCCCGCCCAGCTCCACCAAAACATCACCCTCTGCCGACCATACCTTGACCATTTTATCCATCCCCACGGTAGCGAGGTAGCGCCCGTCGTTGGTAAAACCCAGGTCATTGATCGTCTCCTGATGTTCCAAGCGGGCCAGCATTTCCCCTTCCGCGTTGAGGAGGGCCGCCGCCGTCCCATCGCCCAGTACGGCCAGGCGATCTCCCGGTGCATTGTAGAAAACTTTTTGCAGGGACCCAATGGATAAGGGAATCCGCGGGGGCGGATCGTCTTGTGCCAAACGGAGCAGGCGAATGGCTCCGTCCTGGTAAGCCAGGGCCAGGCTGCCGTCCGCTCCGAAGGCCATGTCGTTCATTTCGCTCGTCGTATCGCGAAAGACCTCGTCGTAAAAGAGGTAACGACCGGGACCAATATTTTTGTAGGCAGCATTGAGCAGGGCGCGACGCTGTGGGATGCTGTCCACCAGATCCAGCGCCCGTTCGGCCTGGTCGATGGCCTTGGTGATGTCGCCAAAGGTCTCGGATTGGAGGATGGAATTGGCGGTTAGCTGGCTGGCGGTACTCAAGCGATTTTGCGCCTCGGCCTCGACGTAGAAACGGTAGGCCATGATGGCGGCACCGGTGGCGACAAAGGCGAGTAGAAAACCCAGCACGGCCCAGAAAATGGCCACCCGTCGCTTGCGCCGTTCCTGCATGAGGAGTACCGCCTGCTGTTGGCGTTCGCGCTCCGCGGCGGCGGCGGCTTCTTCCGCCATCCGACGCTCGTAGGACCGCAAAATGGGTTCCACCAAAGTATCGTGGCTGATCTCGTAGGAGCGCCCCAAGTGGGTATCCTCCGCCCGAATCAGACGACTCCGTAGGAGTTTGGTCAGCAGCTCCGCACCGATCCCAAAATTCTTTTCCTCCACCCCGGCATTGACCCCTACCCTACGCCCGTCAACGATCAGTCCTTCCTCGATAAATACCCGGGCTTTTTGCTCCTCCGTAGCCGTCAAACGGGCCAGGGCATTTTCGTAATAGTCGTGCAGGATATTGTCGATGCCCTGCTTGCCATCGTACAGATCCGGCTGTACCAACGGAGTCTGTCCCCTTTGAGCCGCATCGATGATTTCGTTCTCGATGTGCTGACAAACCAGCTGCAACTGAAAGGATTCCACTTCCAGGTTGTGGTTGACCAGGCTATCGAGAATTTGTTGGAGGGCGAGGGCTTCGTACTCAAACTTGGGGGATAAAAAACCGGGGCCCGACAAACGGGCGGGCTCCAGGATAGCGGCCTTGGCCTGCTCGGCGAGCAGGGGCTTGAGGTGAAAGCGGTTTTGGAGGATACTGGGGATTTCATCGGTCAATTCGTCCATCAAACTCAGGCGGTCCGAACGGATGGCCATGATGATCTTAACTGGAACGGGCGAGCACCAAGCGAGCAGCTCGGGCGAACGGTCTTTGAAGGGGATGGAGCGCAGTTTTTTACGAATGGCCAGGGGCAAACGCTCGGCGACCATATCGGCCAATTCGTCGGTCAGTTCCTGCCGCACTTGGGGGCGGTGGAGAAAGAACTCCTCAAACTGGTCGAAGATGAGAATGGGGATGCGGTAATTCTCGCCCTCCGTAAAATCACAGGCCCGCAGGTATTCCCACAAGCTACTGCTTGCATCGTTTTTGTTGGTAAACTGAGCCAACTTATTGGGGTCCAGATACTTGGAAAGCTCAGATTTGACCGTATTGATGGGGTCCTGGCTCACGTCCTGGATGCGAATTCGGATCGAGCGGTACAATTCGTGGTCCAGTCGGGGGATCACCGCGGCGTTGAGGAGGGAGCTTTTACCGATACCCGATTTGGAAAAAAGGACGACCAGCGGTTTGGCCTTCACCAGGGCGTAGAGCTTACGGGTCTCCATGGCCCGACCAAAGAAAAGGTTGCGCTCGTTCAGCTCAAACGCCCGGATTCCCGGGTAGCGGCTTTTGCCCCGTGCTTCGATTTCGCTCATCGGCTGATCCGCGATTTGAATTCGTTGATAATGGTTTGCCAAGCCTCATCCCGCGAGTCCCACTCCGAGGCATCGGTCACCGGCTTGCGACTGCTTGGCAGGGGAGACAAGCGACGCAGGTCGGCACTGCTCTCCCAATCGCTCGGACGCAGTAGGATGGGAAATACTTTGGCCTCTTGCCGCTCGTGCAAATCCAGAGCGAGGCGCAATTTGGTTTGGTGCAAGTGATCGTTGGCCAAAAAGTCGGGACTGAGGAGCAAGAGTACAACCTCGGATTCCCGAATTTTGTCCAAGATATCCGAATCCTCCGTCCCCACCTCAAATTTTAAGCGATACCACAGCTCTACCTCCCGGTTGTGCTCCATTTGTCGCAACCAGGTGATGAGTTCGGATTGCAGGGGTTCGTCCTTGCCGTCACTTACGATAAATACGGTCTGGGTCTCCACCCGCTCCTGGGGAGCCGCCGGCTGGATTTTCGCACTGAGCGATTCGGTAAAGGCCTCCATTTCCTGCTCCACGAAGTAGAAGCTAAAACGCTTGGCGTAAAATTCTCGGGTCTTCGGGGAAACGGGATAGTGGGGCGTCTTGGGCGAAAAAGTCGAATTCTCTTCCCGCAGGTTGAGGCTGTCCAGCAGGAGGCGAAACTGCCAATTTTCCAGGTTAAAGCCAAGAAAAAGGTAGGTTTTGCGGTGGTCGAACTGCCCCAGGATTTCGTTGGGAATCCGCGGATCATCTTTGACGACATTGCGGATAAATTCCAGTTGGTTGTTGTCGGTCAGCACCAGCGACTCGGGCTGCGCCATGGTGCCGAATAAATTGTACACCAGCGGCTGCTCCACCGTGATCATATCGCCCTCGATGACCTCGTGATGGTCGCGTTGGAAATTGTAGTAATGACTGACACAAGTCTTGCCTCTTTCGCGCAGGGCACGTTCCATATAATCGTCGGGAGTGGTATTGATGATGAGGTGCAGCGGCAATTGTGCCAGCTGGTGATAGATATCGGGAATCTCGACGGTATTTTGCTCCAGGAAGTCTTTGGAAATATCCTCCAGATCCACCCGCCGGGCTCCTTCGATACTCAAAAACTGCTGGGCGATGTAGGGCAACTCCCGCTTAGATTGCTCATCGAAGGCGATGCCGCTGTCGACGAGAAACTGGCTGAGGTGGATCGATAATTCTTCCACCAGCGAGCGCCACTGGCCATCGGCTAGCTTGCCGGGCATCCGCGGCCCCAACATCAGGATACAGCGTTCTTCCTTAAAATCCCGACTCAATCGGTTCCACTGTAGTACGTTCATGCCGTTTATTGTAATTCCAATAAATTTTCCATGGCGTAGCCCGCAAAACGCGTCAGGGGAAATTCGCGTTGGATACGCCGGTAATACGCCTTGGCGCGCTCGCAGGCCACGGGACGGGCCACGTCGCTGTAGCAGTAGGCCAAGCAGCAGTTGCGATAGCCCATGGCCACCCAATTGAGGGCATTGTCGCGGGCATTGCCCTCGGGGTATTCACGCAGCAGTTGGTCCAAAGTCGCCTCCGCCTCTGCCAACTTACCGAGGACCATCGCCTGAACGTACACCAGCTCCGCCAGCGCATCATCAGCCAGGGTACTTTGGGGATACCGCCGGAGCATTTCGCGGAGCTCCGCCTCCACCGCCGAGGGATTGCGGTCCCGCATCATGACGATTTTGAGGTACATCAGGGCCGACAAATCCTGGGTATCGCCCAGCTTTCGCAGGGACTGCTCGATAAAGCGAAAAGCCGTTTCGGAATCGCGAAAGTCGCTGCGCAAACCACTGACGACCATGGAATAACGCCGGGGATCGTCACTGGGCAAAGCCTGGATTTCGGCCAGGCGGTTGATCAGGCTTTTCAAATCGTTTTTAGCGGGATAATCCTTGGCAATCAGCAATTGGGCAACCCGTTTGGTATCGTCAAAACGCTGCTCCTGAAAGGACTTTTTGGCCAGTTGTACCAATCCCGGCACCTTGTACGACTCGTACTGGGGCTCTTCCAAAACCCGCAGGGCCTCCTCAAAACTCAGCCGCTCCACCAGATTGATGATCACCGACTCGTTGTGATACGGCGAGCGCTCCACCTCCTGGCTTTCGATGAGGGCGCGCAATTGGGATTGGCTGAGAAAAGGGGTAATGGATACTTCCAGCGCCTCGGGAAACCGAAAGTCCTCCTCATAATCCCGATTACCGAGCTGGTTTACGCGCTTGATCCAGCGGATGCAATCGTCGTAGCGGCCCAATTGGGCGTAGACCCAGGCTACCCAGTAAGCCGCATCATCGGCGTGCGGGCGTTGGGGATAATTTTCCACGTATTCGGTAAAAAAGCCGATCGCTTTTTCTCCCGCTTCCACTAAGGGCCCTTCCTCCATCTCGACATACTTCAGCAGGCGATCAAAAACGGGATATGGATAGGTATCGGCGGCATCGTAGCCCATTTCGCGCATCTCCTCGGTCCGCTCGGCCTTCCAGATGACGCGCATCTGCTCGTAGCCAGCATTGAAAAGCAGTACGTCGCGGAGGATGCTCTCCGGGTAGTACTGGAGGGCGATGCCGGGTTGTTGGCGGTAATAATAGAGGTGATCCAAAAAAGGGTCGGCGATCTTTTGATCGAGGATTTGGTCAACTGCCGTCTCCAGGGGATTGTCAAAACTGGCGTACTCGATAATGGTCTGGCTGTGGATGCCCTCCTGGAGTGTAGACATGAGGTTGCGAGGGATGACCGCCAGGGCCAGGGAAGGCAGCTTTTCCCCGTAGTCGCTCCGCAATTGCTCGACCAAGCGGATCGCTTGGTCAAAACCACTTTGGAGCGCGTACTTACGGAGGCAGATCGATAAGTCGTATTTCAGCTCGTAGTTCCATACTTGTCGCCGTTTGTCCCGTCGCAGTACTTCGATGGCCGCGCGGTCGGGCAGTTGGGCGCCGTCGTATGCGGCTACCAGATAGCCATGCAATTCATCCTGACTACTGAAATTGGTTCGGCCAAAGTACCGCGCCAACTCGGCGGTAGCCGTTTCGAGCTGTCCACTTTCGTAGGCACTCAGGGCACTGCGAAGGGAGGGATCGACTGCGGGGTGCTGGTTCCAATCTACGGGGGTTCCGACAAAACTTACGGGAGATTGGTCGACGTTGTCGAGCCGGTCACGATCATCCTGGCCTACGTTTACGGGAGGGGCCGCTTCGGTGCTGCCGTTCGCATTGGAGGGAGCGGTGTTTTCACAAGCACCCAGTAGTAGCCCCAGACCGAGGATCCAAAATTTATAGTAAAGAGGGGGTTTCATCAAAGCAGGTACTGGTTTGCGATGGTGGCGTACCCGTAAATTTAACATTATTTCCAAGGCCAACAAAAAGAGGCCAATAAATATTAGCTTTTTCAGCTATTTATACGGGTAGGTCGCAAGTCCACTATTTCCCCATCATCAAAAAGGCCTTGAGAAAGGCATCGATATTGCCGTCGAGCACGCTATCGGTTTGGCTGGTTTGGTAATTGGAGCGGTGGTCTTTGACGCGCCGATCATCCAGCACGTAGGAGCGAATCTGCGCCCCCCATTCGATTTTGGTTTTTCCCGCCTCAATCTTATCGCGCTCGGCGTGCTGCTTTTTCAGCTCCGCCTCGTACAAGCGCGATTTGAGCATCTTGATGGCCTTTTCGCGATTGAGGTGCTGGGAGCGCTCTTCCTGACATTCCACCACAATGCCCGAGGGCAAGTGGCGCAGACGCACCGCCGACTCCGTCTTGTTGACGTGCTGCCCCCCCGCCCCACTGGCCCGGAAGGTATCCCAGTCCAAATCCGCGGGGTTGACCTCAATCGCAATGGTATCGTCGATCATGGGATGCACAAATACCGAGGCAAAAGAAGTCTGCCGCTTGCCCTGCGCATTGAAGGGGCTGATGCGGACCAAGCGGTGTACCCCATTTTCTCCTTTGAGGTAGCCGTAGGTGTAGTCACCCGTAATTTCGAGAACGGCCGATTTGATGCCCGCTACGTCCCCATCCACCCGGTGCAACTCCTTGGCCTTGTGGCCCTGCTTAACCGCCCACATCAGGTACATACGCAACAGCATCTCGGACCAATCACAACTTTCGGTCCCACCGGCTCCCGCGTTGATCTCCAACAGACAACTCAGTTCGTCCTCGGGTTGGTTGAGGGTGGATCGGAACTCCAAATCTTCGACGAGCTCGACCGTAGCGCTATACTTCTGCGCCACCTCCTCTTCGCTGGCTTCGCCCTCCTTGAGGAATTCTTGTAGCACCTCCAGATCATCGAGTTCGGTGGCTACCTCTTGGTATTGCGAGACCCAATTCTCATCGGCCTTGATGGCTTTTAGAATGGTTTTGGCACGGTCCTGATCGTTCCAAAAGTTGGGATCCTGGGACAGTTGCTTGTTCTCCTCTATCTGTTGAAGTCGGCGAGGGACGTCAAAGATAGTGGTTTAGCACGTCCAACCGATCTTGCAGTTTTTTAAATTGTTCGCTAGTCATGGAAAACGCTGGTTAATCAATCAAATGGAAATGGGGAGGATGCTTAGTAGACATCCAAAATTTCGACGTAGAAGACGAGGTCCGCCTTTTCTGGAATCTTGGGCGCGCTACCGGCGACGCCGTAGGCCAGGGTATAGGGGATAAACAGGATGGCCTGCTCTCCGACCGCCATATTTTGAATGGCATCGTCCCAGCACATGATAACCCGACCCCGATCGAGTCGGAAGGTAAAGGGGAAGGCCTCCTTAAAGGAATTGTCAAAATTGGTGAGGTCCTTGAGAAAGCCGGAATAATGTACGGTGACAAAATTTCCCGACTCCGCCTTTCGGCCCGTTCCCTCGCGCAGGGTGAGTACCTCCACCCCCGCTTTGGAGGTTTTCAATTCCGAGGCGAGTGCACCCGAGCCAAAACGCTGTACGTAATCCGCCACCGAATCCCGGACGCTTTGCTCGCGGGCTTTGAGGGTGGCAATCTCCTGATCGACAATATTCTTCTCCACGATGTTGACCATCTTGATGTGGTAGATGAACTGGTCCTCATTGGTCACCCCATTGGGCAGCGAATTGACGTCAAAACTATCCAGGTCTTGGTAGACCGTCAGGCTATCGCCCACCGCCATCAGCAGGAGGGCGTCGTAATCCGGGGGAATGGGCCGGGGCAGTTGGTCCAAGCTGGGTAGGACGGAGGTGATGGGACGGTTTTGCAAAAAGGTCGAGTAGATCACCGAATCGTTTTGGTAAATCCGCTCGTGATAGCTTACCCGGTCGCCCACTACGGGACGCTGGCCTTCGTTGGCCACGTGGTGTTCGTAGGGATAGCCCGCCGCCGTGATGGGCTCGCCTTTTTCATTGTAGTTGACCTCGTAGACCTCCCCTACCACGGTGGCGGTGTTATTGGTCGATGGCGTTTGGCAAGCCGTACCCAGCAAAGCCAGTAGCGAGTAGGCTCCTAGGAGGTAGAAAAATAGGTGCTTTTGCATAAAGTCAATCTTCATTTAGGATCGCTTCCTTGTACTGGGGAAGAATTTCTTTGAGTTGGTGAATCGTACCGCGCAGCCCCTTGTAAGAAGCACCACCGGCAGCATTCTTGTGCCCGCCTCCCTTGAAGTGCTTGCGGGCGATTTCCTCGACCGACAATTCTCCTTTGGAACGGAGCGAAATTTTGACGATAGTGGGTTGTTCGGTAATGAAGGCCGCCATTTTGATGCCCTTGATCTTGAGCAGGTAATTGACGATGCCCTCCGTATCGCCCCGCTGAATGTCGAAGTATTCGTAGTCCTTGCGGGTGAGGGAAATAATGCCGGTGCGGTACTCGGGGATGATTTCCATGCGGTTCTTCAGACAGTGGCCCAGCAATCGCAAGTGTTTTTCCCGCATGCTGTTGAAGACCAAATCCTGAATCTTGGTATCGTCGATACCCAGTTCGAGTAGATCGGCTACGACCCGAAACAATCGGGGGCTGGTGCTGTACTTGAAGGAGCCCGTATCGGTAAGGATACCGGTAAAAAGACACTCTCCGATGGAGGCATCCAGGTGTTCCAGCGCTTCCAGTTGCTCCATAAAATCGTAGATCAGCTCGCTGGTCGAGCTGGCCCCCACCCGCCAGAGCATGTAGTCGGCAAAGTAGTCGGGATCGAGGTGGTGATCGATAAGGACTTTGGTGGTGTCCAGGGGAGCGATTGCTTCCCCCAGCTTGTCGATTCGGTCGAGGGAATTGAAATCGAGACAAAAAATGAGGTCCGCAGCCTGAACGGCTTCGGTGGAGCGCTGGGGATCATTGTCGTAGATCAGAATCTGGGGAGCACCGGGCAACCAAGCCACAAAATCGGGGTATTCCGAGGGGAAAACGACTTGAACCTGGTGGTCGTATTTTCGCAGAAAATGGTAGAGGGCCAGGGACGAACCGATGGCGTCCCCATCGGGATTGCGATGACTGGTAATTACGATGTTTCGAGGCTGCTGAAGAAGGTGCCGTAGCTCGTTGATATTTTCCATTTAAAATCCGAAATCAGTCTGCGAAGTTGAGAATAATTTATGAAATAAACGAATATCTGCGGCGAAGGTTTGGGTAGAAAAAAGGGAAAGCGGCAAAATAGCGGCTGGCCCTTTGAATTTCGCACGGGCTTGCTTACTTTTGCTGCGGTTTTTTTGAACATGCGTTCTATCATTTTGCACCACAATAAATAAGACCTAAACATGGCAGGTAACCGTACATTTACCATGATCAAACCGGACGCAGTAGTGGCTGGTCACATTGGAGCCATTCTCGCCAAGATCAACGAGGCTGGCTTCCGCATCGTAGCGATGAAACTGACGCATTTGTCGGCCGAGAAGGCGGGCGAATTTTACGCCGTTCACAAGGAGCGTCCCTTCTACGGCGAGCTGGTGGCCTTCATGTCTTCGGGCCCCATCGTTGCCGCCATCCTCGAAAAAGACAATGCGGTGGAGGACATTCGGACCCTCATCGGAGCGACCAACCCCGCCGAAGCCGCCCCCGGCACCATCCGGGCCCTCTACGCCAAAAGCATCGGCGAAAACGCCGTACACGGAGCCGATTCGGATGAAAACGCCCACATCGAAGGCAATTTCCACTTCGCGGGTACGGAGATGTTCTAAACACCATCCCCAAACACCCCTACACAAACATACTAGTCCAAAACAAAACTACACAACGGGGCCGCTGCAAAGCTCTCATCCGAGCGTGCGCAGCGGCCCCGTTTTATTGACGCTTGCCCCGCCCCTATACGATCTCGACCACCGTCACCCCATCCCCACCATCGGTCGCCTCCGGGTGATACACCTTCCCCAAATCCCTGTACTCCCGCAATTTTCGCTTGACCGCATCCCGCAGTACCCCCGTCCCCTTACCGTGTACAATGCGCAACTGCGTCGCATTGCTCATCAGGGCCTTGTCGACAAAATTTTCCAGTAGCTTCAGGGCCTCCTCCTTACTCAGGCCACGCAGGTCCATCTTCGATTCAAAGGTAGCCGTATCCTTGACCACGTCGGTACGCACCCCCTTGGTATTGCGGATGTCCAGGGGCTCGCTGGCTAGTTGGAGGTCGCGCAACTTGGTGGTCATCTTCATCAGCCCCATCAGTACCACCACCTTGTTCTTGTTGATCGATTCTACCTTTCCGGTAGCTCCTCCCGTACGGAGCTTGACAAAATCCCCCACCTTGATGGGCCGATTTTTAACCTTTTGCTCCACCGGCTGGTAGTAGATTTCTTCTTTGAGATCCGACACCGCATCCGTCAGTTGACGACGGTCCTGCCGGATTTTTTCCGCCACCTTCTTGGCTTTTTCCAAGTTCTTTTCCTCCCGAATCTCGCGAATTACCCGCTCCATCTCCCGATTCTCCCGGGCCGCCTGCTGCAAGTTGCGCTCCTTGAGGTCGAGCTTGAGCTTTTTGCGTTGAAAATCCAAATCGCGGTAGAGATTATCGTAGGTCTTGATCAGCTTTTGCAACTTCTTTTCGCGCTCGGCGATGTCTTCTAATTGCTCCTTCAATTCCTGCCGCTCCTTCTGCAGGTCCACCAACAACTCATCAACCGCTTTTTCATTTTTACCCGTCCGCCGCCGGGCGTACTTCAGCACCCGCTCCTGTAGGCCGCTCTTACGGGCGATTTCGAAAGCGTAGGAACTGCCCGGGCGCCCCACCTTCAACTCGTAGGTTGGCGAGAGGCTGTCCTTATCAAAGGTCATCGAGCCATTGACGATGCCCCGCGTTTTAAAGGTAAACATCTTGAGATTGGAATAGTGGGTCGTAATGAGTCCCGAGACCTTTTTAAAGTTGAGCTCCCGGAGGATCGACTCCGCGATGGCCCCCCCAATTTTGGGATCGGTACCGGAGCCAAACTCGTCGATCAACACTAGGGTCTGATCGGTCGACTTCTCCAAAAAGATGCGCATGTTGCGCAGACGTGAGCTGTAGGTACTCAGGTCGTCCTCCAGCGATTGCTGGTCGCCGATGTCGGCAAAAAAGCCCGCAAAAATGCCCATTTCCGACTGCTCATCGACCGGAATCAGCATCCCCGCTTGCAGCATGAGTTGTAGCAGGCCAACCGCCTTCATGGTAATGGATTTTCCCCCGGCGTTGGGGCCACTGAGCATCAGGATGCGGTTGTCGCCAAAGAGGGTGAGGTCAAAGGGGACGGTGACTTTTTCGATTTCCTGATTTTTGAGGAGCAAGAGGGGGTGAAAGGCCTTGCGAAAACCAATGGTCGGCCGCGCCTTGACGATGGGACGATTGGCTTTCATCCGGCTCGCCACTTTGGCCTTGGCTTGAATGAGATCGTAGCGGATGAGCAGGTCTTGATAGCCGTAAAAATGACTGGCGTAGGGCCGCAGCGTGGTGGATAAGTCCTTGAGGATGCGGTAGATCTCGCGTCTTTGCTCGACTTCCAGGTCGAACAGGTCATTATTGATTTTGATATACTCCTCTTGTGCGATGAAGTCGGTCTTTCCCGTGGTGGATTCGTCGTGGATAATGCCCCGGATCTTTCGTTTGTGTTCCGAGGGGACACTCAAAACCCGCCGCCCGTTGCGAAAACTCTCCACCGAATCACTCAACCAACCTTTTTTGCGATACTCCCCAATCAGGCGCCGAAATTGCTTGTCCAACTCTACTTCCTTGCTGCGAATGCTGCGGCTGATGCGCTGGAGCTCGGAGGAAGCATCGGGACGAATCGCCCCTTCCTCGTCGAGGACCTGGTTGATGGCCTGGAGCAAGGTAGGGTCAAAGTCCACCTCGCGGACAATGTCGTAAAGGTGGGGATACAGTTCCTTTCGCTCGGCACTGAAAAAACGGAAGATGGCCTGTATGGAGCGGAGTACCACCGCAATTTTTTGGAGGGCCTCCTCCGATAGCACGGAATCGATCACTTCGAGTAGGCGCAGGTCCTCGGCCAGGTCGTGGTACACTTGTAGGGGAAAGGAGGCGGTGCTCTCCAGGCTCTGTTTGAATTCGGCTACCTCGTCGAGCAGGCGTTCGATGGTGGGTGCCTCCTGTTGGAGGACGGTACCTTGCACTTCGGCCCGGGCGAGGGCTCCTAGGCAAGCGTTTTCTAGTAGCTGTAGGACTTTATCAAACTCTAACTTTTCGTAGATATCCTTTGGTTCCAGTTCCATGTGACGGTTCGAATTTGTCGGGGGATGTGGCACGGTCGGAAAAAGTAGAAAAAAGGAGTGCCCTCCCAATTGAATACACAGTAATTTTCCGGCTTCACCGACCCAGCGGATTGCGGAGCCCCTAGGTGATTACCAGCAAAGGAACAATTTTGTTTCGCGAAGGGTTTCCAATAGTTCCATTTTTAATTATCGCCCCCTATCTTTGCAGTGTAGAAAACTCTTGATCTTCTTCATTTTTCAACGTCTAAATCGAGTAATTGTGGCCGGTAACACCTTTGGACAAGCGTTTCGAATCACCACTTTCGGAGAATCCCACGGCCGTGCCCTGGGCGTCACCATCGACGGCTGCCCCGCCGGCCTCCCCATCGACGAGGACTTCATCCAGGCGGAGCTGGCCCGACGACGTCCCGGGCAGTCCAAAATTGTCACCCAACGCAAAGAAGCCGACCGGGTCGACATCCTCTCCGGTATCTTCGAGGGCCACAGCACGGGGACGCCCATCGCCATGGTGATTTTCAATGCCGATGCCCGTTCCAAAGATTACAGCCACATCGCTGATAAATTTCGCCCCTCCCACGCCGATTTTACCTACCAGCAGAAATACGGTCGTCGCGACTACCGCGGTGGGGGGCGCAGCTCGGCCCGCGAAACGGCGGCCCGCGTCGCCGCCGGAGCCATCGCCAAATTGCTGCTTCGCAGGGCGGGCCTTAGCATTGCCGCTTACGTCAGCCAGGTGGGGGAGCTGGCCCTAAATACCCCCCCCACCGCCCTCGACCTGAGCCAGGTGGAAGCGACGCCCGTTCGCTGTCCCGACCCCCAGATGGCCGAGCGGATGATCGAATTGATCCAGCGGGTCCGCAAAGCGGGAGATACCATCGGCGGCGTGGTCAGTGCGGTGGTCAAACATTGTCCGGTGGGCTTGGGAGATCCCGTATTCGACAAGCTACACGCCGATCTGGCCAAGGCCATGTTGAGCATCAATGCCTGCAAGGGGTTCGAATACGGCAGCGGCTTTGCGGGGGTAGCCATGCGGGGCTCCGAACACAACGATCTTTTTTACGACGCGGACGGACAAGTCAAAACCCGGAGCAATCACTCCGGTGGCATCCAGGGGGGCATCGCCAATGGCATGGACATCTACTTCCGCTGCGCCTTCAAACCGGTGGCCACCATCGTGGCCGGGCAAGAGTCGGTCAATGAGGTAGGGGAAAAGGTGGAAGTCACCGGTAAGGGACGCCACGATCCCTGCGTCGTGCCGCGGGCCGTGCCCATCGTAGAGGCCATGACGGCCCTCGTACTGGCGGACCATCTATTGCGCCAGCGCATGGTGCAAATGGCCTAAAAATCCCTACCTTTGGGCCCCAGCAAATCACTACCCGCCATGCGCCCATTTTATTTATTGCTCGTCGTCACTGTCCTCCTTTACGCCGCCTGCGGCAACAGTCAGCAAGCCCTCCGCCACAGCGCGGACACCACGGGGGGATTCAGCCCACGGGTCGCCTTTTACAACGTCGAGAACCTCTTCGATACCGTCGACGATCCCTTCCGAGCCGACGAAGCCTTTACCCCAGCGGGCCGACAAAAATGGGACGAGGACCGCTACGCCAAAAAATTGGGTCAACTCCACCGCGTCATCCGGGGCATGGACTACCCCGCTCTACTGGGCCTGTGCGAGGTGGAGAACCAAACGGTACTGGAAGCCCTAGCCGATTCTTGTCAGAACCCCGGAGGTCGCTACCAAATCGTTCACTTCGAATCGCTCGACCACCGGGGCATCGATGTGGCCCTGCTTTACGATCCCCGTGTATTTACCGTCACCGCAACCGATACCATCCGCACGGCTTTCCCGCCCGTCAATGGGGAGACCTACACCAGCCGCGACATCCTACACGTCAGTGGCCGGTACGGTGGCCAGCACTCGCTGCACCTGTTCATCAACCACTGGCCCTCCCGTCGGGGGGGCTTGGCCGCCAGCGAGCCCCGGCGGTTGCGCGTTGCCCAGCGGCTGCGGGCGGCGGTGGATCGAGTATTGCAAAACGATCCCGAGGGGCACCTCATCCTGATGGGAGATTTCAATGACGAACCCACCAACAAAAGCGTCCGAGAAACCCTGGTCGCCAGTGCGCCTACCGAGGCGATCGAACCCCAACAACTGTACAATTGTACTTTTCCCCTCGATGCCCAAGGACTGGGCACCTACAATTATCGGGGCAATTGGAACCAGCTCGACCAAATCATTGCTACGGGGAGCTGTCTGCAGCCCCAGGCCAAGCTCCAACTGGGCCCCGCCCAAAATTACCGTCAAGAATGGATGATGTTTGTTCACGAAAAGTACGGTGCCACTCCCAGTCGCACCTACGGCGGGCCCAATTATTACGGCGGTTTTAGCGACCACCTGCCCGTTTACGCGGATATTTTGCTCCGCTAAATCCCTACTGCCTCGACATGCGTTTGAGGTCCCGCTCTCGCCGCCGGGCCGCTTTGGCATCGGTGCGCTCCCGTCGGAGTTGGTCGCGTTCCTCTTTACTTTTTCGCCGAAACAGCTCCTTGATCGTATCCCCTTCCCGTCGGTAGCGAATACCAATACCCCGTTGATCGCGGGGCCCCGTCACGTTCCCCGCCGAGCCATCGTAGAGCTGGTAGGCCCGAAACTTGAGACGCCGGTCCTTGGTCAATATGTACTCCACCTCAATATCGCCCGCCAGCGAAGCCCCATTGCCAACGGCCTGACCAAAGTTGACCCCTCCCCCCGCTCGGAAGGTCAGCCGGTCGTCGAGAATCCCAATCTCCGGCCGAATGCCAAACTGGTTGCCAAGTAAAATTTGGCCCTCGTTATTGATTTCTCCATCGTAGACGTTGTACTGAATGTCCAAGCCAATCCCGGAGATAAAGTCGACGTCGGTCACGATCTCTTCGAGTAGGTCGGAGGTTAGGATCGACAGCTGGGAGGAGATCAGTTCGGTAACGGTATTGATAACGATGTTGTCGGTGGTACTGCTCAGGGCGTTGAGGTCGGTGGGGAGAAATCCCCCGAGTACGAAGAGACCAAATACCTGACGGTTGAGCTCGTTTTGGTTCTGACTGATCGCGCGCAATTTGCTCTCCGTGTAGCTTTGCAGGTCTCCCGTCAACTCGGGAAATTGAATGTCAAAACCAATCACGGGCTGGAGGAGCGGACCGGTCAGGTTCATCACCAAGTCGACCTTGGTCGATTGGCGGGCGGCGGCTTTGAGGGCATCGTTGTCGGAGATGTACTCCGCGATAAAATTGTAGACCGCCGTATTGAGCCCCTGGTACTCCGCATCCAGATTCAGTTCGGCATTGTAAGGATCGCCCGACCAATTGATGGTTCCCCCTTCCCGAACGGTAAAGGGCTTGTTGAGAAAGTTGTAGGTAAACAAATACTTGCCCTCGGTAATCGTATAATTCCCAAGCATCTCGATATTGCCCGAGCGATCAAAATCAAAATCGATATTCCCCACGCCCTGCCCCTGCATCACGTCGCCCGCCTTCTCGTCAAAGATCAGCGAAACCTCCGAGTCCTCGGTGATGGCCAGGTTCATATCAACCGTCACTCCCAGGAGTTCGCTGGGACGGGTGGGGCCATTGTCCACGCCCTCGCTCTTATCCACAAACTTGATAAAGTTGACCGCCTCCGCTTCCTGGGCCGAGGAAATGGGAATGCTGAGGTAACTGCCGGGCAAGGTGGTGGCGTCGATGTCGATGTCCGTTTTCTTGAAGGAGCCCGAGAAGTATACTTCCCCCTTTACGATGCCCCGACCGTAATAAATCGCATTGTTTTCCTTGGTCGTATTGAGGACCAGAAATTCGTCCGAACGCATCTTGACGTCTAGCCCCAAGTTTTTGAGCCGGTCGTGGGTGATTCCACCAAACAGCTCGGCGGTGTTGCCCAGCGAATCGGTCACCACGCTGCCCGTCACGTCGAATAGGAAATTGGTCAGTCGCGCCCGTTGATCGTGTACGTAGTAGCGCGTATTGAGGTAGTCCACCGTGAGGGCGCCGTCGTATACCCGGAGGTCCCCACTGATGTTGGGGCGTTTGAAGGTGCCAAAGAGTTTGACGTCCGCATTGAAGTAGCCCAGGGTGTTGGACAAGCCGTTGATGATGAAATACTCGGCGATGTGGAGTGGATAGTTGCTGCTGCCAAAATTGAAGTCAAATTGATCCGTTTTTCGCCGGCGGTTCATGGCCTTGCCCTTGGGCGGATAATAGAAACCCTCGCCCGTAAGCTGTTGAGAACCGTTGGTGATGCTCAGGTAGGCCTGCACCCGCGACTTGAGGTTGTTGGCGTGGGCATCCAGACGGAGGGCGCCCCAGTCATCACCGTTGACCTCAAAAGTATCGGCCTGTACGACCAGGTCCAAACCTTCCTGTCGGTAAAAGTCGACCGCGCTGATTTCCAGATCGAAGGGGCCGCGAAAATCCAGTCGATCGTAGTCCCAGTATTCGTCGATGATGGAAAAGTCAAAATTGGTCACCAGCGCTCGGAGTCCGCGATCCCCCAGGCTTTCCAGCTCAATGGATTGCCGGCCATTGGAGAGGGTAAAGTTGCGGGTAGCTACGTAGCCCTTGCCAAAGCGCAAGTAGTTGTCGACCGCAATGTCCCAACGGTCCTTGAAGATAATCAGATCGGAAGGGGAAAAGACCACTTGGTAGTATTTGTCGACCAGGGAAAGTTCGCCCGCCAGGTGCAAATTATCCAGTACCGTCGTCCAATTAATGGCCACGATGTCGAAATCAAAGGTATCGCGGTGGAGCTCTCCCCGAAGGGTCACGGGCTCAAAGTTTCGCTTACCGAATTTGGTGTGGTAGACCTCCAGATTGAGATCGTTGGCGCCCCCCTCCCCTTCTACTTGTAGCACAATGTCGTGGAGGGTCAGGTTGTTGTAGATGATCTCGGGAATGCTCAGGTCAATTTTGAGCTTGTCGTTGCTGGTATTAAAATAACCACTGGCGCTGATCCCGCGGAGGGTGTCCAGACCGGGATCGATTAGGGTAGTCAAATTTTTGGTATCGGGTATACTGAGCTGGTATTCAAACTGGTGCTCGGCCAGCAGGGGTTTGGGCGTTTGTAGCTCCAGACGCTCGAAGACCTGGGGAAAGTTATCCCGCAGGTAATGGAGCAAGATCGCGGGCAGCTTTTCGATGTTGAAGTAGCCTTGTAAGTGGCCGTTGAGGATGTCGGATTGGACGCGGAACAGCCGCAGTTGTGCGGGCAGGAGCTGGGAGGTGACGCGGATGGAATCAAGGGAAAACTCCCGTTCCCCATCGCGCACCACCCTGATGTTGCGACCACTGGCGACCCCCTGAATGTTGGCCAGGCGGATATCGCGCAGGTCGAGGTCGATCTCTCCGGAGGCCCGAATGTCCTGTTCAGACAATTTGAGGGCCTGCAGATCGAGGTGGTTGACCTTGGCCTTGAATTTGAACTCGGGGACGGTGCTAAAATTGCGAATGCTCCCACTGAAGTTGAAGTCAATATTATCGTCCTTGACGATCAAATCACCGTCAAAAAACTCTTTGTTGAGCCGTCCGTCGAGGATCACGTTTTCGTAGGAATACCCCCGAAAGCTAAAGCGGTCGATGACCGATTCGAGCTTGGCGTCGACCGTTTCTAGGGTGAGGCCCACCCCATCCTTGACCTCCGACTTAAAGGTCACCATTCCCAAATCCGGATTGCCCGACCAAACGCCCAGGTCAAAATTCTCCAAAGACAGCCCCCCGGCGTAGCGGGCACCGGTTTTGCCATTGCGCAGGTCCATCCGCATGTCCATTCGCGCCTGCCCCAGGTCACTCAGCAATTCGCCATAGGCCACAAAATCGACAAAAAAGCCGTCAAAGCGGCCGCTAAAATTGAGCTGCCCCAGCTTGTCAAAATTGGCGGGGGGATTAAAGCGGGGGACCAAAAGCCGAAGGGTTTGGACGTCCGTAATCAGCCGATCAATGCGGAGGTTCATCGCCTCCTCGTTGCGTACGTTGAGGTTGCGCGAGTCAAAGTTTCCCTTGAAATAGGTATTCTTCCCCAAGCGCAGCTGCACATCCCGCCCCCGCAAATTACTTACCTTGCCCATGAGCAAACCATCAATCTCCACCAACTCCTCGCGATTCTGCACAAAAAAGTCATTGCGCTCCAGGGCCGGCGCAAAAACCATGATGTCTTTGAGCGCGACCCGCGCCTGATTGAAGCGGCCCGTCATGATGACCTTATTGGGAAAGTCGTTGTAGTCGTTATACTCCCGATACTTAAACACCAGGGTATCGCCCAGCTCGCTATAGGGCGTGATGAGTCGCATGTCGTTGAGGATCGTACGACGATTGGAAATGATGGCCTCCTTGGCCTTGAGATCGTCCAGCACAAAACCACTGGTTTCGTAGAGGGAAAGGTGTTCCAACTCGGTAGTAAAAACGTCATCGTAAAAGACAAAGTCCACCAGATCGATTTGAATGGCCTCCGTCTTGATGCGGGTAAAATCCATGACCTCGGGACGGGTCAAGCGCTCGGGAGCCTGCCGGTAATTGTTGAAGTCAAAGGCACCATCCCGAAGGTGAAAAGCCCCCATCTCGACGCGGAGCAGTTTTTGGCTGCTGTCGACCGCGGGGGTTGCGGGGGTAGTCAGGACCGGCCCCGGGTCGCTGGTGTTGATGACTTGGGGGGCCCAGTGGGGCGGAAAAAGGTCGTGGACGACCTTGGGAAAATCGAAATGAGCCGCTTCGATGCGGAAGAAGTTCTCGGCCAGATTGATCTCTTCCACAGCGATTTCTCCGGTGGGAATCCGTACGGAGAGAAGGTTGCCCTTCATTCGGTCGTCTTTGTAAAAGAGGACGTTTTGCAGGTAGATGCCGTCCAGTTCGAGGAAGAGCGGTTGGGCCGGCGGTTGATTTTGTTGGGTGGTATCCTGATTCTGCCAGTAGGCCAGCAAAAACTCCAAGTTGTTTTTGCGTTCCCCCTCCTTGCGCTTGATGTTGATTTGGGCATCGCTGAGGTAAATGTTGTCCACATCTACGCGGCGCTGGAGCAGCGAAATCAAGTCGATGCTCATTTCTACCCGCAGCTCCTTACTGTACAGCAAGGTATCGCCAATTTGATCTTCGATGTAGAATTCTTCGAGCACCAGCTGGTCAAAAAAATCGAAGTCAACCCGATCCAAGGCTACCTGGGTACGAAGTTCGGCGCTGAGGTAGGTCGTGATGCGATGAACCAGATAGTTTTGGAAACGTTCGTTTTGGAGCAAAAACCACAGAGCCGAAAACAAAACGCCGATGACCAGCAGGAACCGACCCAGCAAACGCCACCAGCGGTAGCTGCGGCGACGGCGGTCGAGCCTCCTGAAAAAATCGTCAAACTGTGGCGAATATTTACTCATTTCCAATTGTTCAAATCATCGCATTGGCCACGTCTATACCCATTGCTCACTGCTCTATTCCTTAAACTCGGAAGTTAACCATTTTCTAACGTTGACACTTTGATTTAACGAATAATTAAGGGCTTAATGTTCGCGCAAAAAACGGCAAACGCGTTGCTCCGACCAATAATGCCGGGAAGCGTCAAAATGAACAAAGCCCACGTGTCCGCCCCATTTGGGTACCTCCAGGTGGACAAAGGTGCTCCGCCGGGCAATTTCCCGAGGATAACAAGCCGCGCTCAAAAAGGTGTCGTCCGCAGCATTGAGGATCAAAGTAGGGATACGAATATCCGCCAAAAAAGGTTTGCTACTGGATTGGGTCCAGTAATCAACGGCGTTTTTAAAACCGTGTAGGGGGGCCGTCGCGACGTCGTCAAATTCCTTAAAATCTCGGGCGGACAAGACGGCATCGAGGTCGATGTGCTCCGGTAGGAGCGCGCGCTTTTCCAGGGTCGAGGCCTTAAGGGAACGCAAAAAGCGGAGCAAATAGGGGTAGTTGTACCAACGCGACAGTTCGTGCGAGCAGCTTTCCAAGTCAACCGGTACCGAAATGGCCACCCCCGCCACAATCTCGGAGGCCAAGCCACTACCCTCCTCCCCCAAGTACTTGAGCGTTACGTGTGCCCCCAGGCGACAGCCCCCCAGCGCAATACGCGAGTAGCTGCCCGCAGCAAAAAGTATGCGCAGCCCCCAACGCACGTCTTCGGTTTCTCCGCTGTGGTAGGCGCGCGCCAAACGGTTGATCTCGCCACTACAGCCCCTAAAATTTAATCCCAGGCCATCCCAGCCCGCCTCGTTCATCACCCGGACAATCCCCCGGCTATAGGGACGATCCGCGCTACCCTCCAACCCGTGTAAGACGAGCACCAGCTGACGCCCTCCTACCCGCGACCAATCCAAATCCAGGAAGTCCCCATCGGGCGTTTCCCAGCGTTCGCGTTGGTAGGCCACCTCGGGTAGGGGCCGGATCAAGCCCGCGTAAATGGTCTGGATGTGGGGGTTCCGCAACCACAGCGGGGGATGAAAATCCGAATTTTCGAGCAGGGGCATAGGGGTTCATTTCGCCAAAAGAATGGCGCAAAGATAGGAAGTATCCCCCACAAATCAGTAGCCCAATCCCCGACGCAAATCCCGACAGGAATAGGTCCGCTCGACCAATTCTCGTCGCCACGTACGCACCTCGATGAGGTCCACTCCGGCCCGGTTGGGTCGCTCCAAACACTCACAGTAGCGACGAGCCACCGCGCGCAAACCAGCGGGACTGTTGTAAGCAGCGACCCCGAGCTCATCCATGGCCCAAGCCCCAATCGGGAGGTAACGCTGGGTAAGCCCCAGGCTGTCGATGTACAGCAGGTGGGTTTTGGGCATCGTACGAGGAGAAAAACAGGCCGTATCACTAGGTGCAAAGTAGAGCAGGGCTTCGGGATGGTCGCCGGCGTAGAGCTTAAAGGAGAGTGGATCATCCCAGTAATCGAGGCGATTGGCACCGGGGAGTAGGCCCCACAGGAGGAGTAGCAAGAGCAGGGGGGGATGGCGGAGGAGGGTCCGGGGGAGTTTAAAGTCGGGCGGGTGGTAATACCACCCGTACAGCAGTAGGATCATCAGTACGTTCCAAGGCCAGACCACGGGGTTCCAGTCGTGACCAGTGGGGCCCAGGAGGAGGAGTAAGGTCAGGTGCAGGGCAATCCCCAGTAGCGCCGCCGCTCGTCGGCTCCGACGGAAGTAAAGCCCCAAGCCAATCAGCAACTCCACCGCCACGCTGGCCACCACGAGACCGGATTGCCCCCGCCACTGCGCGGTCCAATCGTAGGCACTCAGGAGCCAATCAAAGGAGATGGAAGCGTAGTGGGGATTGATTTTGTGCAATCCGCCCCACCAGTAAATGAGGGGAAATACCCACCGAACCGCGGCCAGGCCACGGTCTGGTTTTTGGGGAGCGTACCAGCCGAGCAAGACCAGGAGCCCGCTGAGGTGATAGGTCCAAACCTGTAGGCGGGTCAGGTCACTGAGGAGGAGGAGTAAAAAAGAAACGGCCAGGCCCAGGAAGAGCTCCCGTCGCCGGGGCCAGCGCAGCAGCCCCAGCAAGGCAAGGAGCAGACCGATCAGGGCCAGGGAGGAAAGAGCGCTGGGAAGATCAAGCGTGGGGAGGAGCGGATAGCTGCGGGGGCCCCACCACAGGGGCCAGGTGAGCGAAATCTGCACCAACAAACAGAGGGCGATGACGCGAGTGCCCCAGGCAAGCGCTTTGGCGGACGGCAAGTCCCTAGGGAGTCATCGTCTCGAAGGAGACCACCTTTACCGGCTGTCCCCACATAAACACAGACATTTCATCAACGGGGACCACCTCTACCTTTACGGCGTAGCCTTCGTACTTCAATTGATTGGGCATATTGACCGGGCGATATGCTTGGCCATCCTCACCGATAATGCCCCAAAATCCGGGTCCGAGGTGTTGGTAAGCAACTTTTCCTTTTACAACTTTCATAGATCTGAGTGGAAGCTTGGTACACCCTAAAGATAGGGGATTCCATGAGTAATGAAAACGCTCGGACCCCAGCTACATAGATAAAAGCGAAGGCTTGATCGAAATTTTAGGCCTTGCCTACTTCCTGACCAGACTCTGGATGGTCGTATTGAGATTTTGGATCAGGTCTCCCTGCTGGCTGACGACGTTTTGTAATTGCCGCAATTCTTCGTGCAGGCTGTTTTGTAGGTTTTGGGGGGAAGGCAGAAAGGGGCTGATTTTGGCACGGACGTACCAAATCTCGCGAATGTCTCCCACGTTGACGTTGTAGGGCTCGTAGAACGAGTTGTCCGAGTGGAGTTCCACCTGTTTGCGTTCCTTGAGGCGGTTGATCACGCGTTTGACCACCACATCCCCCCGCGTCACGACCACGTAGACGTAATTGTCCTTGAGGGAAGTTTCCCACAGGGTGGGTTCGATAAAGCTACAGACCACCTTGTCCCCCTCAAAAAGGGTGGGTTCCATGCTGTCGCCCGCCACGTCGAAGGAGCGGTGCGTCCCTACCTTGTATTTGTAATCGGGCAGGGTAAAGGTCGGCAAATCCTGGATAAAGGTGGGATTGGGCATTTCTCCGGCGTAACCCGCCTGAGCGGGCACGGGCACGTGTACGATGCGCTCATCGTCGTGGGTATTGGTAACGATCGTGAGTACGCGGAAGCTTTGGTGATCCTCCTCGGTCATAAACATGGGTCCCTCTCCGGTGTAAATGTATAACGGATTGATCTTATAGATGGCCACCGCCTTGCGCAACAACTCGATCGTCACATCGCGGCGTCCCTTTAGTATTTCGGAGAGACTTTGGGGCAAATAATCCAGCGACAGGGCAAATTGTCGGCTCGATCGAACGCGATTTTCTTCCCGGAGCTTGTTGTGACATTTGATGAATCGTTGGGTGACGATGTTGGCAGCGCCCATGTGCAATAGTTTTAGGCACAGGTCAGCGGGGCCCTTCGATTGTCCTTACCCCTACAACCTGTTATTTGGAAAACAATAGGAGCAATATAGGGCAAATATTCCTAAAATGCGTAATTTTTTGCTAAAAATATCCAAAAAAGTGACATTTTTT
>ERZ1740065.145-NODE-145-length-32150-cov-15.704752_pt1 | contig 32150 bp, 25 predicted proteins | sample MGYA00581738_ERZ1740065 | MGnify/ENA primary metagenome ERZ1740065 (study PRJEB43018, sample SAMN04849749) | marine metagenome | isolation source: floating plastic debris | place: Pacific Ocean | collected 2008-09-01 | study: EMG produced TPA metagenomics...
GCAGGCTCGCTGGGGGCAGAGCCGCTTTCAGACTCGCCAGCAGCTCCACTGTCAGAACCGGCTGCCTGGGAGGGCTCACTCTCCGCTGGAGCCACCTCAGTTGTTTCCGAGGTTTGGCCCACTGAGTCCTCAGGCGACGACACTGGTTGGGAGCGGCCACAGCTGACCAAGCCCAAGAGCAGTACTAAGGAGACTAATTTGTAAGTTGGTTTACCCATGGTTTCACAACACCAGCTCGCTTCATTGGAGTGTAGCGCACCCATCCAGCCATGAAAAAATCTAAAGATTGATCGGCAGTTCTAGGCACTGATTCTACTAAACGCTATAGGTTGAAGAGAGACTCTCTATTTTGCCTTGCACTGCCCCCATGTCCCTCAATGTGTGAGGCAGTGACCGCCCTCTATGCAAATCGCCGCCTACCTATACACAGCCCCTCAGCTAGACCCACCGGTTGATGGCAATCTATGGGGATGGGAGGTTGAGCGTATTTACAGAGATACCCCCCTTAAAGATGCCGCCCAGCAGCGGCCTCAGCTCCAGGAACTCCTAGCGCACGCCCCCGACTACCTATTGGTGCGACGACTAGACGAACTGGGGGATTCGTTAACCGCAGTCGCCGAACACCTCAGCGCATTAGAAACTGCGGGGACGGTGGTAATCGCCACAGAACAGACGTATCAAACCCCCGCCCCTGGAGAATCGCATCCACAGCTGCCGGTCATTTTAGCCGAGGTACAAGCGGCTCAGCGGCAGCGGCGCATTCGGCAAGGACATGCGACCAAACGGCTCAAGGCCTTACCGCCACCGGGCAAAGCCCCCTATGGCTATCGTCGTGGCAAACAGGGGTATGTGATTGATCGCACAACGGCCCCAGTACTCAAGGCTTTTTTTGAACAGTTTTTGCTGTATGGCTCACTGCGGGGGGCCGTCCGCCACATCGCTAAGCAATATGGCAAAAAGGTGTCAGTCTCAACTGGGCGGCGATGGTTAGAGCACCCCATTTATAGAGGTCACACCCGCTATGGTGACGGTGGCACTATCCTCAATACCCACCGCTCTTTATTAGATGCTGACGAAGCGGCCCAAATTGACCGACTACTGCGTCGTAATCGCACCCTGCCGCCCAAAACGGCTAGCGCTCCACGATCGTTGGCCGGTCTGGTGACCTGCCAACAGTGCCGGACCAAACTAACCGTCAGTCGAGTCAGTGGCCGTCGCCGCCCTCGGGACTACACCTACATGCGTGTACCAGGCTGTCCGGCTCAGTGCAAAGCGCTCTCCTATGAAACTCTTTTAGATCAAACGATTCAGGCTATTTGTACCGAGCTGCCCCAGGCGGTGGCCCACCTTCCCACCTCCGATCGGAATCCCAAAGGGGCTTTAGAAGCTGCGATCGCAACTAAACAATCTATCCTGCAACAGCTACCCCAACTGGTCACCCAGGGCATTTTGGACCAAACCACCGCCGATTTACGCACCTATGGTGTGCAAACAGAGATTGCCCAGCTCACCCAGCAACTGGCCCAGCTGCCCCCGGTCAACCTCAAAGAACTCTCCCAGGCCGTCAGTATTCCTCAATTTTGGGAAGACCTCTCAGAACCAGAGCGGCGTTTCTTCTTTCGAGAATTCATTCGTGAGATTCAAGTCATCCGCCACGATAGCACCTGGGCATTAAAGCTAGTTTTCACGTTCTAGCCCCCCTCAGATCCACGTCTCACCGTCTGTAATCAAGCCCAAGAAACTTAGGTGCGACCAGCATCTTGGCGGATGTTAAACGCTCCTGAATCCTCATCTAGGAGCACCCTCCGTAAAACTTCCTAGGGCCAATCAACAATAACAGTTGGTCTTTGCCAAGGACTCTACAAAAGTCTCGTCAAAAGCCATGAGACTAACCAACTCTTCACAGAAAACATCAGTATTTACCAGCATTTCAGCGCCACTTTTAAGACTTAAATTTAACTTATCAAGGTCAGCAATACGGATAGACCACCGCACTGCAACAGAAATAACCATGAACACATCAAATATTCGAGTAGCCCTCAGTCTTGCCACTCTGATTGGCAGCATGGGAGCAGCTCCTGGCTATGCTTTCACCCTCTCCGGCGCATCTGCTATCTTTGATAACGCCCAGTTATCAAATGCCACTACCGTTGGTCGAGCTGACAACAACAGCGCGATTACTAACTACGAACAGGCTGCTTTTTCGTATAACTCTGATAACTACGTCGAGTTTTTTGACTATAACGGCGTCAACCAGGTTCGTTGGGGCGATCCGGTCTATGACTACTACAGCTACACCAAAACTCAAGAAGCCGGTCATCGAAAAATCTCAGACTACGGTTCTTACCGCACCAGCAGCGGCTATCAATACTATGGCTCCCATAGGGACCGCACTGCCCAGAAGAGTGGTCTGGGCTTTGCGGGGGTAAGCGACATCGAGCTTGAGGAGGGCGAAATCTTTAATTTAGGTACCCTCAAGCATTACAACAATACTATCTGGGTAGATGGCCGTGATGCCACCAAAACCGACTTTAGCCTAAAGCTAGATTTTGGCAATACTGGGTTAGGCGAACAACAATTTAACTTTTCTCTCAATATTGACGAGACGAACAATCGTGCCAGCGATCATTCGGGGGGTGTATGCCCCTATGAAACCACTGGCAGTGGGTGCTCTGACAAAATCACCTGGGACTTTGCCCTTGACTCTGAAAGTACCTTTGAATTTGAAGGCGATGAGTACACCCTTGAGTTAGTTGGCTTTAATGACACACCTAACTTTGATGAGAGCGCCGTTACAGACTTTATCTCTCAAGAGAATGGCACCAGTGAAGCAAATATCTTTGCTCGCATCGTAAAACTAAGTGACTACTCCGATGAGCCCACTCAGGTGCCCGAGCCTGGCGCACTCATCGGTCTGGGTGCTTTAAGTCTCTACTTACGAAAAGTGCGCCGTCAGCAGCTCGTCACTGCCGACGCCTAAAGTCTCGCCTGTCGTTTTCATATTTCTCCACAACAGATTGAGCACCCCGATTTAAGAGCATGTCGCATCTTAAATCGGGGCTTTTTTATTGCCAGGGCTAATGGATACCAACGCCAAATTTGCCATTGCTGATTTAGAGGATGAATAGAGCAATTAAATATGCCGTAGGGCAGCACCTTACAGATAAAAATCATCCCGCGAAACAGAAACGCCACATCATCCCCTATGCCACCGTTTCTATTTCTTTGTCTAAGACCAGCGGATACAGTGGCTCAGCTCCATTTAACTGCCAGATGGAGAAGACTAAAGCACTGGCAACACCGAGCCAAATCACCATGGGAAATAATAACTGACCGGCCAGGGGAACAACGTTCCAGTAGCTGATCGTAACAACAATAGCTGATGCTAGAGGCCCCACTAACACGACTGGAACAGCGGCACCCAGACGACCTTCAACGGTAAAAACGGTGTTCCATGTGTCTCCTAGGGCGAGATGCATCATAAAGATAGCCAGGGGTAACGTCAGGTATATTTGCCCCAAGGCCTGCCATACCAGATAGGATGAAATGACGCGCAACACTCCGATGCTTAGCCAAATGATCGGAAACGCCAGGGGCGGCGGCGCCCACCCAGGTCGATTAACCGTGCTGTAGGTAGTGCGGGTTCGAGCATTATTGAGCGGAGAAAACAAACGAGATCGCACTGAGACCAGTGCAAAAAATGCGATCGCAACCCCAACATTCACCGCCCCTGACAACCCTTGGGTCAGGGACTGCAATCCCCAAAGGGCCAGCAGCATCAGACCCATCTGAGCCAGGGTCCCGCCTACGTAAACGCCAATAGCGGTCCAGTCAACGGCCGTTTCAGCCGCCGCACTCCGCTGCTGAACGTCCTCTTTCTTGACCCCCATAATGGTATTCACAATGGGTTCCACCTTGCCAAGCAAATCCGATTCTTCCGTCATAGCCTTGGGTTCTGCGATCATGGGTTTATGGGGCCAGCCATCATGGGCGACTCGGGGTGGCGAGCCGGGCCTCTTCGCTCAAATCATACCGAGGATCGGCCGGCACAGCGCTGAATATTAGCATCCATGACTATTCCCCATGATTACCGCTACTATTTGGGGGGTAAGGCACAGCAGGAAACAGATAGCCATGGCAAGTGTGCGGTTTGAGCGCGTCACTAAACAGTATGACAACGGCTATGTTGCGGTTAAGGATCTGAATTTAGAAATTTGCGATCGCGAATTTCTAGTCCTAGTGGGGCCATCAGGCTGCGGTAAAACCACATCTCTACGTATGCTTGCTGGGTTAGAAAGTATCAGCAGCGGCAACCTATATATTGACGAGCGCCCGGTAAATGAGCTGCCCCCCAAAGATCGAGACATCGCCATGGTGTTCCAGTCCTACGCCCTCTACCCCCACATGAGCGTCTTTGACAATATGGCCTTTAGCTTAGAGCTGCAAGGCATATCCAAGGCTGATATTCAAACGCGAGTGCAGCAGGCCGCTCAACAGCTGGGCATTGAAACGCTACTAGAGCGCAAACCCAAACAACTGTCCGGCGGGCAGCGGCAGCGGGTGGCCGTGGGTCGTGCCATTGTCCGCAACCCATCCGCCTTTTTAATGGATGAGCCCCTGTCTAACTTAGATGCCAAACTGCGGGTGCAGGCCCGCGCAGAACTCAATAAACTCCACAAACGCTTGGGCACCACATTTATCTACGTCACCCATGATCAAGTAGAGGCCATGACCATGGGCAGCCGCATTGCCATTATGAATCAAGGGATTCTGCAACAGGTTGACACGCCTCAAACAATTTACGAAAAGCCCAACAATATTTTCGTGGCCGGCTTTTTAGGCAGTCCGTCGATGAATTTCCTCAATGCCACCATCCAACACCATAACGATCAACTGACAATCAAAACCGATAGCTTTAGCTTCCCCCTGGCTAGGTCCCAAGACAGCATCAGTCACTATATTAATCGTCCTGTTATCTTAGGCATTCGCCCAGAAAGCATTCACCACCCCAACTATCTTCCGCCCGGCATCACGCCAACCGATATAAAAGCCGAAGTTTCTGTAGTTGAACGCATGGGCCATGAGCTAATTGTTTACGCGACCTTAACCGACGATAGTGAGATTGTTTCTCGATTAGATCCAAGAGCCACCATCGCGCCAGGTGAAACCATTGCTCTACAGCTAGACAGCCACCGCATTCATCTGTTTGACTGTGACAGCGAGCAAACCATTTAGATCGGCTGAAATCGTCTCAGCCACTGAAAAAACGAAGGTATTAGTCCGTCAAAAAAGCCTGGATAACAACCTCTGTTTTTTTACAACCGTAATCTGGCGCATTTTTTTAGTATCTATTGATTCATAAATTGTGTAGTGCAATTCAGTTTCTTAGAAGTAAATGTACTAAAGTATGAAGAGATATATTCTTAGACAGATAATATTGACCAGCTCTAATAAAGAGTCAGTAAACTGAATTGGCCAATTTAGTCCTAAGATGTGAATATTAGTCAATATTAATAACAGCGTCATCTGCCGCCAAATATCATGCCCCCTGACGGTCTCTCAATTGGCTATGCCCAACCAACTTTTGCCACCAAACAAGATGCTATTGTGCAGGCGGTGAGTAGCTTAAGCAAGCACCCGCAGCATCTGCGGATTAAAAAGCTTTTGTTTAGCGTGTGCTACGGGGCATGGGAAAACGAACCCGCTGCTCTCGAATCTGTTTCAATGGATTCGTTGGTGGCAATTCTGTTGGGACGCTACTCCACCCTTCAGCAGTGGCGAGATAGTCTCTATACAAAGGCGTACAGTCTAAATCGCAAGGACGTATATGTTGCGATCTCAAATGTTATCTTGTCCCACTTGCGCAGCATCTTTGTTTCCCAGGAACCCCTCTCCCCATCCACCGATCAGCAGGTGGCTAACCTGTCTGCATCGGTACAGTCACGGGCAAAGTATGAACTATATCAGCCCGTGATCAACGCGCTCTCCAAGTCCAACAACCTGGGGGTGATCAAAACGTTTTTGGGCTATCTGGGTCAGGCGCCAGGGAAAATTGCCGATACCACCGGGACTGACTTGATGAGTTTGGTGCAGATGGTCCACCGCCAGGCACCGACACCGCTGCAGCTCAAGCAGCACCTGATGTCCATCCTAAAGCATCAGTCATCACAGACACAGTCCCAAATCATCGCGCGGGAAATTTTAAGGGCTTTTCGGCCCCTTTATATTTCTGCCAATAGGGCACCTGTGGTCACTAGCCCTGACAGTCTTACCACCCTAGAGCAGGAACTGGCCCAAAAGTGCGATGTCTATCAGGTGCGGGTGCTGCTATATTCCATCCTCTATGGCCCCTACGCCGATAGTCCGCTACAGCGCGAGATCCTGCGGACTAAAACCCTCCGGGATCTGCTGCAAGAAACCTTTGATTACTGCCATACCTACGGCGACTTTGAAAGCAAGCTCACAATTTTAGCCCATTGCTTAGAGACCTCGGACGGGATCAACCGAGCACTGAAGGTCATGCTAGTGTCCCTATACCGCTACTACACCCGGGATAAAAAACCAGGGCAAAGGGCCAGGTAGCTAACCGTAGCTGACTTTGTACTAGTTGGCAGAAGTACGTTTCCCCAGCAGCTTTTCACGCAGATGCTTGATGCGATCGCGGAATTTAGCCGCTTCCTCAAAGTCCAACTCCTTGGCCGCCGCTTTCATTTGTTTTTCCAACTGGCCGATAAATTCAGGAATGTCCTCCAGGGCTAGGTCGTCGCTGTGCTCATACACTTCCTCTAACTCTTGGGCATTGAGGCGACGTGACACCTCCAAAAACGAGAGAATGGCATTGCTATTGCGTCGCACAATCGCAGTTGGCACAATACCGTGCTTTTCATTGTAAGCATGTTGAATGGCCCGTCTGCGCTCAGTTTCGTCAATCGCCTTAGCCATGCTGTCGGTCAGATTATCAGCATAGAGAATGGCCTTCCCCTCAATATGACGTGCCGCCCGTCCCATGGTCTGAATCAAGGAGCGTTCCGCCCGCAGAAAGCCTTCTTTGTCTGCATCTAAAATCGCCACTAGCGACACTTCAGGTAAATCCAGACCTTCCCTCAACAAGTTAACCCCCACCAGCACATCAAAATTGCCGTTACGTAAGTCTTGAATAATCTCAATCCGCTCAATGGAGTGAATCTCTGAATGTAGGTAGCGGACTCTCACCCCGTGTTCATCAAAGTACTCAGTAAGGTCTTCAGCCATACGTTTAGTCAGGGTGGTCACCAGCGTCCGCTCATTCTTCGCCACTCGCTCTTGGATCTCTCCTAACAGATCATCCACCTGGCCGGTCGTAGGCCGCACAAAGATCTCAGGGTCTAGCACCCCAGTGGGTCGAATAATCTGCTCAACAATTCGATCTTCCGAGATTTCCAGCTCCCAATCCCCCGGTGTCGCCGACACAAAGATGCAGTTATTCACCTTGTGCCAAAATTCCTCAGCCTTAAGGGGACGGTTATCAGCAGCACTGGGTAGACGAAACCCGTGATCGATTAAGACTTTCTTGCGAGCCTGGTCACCGTTATACATACCCCGCAGCTGGGGAATGGTGACGTGGGACTCATCAATCACCAAGAGCCAGTCCTCGGGAAAGTAATCCAGAAGACATTCAGGAGACTCCCCCGCCTGCCTACCCGCTAAATGACGGGAATAGTTTTCCACCCCATTGCAATAGCCCACCTCCCGCAGCATTTCCAGATCGTATTTGGTGCGCTGCTCCAGCCGTTGAGCCTCCAGCAGTTTGCCTTCCTGTTCTAAAAACTCCAGCTGATTCTTTAATTCTTCTTGAATACCGTTACAGGCATCTTCAAGCTTGTCATCGGGGGTGACAAAGTGGCGAGCTGGGTAGATATTGAGGGCTTCCATACTCTGGAGCGTGGCTCCAGTTACCGGGTCCACATAGCGAATGGCATCAATTTCATCCCCAAAGAACTCGACACGGATAATGCGATCCTCATAGGCAGGGCCAATTTCTAGCACATCGCCCTTTACTCGAAATCGCCCCCGTCCTAGGTCAATATCGTTTCGGGTATATTGCACCGAGGCCAAATCCCGCAGCACCTGACGCTGGTTTAGCTCCATCCCCACCCGCAGCGGGATCGATGCCTTCAGATACTCCGTCGGAATCCCCAAGCCATAGATGCAGCTGATGGACGCCACCACAATCACATCCCGTCGTTCAAACAGGGAGCGGGTGGCTGAGTGTCGCAGCATGTCGATTTCTTCGTTAATCGACGCTGTTTTAGCAATGTAGGTATCCGTGACAGGAATGTAGGCTTCCGGCTGATAGTAATCGTAATAGCTGATGAAATACTCAACCGCATTATCGGGGAAAAACTCCCGCAGCTCGTTGCACAGCTGGGCCGCCAGGGTTTTGTTATGGGCCAGCACTAATGTGGGTCGTCCCACCTGGTCAATTACCCGAGCCACCGTGTGGGTCTTACCGGTGCCCGTGGCCCCCAGCAGCGTCTGATAGCGACTGCCTTTCTTTAGATGTTTGAGCAGACCTTTAATCGCTTTTGGCTGATCGCCCTTGGGTTCAAACGGAGCTTGAATGTCAAAATCTTTCATGGGGCAAGCAGACTAGGGCAAAAATCAAAGGCCAGCAGACCCCATGATCTTAAAAGTAATAGCCAAAATCTGCACGGGAGTTTTTAGCAATGTCTCTATGCAATCATCCTGAGCGATCATCCTGATCATCGCTCCCCGTACCTACCATGCCAGTTACACAGCTGGGTCGACCGTGCTATGCGCTCCCCAGAACTCGCTACCCTTGTAGATGAGCAGTTCAATGAGGTGCTATCGATGAAAATTTGGCGTTTGGGATGGATCGGGCTAGTGATTGTGGTCAGTGCCTGCGGTGGTCCAGACCAGGTAGCAGATGCCCCTGCAAGCCCTACGAACCCTGACGAAGCGCAGCAGCCCACCGAGGCAGAGCAAGCAAGCTGCGAGCCTATGCCAACCCAAGTTCCCCTACAGTTAGCGACTGATACCGAGCTTCCCTTCCAGAGTTTTGACTTTCGCCCCACTGAAGTTGAGGCTACTGAGACCACCCTGACCTTTAACGGCAGACGCTACGGGTTTACCTTTTGCAAACGCGATCGCACCTGGGGCATCGAAACCTTCGAACCGGCCCCCGAAACAGAACAGGACTACGCCGAATACTTTGAAGCCTTAGGCGATCCAGACTATGAATCGGTTACTGGCCAGGAACAGTCCTATCAGGCACGAGTGCGTCTCGACGCATCCTGGTTAGACGAGGAAACCGGCTCTAGCAGTGATGCTAATGACGTCGAACAGGTCATTTTCGAGCTCATTAAACCCGGAGAAACCCAGCCTGTCTCCACAGTGCTCTACACAAACACCGATATCGTCGAGCGTGAACTGGGAGCAACGGCAGGGGTGCCCAACGTAACCCAGACCCTAGCCACCGATAAGGCCCTATGGTGGTCCATTGGCTTTGAGCAAGGGGAAGGGGCCAGCGGGATTACAACACTTGTACAGTACAAGTTTGAAACGGATGAGGTTATCCTTTGGCAGCCCACGGAGCTAGGAAATGCTCAAATCACCGATCTTGCTTTAACCGGAGCAGACAACGAGCTGACCCTCTGGCTCGGCACCCAATATTCTGGAGAGGGCAACCCTTACCTCCCAGCCAAAGGACTGGTTGCCTACAATCCAGCCAGCGATACTACCCAAACCTACACGACAGAAAATAGTCCGCTAATTGGCGCAATTCCTACCCGCCTATGGACTGAAGACGACAAGCTATGGGTTGCCACAGCTAACGGCGTCTGTGAAGTAGACTGGGCCACCGTTGATGAGACCAATAGCTGGGAATGCTGGCAATTTACAGCCATGGCCGATTTGCCAGCCAATCAGGCGCTATATGCCAGCCTATTAGCCGAAACCGCCATGGAAAACCTAGATACCTCACGTTCGGTAGAGCTGCTCTGGGTAGCTGACACTGACATCAGTACGTCAGAAGCGCCGCTGCGATACGAAATCAGCTACGAACCGGGCATTTCGACTCAGCTGGGCCAAGGGGCAGAATACTATACCGGCCCAGAGGATGAACCAGATAATGGCTATTTTTGGTGGCCGGGCCAGGATTGGAGCTGGAATGGTGAGCGCTTTGTACGATACTGGGATCAGGTCGCCGTTAACTATGTTGGCGGTGGTCCCCAGGGCATTGGCCCCAGCGACTACGAGACCTATGTGGCTGACTGGCAAACCATGCGTGGAGAGTTTGAACTGTTGGACCTGACGGAAGAAACAACTGATATTAAATACTACTCGGCGTGGATCAATGGGGCAGACATTAAACCCTGGGTAACGGTTACTGCAGCAACCAATGCTTCACTGGAAACAGCCAATCCGACAGAGGCCGTCCTGACCGAACTCAAACAAGCGGCTAATTGAAACCTGTGAGCAGTTCTAAAAAATCGTACTACCGCTTAGAGCAATTCAGACCTTAAATCAGCAACAGGACAACAGAAATCGACCATGAATGCCTTATGTTCATGCCAGTGATGCCGTATTTACATGGCTCTCAGATTTGACTAGGCATACTGTTTTATCATCAATAACAACATCTCAACAGATGCAGCTGCCATGCCAAGACATTAATGTCTTGGCATGGCATATTTATTGTTCTTGCCTCGGAGAATATATTGCAGCTGTCAGGTTAGTTAGGACAACGCGTATCCCTAAAAGCCTCAAACGACAACCGCAAACCTGACTCGCAATCGACGAAGGCTAGAGCTTGGCACCCCTAGCAATCACCCTATCCTCTCCCTCAGAAACTCTTGGTATCGGCGGCAACAGTGACTTACGACAGGTCAGCAAACAGCTGCGACCAATCAATGGAGGAGGGTCTTACACCCTGGTTAATAATCTCAAAGGTCTGATCCACGGTGGTTGTGTGCGTCAAGCATTCCACACAGACAGCAGCCACATCTTTCCGACTAGTTTGGCCCAGCAACTGATCGCCCTGGCCTAGAACAACATTCTGTTTGCCTTCGGTCGATGCCTTGATCAGCGTGTTGAGATCGTAGGACGTGTAGGGACCATCAATCAGCCGTCCGGGGCGGACGATGGTGTATCCCAACCCCGAATCACGTAGGGCAGTTTCAGCTGACGCTTTGGCATCTAATACACCATAGGCATTAAGCAGGTTAAAAGGTAGATCTTGCTTGCGTTCTACCCCAAGGGATGAAACCAGTACAAACCTTTGAATCGGGTAGTTTTTAGCGGCGGCAATTAAGTTTTTCACCCCTTGACCATCGGCAATCGCTGGAGAGTTTTTGGTATGTTGCTGGCGATAGTCGGCATCTAAAAAAATACGCCCCCACGTAAAAAACTGCTCTAACGGGTCAGCGGGCAATTCCGCCTGCCACTTATCTGAAGGAAAGGCCGTTGTCCCACTGCAGCACAGCACAGCATCAACCCCCTCTAGAAGAGTGTTTAAGGTCTCTGGCAATCGCAGATCGGCCTGCACCAGCTCTACTCGGTCATCCAGTTGGCTATCAAACAGCGGGCGCGCTTTGACAACATTGCGAGTGACGGCTTTGACCCTATGCCCCTGGCTGAGGGCATAGGCGACGGCTAGCTGCCCCACACCTCCCGTAGCACCAGTGATGAGAATCTGTTGAATAGTAGACAAAGTCAGTTTATGGGGATGGACGACACGTTCTCACCAGTTAACCCTAAAACAGCCCAGCAGCCCAATCAAGACTGGCTAGATTAGAATAAAAGACCATCAACCACCCACCAAAACCATGCCTCAACTGCTTCAAACCTGGGATAACAGTCACTTCTTTAAGGGCACTGACGACCCGAAAATTGCAACAACTGTCGCTGAGGTCAAAACCAAGATCGCAGCAATTGCAGCGACTTGTGCCCCCTTTACCCAGAAAATTGAAACAGCTGAGACATTGGAGCCACAGGAATTTGCCACGGTACTTGCCTCCCTGCAAACCATTCACAAAACTCGGACAGCTTTGGCAAAACAGCTGGGCAATGTGCGCACCTATATTTCTACCGCGCTGAGTGTGGATGCCAAGGACGCTAACGCTAGCACTCTGCGCTCAACGCTGCAGCAAATCGGGGCAGAGCTGAACCAGGCGATGACGCCCATGGAAGTATTTTTAAATCGGGTTCGGCCTGAGTTTATTGATGTGCTGGTTAACGATCCGGTGCTAGGGGAAATGGGCTTTTTGCTGACCCACCAGCGCAAGCTCAGAGACCAGTTGCTCAGCGTCGCTGAGGAGAATTTAATTGCTGGATTATCGGTCAGTGGTCTACAAAGCTGGGGAAACCTCTACACAGAGCTGGCAGGAACGCTGAAGTGCGACATTCAAGGTGAAACCGTGGGGTTGGCTAAAGCGGCCAATCTACTGAGCGATCCAGAGCGTGGGACCCGGTTAGCGGCATGGCAAGGGGTGCGCAATGCCTGGATTGGCCATCAAGAGACAGCGGCGACTATTCTCAATGCAATCAACGGCTGGCGACTGGAGGAAACCCAAAAGCGGGCCACGGTTAGGGAGCTGCACTACCTGGATAAAAGCTGTCACCAAAGCCGCATTGAGCGCCCTACCCTAGATGCGTTGATGGAGACCACCTATCAGCAGCGGGCAATTGGCCAACGGGCCTTAAACGCCATGGCACAGGTGCTCCGTATTCCCCGCATGGCCCCTTGGGATCTGAGTGCCCCAGCACCGGCGGCAGGGAATAGCCAAACCATTTCGTTTGATGATGCGATCGCACTGATTGCCGATGCGTTTCGACAGCTAACGCCGGAAATGGGGAACTTTGTGATGATGATGGCGGCCCAGGGATGGATCGATGGTAAACCAACGCCTAATCGGGCGACGGGGGCCTATTGCACCCGGTTTTCAGAGCCGCGCGAGCCGCGAATTTTTATGTCCTTTGAGGGCACCATGGGCAACGTCATTACCCTGGCCCACGAGCTGGGGCATGCTTGGCACAACTGGGTAATGCGCGATCTACCAATGATGCAAACCTATTACCCCATGACCTTGGCGGAAACAGCCAGCATTTTTGCTGAAACGCTGGTGCGGGATGCCCTGCTACAGCGGGCGGAAACCCCGGCTCAAAAACTGGAGATTCTCTGGCAGGATGCGGAGAGCGCAGCGGTATTTTTACTCAATATTCCAGCTCGGTTTGAGTTTGAGAAACGGCTGGTGGAGGCTCGCAAGCAGGGAGTTGCGATCGCACCCAAGCTCAAAACCATGATGGCCGACAGCTGGCAGCACTGGTACGAAGACAGCCTCTCAGAATACGACGATATGTTTTGGGCCACCAAGCTGCATTTTTCCATTGCCCAGCTCGGTTTCTATAACTATCCCTATCTGTTTGGCTACTTGTTTAGCTTAGGGATTTATGCCCAGCAGGAGCGCTATGGAACAGGCTTTAACGACCTATATACGGCCATACTACGGGACACTGGCACCATGACGGCAGAAGAACTGGTGGGCCATCATCTGCAACAGGACATTTCGCAGCCCCAGTTTTGGCAGGCTAGTTTAACGATCGTTGAGCAAAGCGTTGCCAAGTTTGAGCAACTGGCAAACGCCCACTAAACGATTGCTGGCGGCGTTACATCCTGATTGAACACCCCCAATGGCGCTAACCTAGTGAAGAACTTTTGAGCATCTGGGACATAGGGCAAGATTCACTATGGTCACAAGCACATCCCTCGACTGGATTTTTTTTGACTGCTTCAATACCCTAATCGACGATTTTGATACCTCTGGCTATGAAGCTGGGTTGGCCCCCATGTATCAGGTACCCGTGGCTGCCGGTCTTTACCAAGCTATCGAAGACGTTCGTGCTGACTACCATCGCTGGCGACTAGAGCACATTGCGGGGCAGCCCCATGAGCAAACTCTACAGCAGCGATTTCGCAATCTGCTGGCCACCTACCGACCAGAGGCAGACGCCACCACCGTTGACCAGGTGCTAGCAGAGATGGAAGTGCAGTTTATGCAGTGCTTTCCCAGCACCTTACGGCTGCCAGCAGGGGTGGAAAGCATGCTGCAACGGTGGCAGGGGCAGGTATCCATGGGGGTAATTTCTAATTTTTTCCTGGCGGACTGGCCAGCCAAAATGCTAGAACGCCATGGCCTCAGACCCTACTTTAAGTTTGTGCTAGACAGTGCTGAATGTGGCAAGCGTAAACCCGGAGATACCATTTATCAGATGGCGTTGGAAGTGGCCGGAAACCCAGCACCTGAGAGAGTACTGTTTATTGGCGATCATCTAACCAATGATGCGATCGCACCGCAAAAGTTAGGCATGCAGTCAATTTATTTTGACCGCTCAGCCGAACGAACATCCTCCTCAGCTGCACCGCCCAAAATCAACGCCATTACCCATTGGGATCAATTCATCCCAAATCCCTAGACCAGGACAGAAATGGGGAGAACCCCTACCTCAGTTAGGATCTCAGTTGGGGCCGCCCCTGACAGAACTCTCTAGGGTCAGGGTAGCCTAGGGCTCAGCTGAGCTAAATCAGATGGATAACACCGTCATATAATTAGATAAGATTTATAAAAGTAAATTACCGCTTGTAACCGATTTCCCATTGATCGTGCACATAACAGCCACCAACTAGAGGGCATTAAAAAATATCGGCACCCACCGATCACAATCAACTAACTGGCTCAATTATTTTTTAATTAATTATTTAAATTTATTTTATATGCCCCTGAAATCCTCTAGAGTTGCCAGCTTAGTTCTATCTGGCGTTATAACTGTCGCTGGCTTTGCTGGGGTAGGTCGTCCGATAGCACAGGCTGAAACTGAGCCCACATCCGCCACTCCACAAACCAGCGAAAAAACTAGGCAGCCAACCCAGACACCGCCACCAAAACCAGAGCGGCCCAAAGCATCATCCGGGCCCAAAGCAACCAATCCCAAAGTCAAAAAAAGCGCCTCTACCCCAGAGGCCATAGAGCCTTTTATTCGAGCTGATGCCATCGCCCTAGGGCAGTGGCTGATGATCAAAAGCGTTAAATCACTGGTAGCAAAACCAGCCACTGCCGCTAAACCGGCCGACGAAACCAAACCGGCTAATGCGGCGAAACCAGCCAAGCCAGCTACCGCAGAGGCCAGCAACACGACAACCATCTCGTCTGAGGCGAGTACTGCGGCACAACCGTCTCAACCGCCAGCCCCTAAAGTCAACGTCAGGGCGCTGCCACCAAAACCATCTAATAATGCAACCATCGATAGCTACACCGAAATGCGTGTCGCCCTGACCAAGCAAGCGTCTAGTGTGACAGTAGCCGCATCCGAAGGCGGAGTACTCATCAGTGGCAACGGTGAACTGATTGAGACATTACCCGCCGGGGTGGGCTACCAAATCAGCGCAGATGACCGCGGTCTATGGGTCAATGGCCAGCCCATACCCACAGCAGTCTGGTTAGAGACAGACACGGGTTATGTGGCCGTGGGAGAACGCTGGTATCGCGGACGCCTGCTGCTGCTGTGGCAGGATGGCGGCGTTATGGCTGTAAATCATGTGCTGCTAAGGGATTATCTATACAGCGTGGTTGGGGCTGAAATGTCGGCCAGCTGGTCCTTAGAAGCGTTAAAAGCCCAAGCAGTGGCCGCCCGCTCCTATGCCATTGTGCATACCGTCCGTCACCAGCGGCGGGCCTACGATTTGGACGATACCCAACGCTACCAGGCCTATAAGGGCATCAGAACCGAAGCCAGCTCCACTCACCAAGCCGTACACGACACCGCCGGAGAATTTATTAGCTACGGCGGCGGCGTTGTGGAATCGCTATATGCGGCCAACCAAGCTATTGTCGACGATGCCCACAGCGGCTACGGCATGAGCCAAACGGGCGCGTTAGACCTGGCCGAACAGGGTTATCGTTACTACGAGATCCTGTCTGCCTACTACCCAGACACATCCGTCGGTCGGATTGACATTGGCAACTGATCAAGACGCTTTAGCCACCTTGCGGGCCAGGGTGCAGGTTAGATTTTGCCCTTCAATAATCACTGGGCCTAAAACAGTATGTACAAGCAGTCGATTTTTATCGGCTTTAATCACCTGGCGCAAGTTAGATGGCACCATAATTTGCCCAGGTTGAGGTGATTGAAGCGATTGAGGCGGCTGTTGCTCCACCGACAAATCAGTATGGTACGGATACGCTACGGCCGGTTCTTGCCGCTTACGCCGGGGCAACGTTAAGGGTCGTCGATGTTCTTGGGTATTCCGATCAAGCCAAATCACTGGCTCTGAGATGGACAGAGTTTGTTCTCCGCGCCAGGTCTTGACATAAATAGTACCGGTGTCACAGAGCATTTGCTTAACCGGGTACCAGCGTTGGTTACACAACAACAGCATATCCATTAGCTGCAGTTTGCGATGATTGATCCACCAGGTTTTCCAAAATGCTGAGGCGTCCTCACAGTGGACCTGATAGCCTGCTGGCACATTCTGATGGTCGTATTGAGCAAACGTAGCCCCATCTAATTGGGCCTGTCTGATGTGTAGTGGAATAAAACAGGCATCTAGGGCAAGCTGATGCAGCAGTTCCCAATAGTCAGATTTTAGACGAATAACAATATTGGGCAGACGGTGGGTCAGTCGTCCTTTAGCCAGCAAAATCCCCTGTGTTGTCAGAAGCTGAGTCTCATCCAACGCTTTTTCTACTCGCAGTTCTCGATTGGCTAGAAGAGAATCTTCTCCTGTGAGAAACTTATTGATGAGCGTAATGTTATCAATAGCGGTTTTCATATCGAACAACAGCGGTTCTATAATAGGGCAGATAGACAATGCCCATAGCTGGGCTCACACGAGTAATCTCAAGTGATTAGAGTATTCCCACCTAAAGCGAAAGATTGCTGTCGCTAAGTCTTGCTTTCTGTGGCTTAAGAAAAAACACGCACCATAAACAAAGGGTTAAACGGTGTCCCCTACCCACGGAACATAAATCGAGAAGGTTGTTCCCACACCCACCTGGCTTTCTACCTCAATCTGGCCACCGTGTAGTTCCAGACATTTTTTTACAACCGCTAACCCTAAACCAGTCCCAGAGAAGGATTTTACATTTTGGCCCCGATGAAAGGATTCAAACAGGTGCTGCTGATCAACTGCCGGCACCCCAATACCCTGATCGCTAATTTGAAAACGCGTGTGGCCGTGCTCTCCCCAGATGGTGAGTTGAATTTCACTTTCTTGGGGTGAATATTTAATTGCGTTGGTCAACAGACTCATCAACATTGCCCGTAGCAATCTTTCATCTAGATAGGCCTCATCATAGGTGCCCTGTTGCTGCACTAAAATATGGTGCTGTGATTGGGTATTAAATTTCACCTCTTCTACTAGCTGTTGGCAGAAATCTTGTAGTTCAATAGTTTGAGGGTTAAATTCTAACTTTCCGGCCTCAGCCCGAGTCAGCAGCAAGATATCGGACAACAATTGTGCCATGGTCTTAGCCGCAGATTGAATCCGCCTAAGATTACGGGCGCGCTTTGTCTCAGACCAAGCAACATTAGTATTATCGAGCAATTGAGCCGACACTAAAATCGCACTGAGGGGCGTTCGCAGTTCATGGGAAGCCAGGGAGAAAAAATTTAGCTTTAAATCGGTGAGTTCTTTGGCTTGTTCAATTTCTTTATAGGTTGTTTCGATCTCTTGGCGGCGGTTTAGCTCGGTGGTCAAAATCTCTTTTGTGGCATTCAAATCAGCTGTTTTAGCCTGCAATTTCTCAGTGAGGTCCGTGGTTTCGCGCTGCTGCAACAGCTCAGTTTTCTGATGTTGTCTGAGGGTTTGCATCAACCACCCATATAAAATTCCTAAAACGATACTGCCAAATCCGGCCACCAATCCCATTAGCCACAGATCGTTGTTAATGCTGACGCTGGTATCGGCCATTTCCCACTGTCGTTCCACGCTCCCTTCATCCAGCAGCTCTTGTAGGGCCAGGTGGGCATCGACTCGGGCTTCACCGCTCTGCTGGGCAAAATCGAGCTGCATCGACAAATCGAGCTGTCCTAACTGATACTGCTCAATGCTGGCTTCTAAAATTTGAACATGGGTTTCTGTTGCCACTTGCAGACGTTCTAACGCCTCCCCATAGACAAGGTCTTCTTCAAAGGCGGCTTCTTTTTCAAAAACGGCATGCTCTTCGTTAAGTTCCTTGAGGTAGCTACTCACTAACTCCAGCTTTGTGACGTAACGCTCTAACTCATCGTCTTCACCGCTATCAAGATAGGCTTGGTGGCTCACTTCTGCTTCTGCGATCGCAACCAGCAACTCATTCAAATAGGCATATTCATCCCCCTCTATCTCCACTTGCCCAGGCGAAGACACTCGACCCACGATGGCATGGCGAGCCAGGAGCGCTGTGCCCAGTAAGGTGGCAATGGCCACCCCCACCCCCGCCGTTAGCCATTGTTGAGTACGAGAAAAGGTCATCGCAGCAAAAAGAAAGAAACAGCGGCTCTACTAGCCCCATTAACAGATGGGCATTGCCGAGCCTCAAAATGATTTCAGCCAAGAAATCCCGGCATAGTGTCCTTTTAATCGATCGGTTCATCCCCCAAATTAGCAACAGCAACGAGTGAGCTTGCAGGATCCACCATAATCTAGACAGCTCGATTTAACCGTCGGTATAGTCAGAGTAATCAATTTGCAACGTTTCCCCATGCGCATTCTCTTAGTCGAAGATGATCTGCAGCTCGGCGAAGGATTAACTGAAGCGTTAACCGACGAAGGGCACGTGGTGGATTGGGTCACAGATGGCGAAATGGGTTGGGTGCAGGCAACGGATCTCACCTATGACCTGATGGTGCTAGATGTGATGCTGCCTAAAATCAATGGCATTCACCTATGTCGACGTCTGCGTGAAGCAGGCAGACGATTGCCCATCTTGATGTTAACCGCCCGCGATACCAACACAGATAAGGTGGCTGGTCTAGATGCCGGAGCCGACGACTATGTGGTTAAACCCTTTGACCTACTAGAGCTATTAGCCCGTTTGAGGGCACTGCTGCGACGCAGCACCCTGGGTGAAGCAGGCACAATGTTGACATGGGAACATGCCCAGCTCGATGCCGCCACCCATGAAGCGTTTTACGATGGCGTTTCCCTACAGCTAACGCCCAAGGAATTTAGCCTGCTTGAATTCTTTCTGCGCAGCGGGCGGCGGGTCTTAAGTCGATCGGTTTTGATCGATCAGTGCTGGGCCGTAAATACCCTCCCCGATGAGGAAACGGTCAAGTCTCACCTCAAAAGTTTGCGCCAAAAATTGAGAAAAGCTGGGGCACCGTCAGACTTTATTGAGACAGTGCATGGTGTTGGCTATCGGCTCAAACAGCCATAGAAAGATAGGTTCAGGCTATCTGGAGCAAGACTAATCGCCCTACTTTTGAGGGGTTAGTTGAGAGGTTAACGTTCCAACTTACCTAACTAACCGATATCTCCCCGAATTATTCCTCACATTTTCCCAAGCCGCTTTCTAATGTAGAAACGTCGCATCAAGGAAATGTTGATTTCTAAAAGATTATGAAACTTAAACTTTTGTCTACGTTACTGGGCGCGATCACACTTCTGGCCATGCCCCTAACCCGTCAGGTTCATGCAGAGGAGCCTGTCTGTCCCACAAAGTATGAAGGAATTCAGCTCAGCGATGCTCAAAGGACTGAACTGCAGGCAATGCAAAATGAACTAGACAATAAAATAACAGATATCTTAGCCACGTCATCGGAATCAGAATCTCCTGAATCAGAAGACCAGCTAGCCCAATTAGAAGAAGAGTTTGAGAGCCAGGTTTCCGCTCTCCTCTCTCCGGAACAAGAAGAGCAAGTTGGCCAGCTGGATGCCTGGGCAGAAGAGCAGATTGCCACTATCGCACCTGAACTGCTAACCGCAGAAGAGGAAGACCCCGCATTAACCCCCGAACAGGAGACCGCCTTAGATGTCGTTGAAGAGGAATATGATCAGTACTTTCAAAGTATCTTGACCCCCGAACAGCAGCAGCAAGTTGCCATGTTCGAAGAAGAGTTTGATGCGGAAGTAGACGCATCAGGCTTGGGACCGAGTGCTGAGCAGGAAGCTAGCATTGAGATGGCTGAGGAGACATTTGAACAAGATGTCATGGGCATTCTGACCGATGAACAACTTCAGCAAATCGATACCAATCTGGCGGCTTGCGCTGTTCCTGACTCTGCGCCGGGGTCTGGGTCTGAACCCACCGAAGAAACATTCTAGCCGTTGCTGATTTAGAGGATGAACCGATCGGTGGCTGTGTCTCTGTGGGGCATTAGATAGGGCATTAGGTGGGGCATTAGTTCTATGATTGTCGTAACTGAGACAATCACGAAGCCCCCCTTAGCTCCCTATGAGTTCCCCCCGCATACATCCAGATACTATCGACGATGTTCGTCAGCGAGCGGACATCGTCGATGTTGTGTCTGAGCATGTGGTGCTCAAAAAGCAGGGCAAGGATTTTACAGGGCTGTGTCCTTTCCATGATGACAAGTCCCCTAGCTTTAGTGTCAGCCCTGCCAAGCAGTTTTACTACTGCTTTAGCTGTGGGGCTGGGGGTAATGCCTTTAAGTTTTTGATGGAGCTGGGGCAACAGTCGTTTGCTGAAGTGGTGTTGGATCTAGCGCGCCGCTACCAGGTCCCTGTCAAGACTCTAGAACCGGCAAAACAGCAAGAATATCAGCGCAAGGTGACGCTGCGGGAGCAGCTGTTTGAAATTCTCACGGTGACGGCAAAATTCTATGAGCATGCCCTATACCAAAGTGTTGGGCAGCAGGCACTAGAATATCTGCGATCGCAACGTCAGTTTAGCGACGACATCCTCAAACGATTTACCTTTGGCTATGCCCCCGACGGTTGGCAGCCGCTCTATGGCTATCTTGTCGAGCAAAAAAACTATTCAGTTAAGCTGGTTGAGCAGGCGGGGCTGATCGTACCCAATAAAAACGGTACGAGCTACTACGACCGCTTTCGCGATCGGGTGATGGTGCCCATCCACGACCCCAACGGACGCATCATTGGCTTTGGGGGCCGTTGTTTGGGCGATGCAAAACCCAAATACCTCAACTCACCAGAAACAGAGCTGTTTGATAAAAGTAAAACCCTGTATGGGTTAGATAAGGCCAAGGGGGCGATTGCTAAGCAAGACCGCGCCATCGTCGTGGAAGGCTACTTTGATGTGGTCGCCCTGCATGCCGCCGATATCACCAATGCCGTTGCCTCCTTGGGCACGGCCCTCAACGCAGGTCAGGTGCGTCAGCTGCTGCGCTACACCGAGTCCAAGCAAATCGTTTTTAATTTTGATGCCGATGCTGCCGGTATCAAAGCGGCCCAGCGAGCCATTGGGGAAGTGGCTGAAATGGCCCATCGGGGGGATGTGCAGCTACGGATTCTCAACATTCCTGACGGTAAGGACCCCGATGACTATCTGCGCACCCATGTCTCTGATGAATATAATGCGTTGGTGGACGCTGCCCCCCTATGGCTCGACTGGCAAATTCAACAAACCCTGCAAGATATTGATCTGAAACAGGCTGACCAGTTTCAAAAGGGCTCTCAGGATATTGTCAAACTGCTGGCGGATATTGCCAACGCCGATACCCGCACCCATTACCTCCGTCACTGCGCCGAAATCTTTAGCCAGGGCGATGCTCGCTTGGTCCCCCTGCTAGCGGAAAACTTTTTAGCCCAGGTCCGTCGTCAACGACGCTCACCAGACGACTCTCCCAAAGACGTTAAGATCGCCATCAAAAAAGGTGCCCTCGAAGAAGCTGAGGGCTGGCTGCTACGGGTGTATATTCACATTCCCAACAATCGCCAAGAGATTCAAAAGGCCCTGGAAGAACGAGATCTGCAACTGAGCTTTTCCCACCATCGTGCCTTGTGGCGCATGATGCTGCAGTGGCAGTTAGCGGATGAAGCCCAAGCAGAAGCCTCCCCAGTGGCGCTCTTGGAACAGCTACGCAACCTGGCGTCCGAATCCACTGGCCCCCTATCCCAGGTACATCATCTGCTCTATCTAGATGAAAAAACCCAGCGCGATATTCTCCGGGCTCCGTTAATTATTCGCGCATCGGTCGCCTGTATGGAAAAAACCCTGTGTGAAAAACGCTATCGCTATTTCCTCAAGCTCTGGGAAGACACCGATCTAGAAACCCACCCTAACGAATGTGCCTATTATCAAAAGCAAAGCTATGCCGAGAAAAAGCGCATTGCTGAACTTGATAAAGAACGCCAGGTTGCCTTTGAAGACCTGGCAAGTCTACCTTGGGTTGGCGAGTTTTACGGCCAGTTAGATCAGTAACCCCGGCCCAGCCCTGCATCCTAACGAGTCTTAGGAGAGGTGATTAAGCACGGCTGCCCTTGAAGATCCGTCCCCAGCCAGTGCTAGGACCGTCCACCTCAAACCGGGCCCCTAGATTTTTGTAGCTGTAGTGGCGAAAGGACCCATCGGTGGAGCCAGGATAGCCACCGTTGACCAGATCCATCTCACCATAGGGATCGTGAATAAACATACCCGTATCGTCATAGCCCACGGCCAAAATCATATGGCCTCCGCCTCGAGGAGAACTCACATGGCCCTTGTGTAACACGCCAAGCACCACCGGACGACCGGCATTTAGTTCTGTCTTGACATCGTCCATCGTCAGGGTAGTGTGCCATTCAGACTTCACCCCCAGACCCGATAGCGCATTGGTTTGGGCTCCATGGTCTGTGGTGTCGCCATAGGCTTCTACCTTAGGTAAATAGAAGTTCAGATCGGCATTTTGGTCCTCACCACAGGCTTCCCAAAGAGCTGTTTTCATGTACAGCGCGCCCATCCAGCAGCTGGCTGTATTGCAAGTTCGGTGGGCTTGGGCAGCGTTATCACGCTGGGAAAAATACATAACGGGCAGCTTTTTACCCTTTTTAGCAGGCTTGGCCGCTGCTTTTGCCACCGAGGCTTTGGCGACAGAGGCTTTGGCCACAGTAGCTTTGGCGACAGCTTTAGCGGCTGCTTTGGCGCTACTACCCGCGGACTTGGCGGGCTGGGGAGGCGCACTGACCTTAACTAGGCCTTGCGTGTGCAGGTGCCTGAGAATTCCGGCTGCTCCCATTTGGGGCGTTTTCTTTGCCAAGACATTAGTGCTACCCCAAACCCAGATGGACTCAGTACCCGAGCCGTCCTGAAAGCCATTCCACAGATCAAATCCCCAGAGATAGGCGGCTAATGTGCGGGTGGTCGCCTGATGATATTTTTTGGCGATTAAAACGTCAGCGACGGTCTGCTCAAACAGGGCAGGCTCTCGAAAATTCCATTCTTTATAGTGCAAAATGCCGGCAAACCACCAGGGTACGGTGGTTTTTTTCTCAATGGCGTCATAGTGCGATCGCAAATCCACCATCCGCTTGGCAATCCCTTGCGCCAATCCCAAAGACTCTGCACGCACCGTACACCGATCAAATGCTTCCTGATACTCTGCATGGATGTCTGCTTTTAATTTGCGGCTCATAACGGTCGGGTGTTTCGCCAGGGATGTGTGCCCATGTTACCCAGTTTTTGAACAATTTTTATCGGTCAGTAACGGGACTTGATTTACTGTTCATCCGCCAGGGCATTCTAGCCACGGGGATATTAGTGGCTGATCATGGCGGACCAAGACCTGGGAATTTATGGTGAACAACTAGTTCATAACTGGCTCACCCAACAGGGTTGGGAAATCCTTTATCAGCGCTGGCACTGCCGCTGGGGGGAGTTAGATCTCATCGCCCAGGGATACAACACCCAAGGCGGCAAACTCAGCAGCCCAATGCTGACGTTTGTCGAAGTCAAAACCCGGAGTCGGGGCAACTGGGACCTGGATGGATTACTGTCCATTACGCCAGCAAAGCAACGAAAGCTCCGATCCACCGCACGACTATTTTTGACCCGCCATCCCCACCTAGCCCACCTACCGTGCCGATTAGATGTGGCACTCGTTAGCTGCCATTGTGGAAAGCCAAAACCCGGCAAGGCATATTTAGCACTGTCCGATGGGCAGCGATATTTGGTATTGCAAGACTATTTGGTGAATGCGATTGAAGGCACTGGCTAAATTCTGAAAGATTGGACAATACCTTCAATCGCATTCACTTTTTCATGTAGAGCTGCTTAGGCCAAGGTCTCGGGACAGTAGCCCAACCCTTCCACAAACTGCTTGCGAAATTCTTCGATTTCGTAACGGTCTGGCTTGCCGTGGGAAACGACAGCCACCTGGTAGCGGCGCATCACATCCACCGCCGATTGGCCTGTCTCTAACCCCCATAGGGCCATACGAATGCGATAACCGGGGGTGGAGCGACCGCCGACTTCATCTAAAAATGCTCGAAAATTGGACGCAACATCAGCAGACACGCTCTCATGCAATCTGATCCGAACAATCCAGCCATCGATACGGTGGATCACACTGACGAACTCTAGCGGCAGCTGAGCTAGGCGATGTAGTCGTTCAACAACCCGTAGGACAAGACTGGCATTGGATAGATAGTAAACGTAATCCATAGGTATAAAGCGGTGCTACAGTCTAGATCGATTGAATCTCACTTAAACCACGTAGGTAGCCGATCCACAGAACATCTGGTTAATAGTCTGGCATTAAATCAATCGGCTGCGTAACGCTAATTAGATGCCTTTATCAAAAAATCAACGGTAATTTGCCCGCTGTTCCTTTGTCCCATGCCCCAATCTAGCAGCCGTCCGCCGCATCATAGCAACGATTCCACCAATCAATACACAACGAACGACGATTATTCCTTAGCGGCTTATCAATATGAACTACCGACAAGCTTAATTGCCCAGGAGCCCATCACCCCTCGCGATCGATCTCGATTGATGGTTGTTTCCTCAAGGATCGAACATCAACACGTTCATTTTAGAGACTTGCCCAGGTTTCTGTGTGCTGGGGATCTGATCATTATCAATAATACGCGAGTCATTCCAGCACGAATGTATGGATACAAACCAAGTGGGGCAAAGGTTGAAGTTTTATTACTAGAACCTCGTCCGCCCCAATGGCTAGCGCTGGTTAAACCAGGACGACGCCTTAAACCGGGTAGCTGGATTCACTTTGGGCCAGATTTAGAAAACCCATTGCTCAGGGCCCATATTGAGGCGTGCGATCGCAACACTAACGGTCGATTGCTCACCTTTGAGTCCATGACAGACACCCCCGTAGACCAGCTGATGGAATCGTTAGGGGAAGTCCCCTTGCCTCCCTACATCAATGATTCCCAGGCAAAACCGGACCAATACCAAACCATTTATGCCCAACACCCTGGGGCGGTAGCCGCACCCACCGCCGGGCTGCACTTCACACCAGACGTATTCGACGCCCTTGAACAAAAGGGCATCCGGCGAGCGGAAGTCACCCTACACGTAGGTCTGGGAACCTTTCGCCCCGTAGAAGCCGAGGCCATTACTGACCATGAAATGCATTCTGAATGGGTGGATTTGCCTCAAACTACGGTGGACTTGATTGAGGAAACCAAGGCCAGGGGAAACCGTGTGTTTGCCGTGGGTACAACCACCATTCGCACCCTGGAGGGAGTCGCGACCCAAGAGGGACAGCTCAGGGCCTACCAGGGGCCTGTGAACCTATTTATTTACCCTGGCTATGAATGGAAAGTCATTGATGGTTTAATTACGAACTTTCACCTACCGGGTTCTAGCCTACTGATGTTGGTCAGCGCCCTCCTGGGCCGTCAGCGACTGATGGACCTTTATCAGGAGGCGATCAACCAGGCCTATCGTTTTTATTCTTTTGGTGATGCCATGGTTATTTTGCCGGATGCCCGTGAATACAGTTAGGGAACTCCGCCACGGTCTATTCGTCATTTTCCATGTCCCCCATGGAGAACGTGCCGTCGTGCATACCTCTATTTGAGGCTGTGCTGCGAGGCCGTTCTCCCTTTCTTACCATGGTTTGCAGTGCTTTTCAGGATGTTACTGCGGACAGGAAAAAAAGATGGGAAAGATGGGGTTGTTTTTCGGCTACTAAATCTAAGATTGCTTTTCAGCTCCCAAATCTAAGATTGCTTTTCAGCAATACAGGTTTACTATAGTGGGTGATGTTGGCTGGCGCTCAGCCAGCGCTGATGCGATCGCACCATTATGACTTCACTGGTCCAATCAAATCCGGTCATTGGCACCGTCAAAGGCCCCGGCGAAGATGGCAACCAATATCTCTTTATTACCGCCGATAATCGCCAGGTCAAAATTGGCGAGTTTGTATTCTACGAAGTCCCAGACCCCAGTGACAGCGCTGCAACCTGGGAAATTCTTGGCAAAATTTCTGACCGGCGGCTAATCGATCATTTACCCGACCGCCTCTTTGCCGACACGCAAATTAGCCCCGACACCATCGCATCATTGATCGGGTTTGCCTATCCCAATCCAGAAATTTATGAAGTCACGGTAGACGTGATTGGCTACTTCCATCCGGCATTAGGCTTTATCAATCCACGGATTACACCCACACCAGGGGCTAAGGTTTGCATCGTCGCCGATGGCCGTCTTCAGCAGGTCGTCAACAAAAAGCAGCCAGGGGAGGTGGGCTCAGCTCAAATCGGGTCTCTGCTATTGCGTGCTGGGGGTGCCGTGCCCGTAGCGCTAGATGTTAAAGAAATTGTCAGCACCCACATGGCCATTCTTGCCGGTACGGGTTCCGGCAAAAGCTACACCGCCGGTGTCCTCATCGAAGAGTTTCTACAGCCCTACAATCGCGCAGCGGTTCTCATTTTTGACCCCCACGGTGAGTACAACACCCTGTCAGAAATGCGGGGTCACCCAGCGTTTCAAGATAGCGACGGCTATGCCCCCAAGGTCCAAATTCTCACCCCTGACGATATTCAGATCCGCATGTCGTCCCTGGACTATTACGACATTCTTACCCTGCTGCCTGAGATGAGCGATCGTCAGCAATCGATTCTCAACAAGGCATTTACTATCTTGGGAAAACACAAGCGGGGTGACTACCGCTGGAATGTGAATGACCTGATTGCAGCGGTTTACGAAGCCGATACCACCGCCGATGACGAGGGCAATGACAAGGTTGGTTCATCCGCCCCAGCCCTAGAATGGAAGCTTGATCGCCTGGCCCGCTCCCCCTATTTTCACCAGGTTAACCACATGGCTCCTCGAGATCTGTTTGAGCCGGGGCAGGTGACCGTACTACAGATGAACGAAATCAGCCAGGAGGAGCAGCAGGTCATTTGTGCGGCGGTACTACGTCAGAGCTACCATGCCCGCATCAACACAGCCCGAGACAAAATTGAGGAAGGGGACGAAAACTACCTGCCTTTTCCCGTATTTGTATTGGTGGAAGAAGCTCACCGCTTTGCCCCAGCCAAAGAACCCTCCCGGTGTAAAGCAGTGCTACGAACCATCCTCAGCGAAGGTCGTAAATTTGGCCTGGGGGTGGGGTTGATTACCCAGCGACCCGGCAAGCTGGATTCTGACGTGCTTTCCCAATGTATGAGCCAGTTTTTGATGCGCATTGTCAATCCGGTGGACCAGGAGAGTCTCAAGTACGGAGTAGAAGCAGCGGGACGAGACCTACTCAAGGAGCTACCAGCGCTGACAAAAGGACAGGTGATTATCTCGGGCGCCTGTGTCAATACGCCCGTCCTCTGCCAGGTGCGTAAACGACTGACTCAGCACGGTGGTGAGACCCTAAACGCGCCTGAGGAATGGCAGGGGTATTTTCAAAAGCATCGGCTGCGCACTAAGCAAATTAAGGATGCACCAGTAGCAACAAAGCCTAAGGCAACCACCTTTAAAGGGGTAAGCATTGAGTGATCTTTGCTGTGGTGATTTTAGGGTCTTCAGCTCCAAAATTCATCTAAATCAACCTCGGCGATTTCCTGCTGTACTTCCTGAAAGTAGCTGCTGGCGGTTAGAGTCGCGACTTCTTCTTGTCGCTGCTGCTGGTCAATTTCTATTTTTAGTTCAGCCAGCTGACGTTTAAGCTCGTCTTCACGGCGTTTGCGTTCGGTAATGTCTTGGACGATGCCCTCGTAGTAAAGCACCTGACCACTGGAGGCGCGGACGATGCGGGCATGGATTTGGGTCCAGATAATACTGCCGTCTTTGCAATAACACTGATATTGAAACCCTGAGATGCTGTCTTGCTGGTTGATTTTCTCTTGAAAGTCTGCCCGTCTTTCTGGATCAACGTATAGCTGGGTACCGATATTGGTGATGCTATCGAGCATCTCTTGGGGGGAGTTATAGCCATAGATGTTAGCGAGGGCCGGGTTGACATTGATAAAGCGGCCTTCAGGGCTAGATTGAAAGATGCCCTCTAGAGCATTTTCAAAGATACTACGGTAGTTTTCTTCGGCAATGCGCAGAGCCTCAAAGGACTGATTCAGCTGCCGGGTCATTTTGTTAAACGAGTTGGCCAGGGTATCAATTTCGGCAATAAAGCTAGATTTTACTTGCTGGTCAAGATGGCCCTGGGCTAAACGATCAGAGGCTTGGGATACCCGCAGAAGAGAACGGGTAATGCGCCGAGCGGTGAGTACGCTTAGTACGATGGCAATCAGCAACGCTAGCCCACACAGCAGGATGGTGTTGCGGGTGTTGGCATTGATCTGCCCCATAAAGTCAGTCTCGGGCACCACAACCACAATCAGCCAGTCGAGACCAAATCCATCTTGGAACGGCAGCACTTCTAAAAACTGTCGTTTACCATTGAGCTGTAGCTGTAGCTGCTGGGCTTCAGTAAAGTCGGTAAATCCATCAAATCGCTGGGTGAGGTAGCGGGCCGTCTCTTGCACCAGCTGATCGCTGCTGTTAATGGCTAGAAGAGGTGTGACGGTATCTCCATCTTTCACCATCAGCGGTTCATCGGTAGAGTTGGAGATCAGCTGACCCTGGCGATCGAGCACAAAGGCCTGACCGGTCTGGCCAATTTGTAGGCTCTGTAAAAAAGTTCTAAATTCTTCTGGAAGTACTACATCAGCTGCACACACTCCCAGAACATCTTTGCCGGAGCGATCGTACACTGGCTGGCTGGCGGTAATGTTGGGTAGCCCGGTGGTAAACGCAATGTAGATATCGGTCCACTGAGGCCGCTCAGCTAAGGCCGCCGCCTTGAACCAAGGGCGCTGGCGAGAATCGTAGGTAGTGTCGGCCTGCCATAAAAAACTGGTACGCTCTCCGCGAATATCTAATCCGTAGTATCGACGCAGATTTTGAGTGGCAGGGTTGCTGTAGGTAAGCTGTAGCGCACCGGTCTCGGGAGAGCGCAACACCCCAAAGAATTCACCCTGTTGGGCGCTACCACAGTAGGCAAGGGCAATGGTTGGAGCAATCCGCATCTGCTGATAAAGCTGACTTTCACCAAAACTTGCCCCCTCCACATCTAGCATGCCTCTAGCAAAGGCGCTGGCGTTGAGCCGATTTATTTCATGGGGGATTTCGAAGTAGCTTTGTAGTTCTTGTTCGATCCGAGCTGTGACCTCATGGCGTAGCTGGGTGGCTAGCTCATTCACAGCTTTTTGACCGTTTCGAAATGATAGGTAGCCTACTAGACCGACGACTCCCACAATTTGGCCAACAAACAGCACAATCAAGACCACTCTCAGGGGGAGATTGTCAGGTAGCTGCTGTCGGACAGCTGATCGGGCTGATGGTTTCATTGGGAATTACCAACTACCAACTATCAACATCGTTACCATCAATCCAGGCCTGTAGCTCTCGTTCGGGCTTGGCGGCGTTAAATAGATGTAAACCAAAGTCTTTGGCAAGAGCTTCGCACACCTTGATCCCTCGGACGCTGTTGCCCTTGGCATCTAACGGTGGCGAAAAGGTGCCAATGCCCAGCTGGTTGGGCACAACGGCTAAGATACCGCCGCCCACACCGCTTTTGGCCGGCATCCCCACTCGATAGGCCCATTCGCCGGAGGCATCGTACATGCCGCAGGTGAGCATGACGCTAACCACATCCTGCACATAGCGCTCATCAATGGCACGTTCTTTAGTGACGGGGTTGATACCGCCGTTAGCTAGGGTGGCGGACATCATGGCCAAATCACGAGCGTTGACCATAATCGAGCACTGCTGAAAGTATAGATCCAGGGTTTCGTCAATTTTGTCGCCCACCATGCCAAAGTTCAGCATCAGGTAGGACATGGCCCGGTTACGATAGCCAGTGGCTTTTTCGGATAAAAAGACGGGGACATTGATGTCATGGTCTCGACCGGTGTAGCGCTTAAACATATCCAACATGCGTTTAAGCCGTTCGGTACTGCTGCTGCCTTGGATTAGATCTGTAGTTGCGATCGCACCTGCATTTACCATCGGGTTATAGGGCCTATTGGTAACTTCATCCAGCACAATGGCATTAAACGCCTCGCCCGTCGGCTCCACACTCACTTTGCTATTTACATAGTCTCGTCCATGATCTTCTAGAGCCAACCCAAACACAAAGGCCTTAGAAATTGACTGAATCGTAAACAGCTGATCACAGTCCCCCACTTCAAATACCTGACCATCGCTAGTGACCACACAAATTCCAAACCACTCAGGTTTAGCCAGCGCCAGCTCAGGAATGTAGTCGGCCACATCCCCGTCGTTGATGGCTTGAAACTGACCATGCAGCTCAGTCAAATAGTTACGAAACGGTGAGGTGACCGCCGTGATAGAGCTGGCCAGGGACTGTAAATCTCCGATGTCTGCCATCCTGACTAACCCCCTACAATTTGCTGCGCAACGTTACGAAATTCTTGACTGATAGGATGCTCCGGATAGTTCACACAAAAGACCCCTTCACTCGCCAGCTGCACGATATCCTCCGATAGGGGAAACAGACCCGCTACAGCTTCACCATAGGTTTCCTCTACTTTTTGCTTGAGGGCGTCGACATTTAAACTGCTGTAAACCTTATTAATGGCCAAGAGCATTTTTCGCACCTTAAGCTGTCGGGCCACATCCATAGTCACCGCCGTCCCTTGATAGTCCTGTTTATCCGGACGCAGGATCAAGATCAGCACATGGGAAATAGCAATGGATAAAAAAGTTTCCTTTGACAGACCTGGGTGGGTATCGATAAATAGATAGTCCAGATTTAGCGCCTTGACCAGACGACGAAACCCATCGTTCATTAGCCTGACGTCGTAGCCATCCTTGAGGATGCGAGCAATATCATCGGCTTTGACACTAGAGGGAACCAAATAGAGTTGGCCATCGCCAGCCACACCCAATTTTTCACCCACATCGTAAGCGGCATCTTCAATCGAGGTTTCTCCCCAAAGATAATTATTTAGGGTTTTGTGGGTGTGCTCAGGCTCTAGGCTGAATAGATTATGGATACCGGGAGAAGGTACATCCGTATCAACAATGCCGACGCGGTTACCCTGGAGGGCAATAGTAGTCGCTAGATTAGCAGTAAAGTTGGATTTACCAGTACCGCCTCGATAGGAATGTATCGAAACAACTTTGGGCATACCTGGGTAAATAATGTTGGAGGCTTGTCAAAAAAATACCAGATATAAATCCTCTATTAAAGTAAGTGCCAAATTCCTTAGTACTGAGTGCGTTGAACGATAGTGTTTTGTCAATGATTTACATTGTCATGAACATCTTCAACAACAGTCGCAATAGACGTCCGACAGGGCTAACCTTGAGGGCGTTAAGTTCAAAAGCGAGGTCATCGAGAACATAAACGTTCTCTCTATTCAAAGTCTATAAAACAACAATATAATCGGCACTAGTGGTAACCAACAGTTACCCATCGGCCTTGCAAACAAAGCCATGTAGCACACCAATGACTGACTTTATAGCGTTGGTCACATTGGTTAGAACAAACAATTCATAGTTCCTGAAAGCATTAAACAATATTGCTCATCAGGGTTAACCAACAACCCAAAAACATCCACACCATAGGCTTCAATCTATTGAAGACAGGTTCCCTTGTTCAAATCTCAATACTGAACAGGCCTATTAGTGCTGACGACAATATCATTAACGAACAGCAGACTAATCTAGTCAATTAGTCGACCTGTCTAGCCTTTTTCAAAAGGCTTTCGCTATTGGACTTGTAGGCATTAA